>Ga0164241_10000046_pt1 | contig 301914 bp, 295 predicted proteins | sample OricomyardsoilBY_FD_108780 | JGI IMG/M metagenome (GOLD analysis project Ga0164241, IMG submission 108780) | Backyard soil microbial communities from Emeryville, California, USA - Original compost - Back yard soil (BY) | ecosystem: Environmental > Terrestrial > Soil > Unclassified | place...
CACGCAACCCAATGTCTTGCCCTCGCGACCCGATGCCTTGCCCGCGCAACCCGATGCCTTGCCCACGCGACCTGGTGCCTTGCCCACGCAACCCAATGTCTTGCCCTCGCGACCCGATGCCTTGCCCACGCAACCCGATGCCTTGCCCTCGCAACCTGATGCCTTGCCTTCGCAACCTGATGCCTTGCCCGCGCAACCCGATGCCTTGCCCACGCAACCCAATGCCTTGCCCTCGCGACCCGATGCCTTGCCCGCGCGACCCGATGCCTTGCCTCCAGAACCCAATGCCTTGCCCGCTCAACCCGATGCCTTGCCCTCGCAACCCGATGCCTTGCCCTCGCAACCCAATGCCTTGCCCGCGCAACCCGATGCCTTGCCCTCGCGACCCGATGCCTTGCCCGCGCGACTCGATGCCTTGCCCTCGCGACCCGATGCCTTGTCCGCGCAACCCGATGCCTTGCCCGCGCGACCCGATGCCTTGCCCACGCAACCCGATGCCTTGCCCTCGCGACCCGATGCCTTGCCCTCGCGACCCGATGCCTTGCCCGCGTTATCACGTATACCCTGGCGAGGAGGCGAATATCCTTGCTGGGCAAGGGATACCGACGGTCTGCGGCAGTGCCGGGCTGCCCTTTCATGGACCATTGCACCTGAAGAGCCAGGTGGGATGCTAACGAAAACAATAGGCAGCACCTATTGATAAAGATCGGTCCGAATGGTGAAAACGATAGGCAAAGCGGGTGAACTGAGGCTGGTGACCCTGCGCTAAAAAGGGGGTGTTGCGGAATTCACCGCTGCATATAAAAAACAGAAGTGATGAACATCGTGAATCTCGTTAAGCTTGGGATCGACACCCTCACCTCATCGGCCTTGGTGGAAAAAGGCCGCAACATCATTACCAAGATGACGGGCAATGCGAACTTCCCCACGCCGGTGCCTACCATCGCGGAACTGACCACCGTGGTGGACGCCTTGGAGGCAACGAATGCGCTGGTGCTGTTGAACGGCGGCAGGCAGGAGTTCGAAAGCCGCCGCGTGGCGCTGGCGAACTACTCGGATGCGTTGCGCCGCTTGGCCGGTTACGTGTCCTCCATCGCTGGCGGGGACCGGGAGATGATCCTGAGTTCCGGTTTCGAGACCCGAAAACGTCCGGAACCGAAGGGCAGGCTGCATGCCCCGGCGAACATAGGGGCCACTGGCGGCGCATTGCCAAACCAGGTGGAGGTGAAGTGGGAGGGTGTTCCCGGCCGCTCATCCTATCAGGTGTGGATGACCGAAGGAGACCCCACGGTGGAGAGCGGCTGGAAGATGGTGGCGCAGACCACGCGCAACCGCTACGTCGCCACGGGCCTCACCCCGCTGAAGTACTACTCCTTCCGCGTGGCAGCCTTGGGCGCAGCGGGCAGCAGCCCGATGAGCAACAGTGCCACGGCCTTGGCGGCCTGAGGACAACGCGCTTCGCAACGAACGTGCGAAACGGCAGGACGGCCGATGTGCCGCTCCGGATCCTTCAGCAGGCCCTTGCCCCGCATCCCGAAAGGGAGCGGGGTCGGGGCGTTGAGAGAGGGATGTGATGCGTGATGGAGGACCCTGTGCAGGAGGCAGTTGGCAGGGACCAGCGGCACCCCTAACCGGGCAGGCCCGGTAGATTGACGACAATGCCAGTGAATAGACACAGTACGCTAATCACCAATCATTTATCACCAATCACCTAACGTCATTTGCAAGCCACTTGAAACCAACCACCGGTAACCATGAAAAACCAGAAACGCATAGCCTACTACAGCGCCGATCATGCGAACATGACCGCACGGGTGCGCGCCGCGCTGGAATTGGACCTGCAACAGCACTATTTCACTCCGCGTTACCAGTGTACGCCGTTTGACCCGGCGGAACTGATGGAATTGGCAAGGGTACAGTATCCACAGGAACCTGAGCTGGCCGAGGCTTTGGGCCGCTGCACGGAGCAATGGCGGGAAAGTGCGCTGTATACCTGGTTCAGGGACCCGGCCGAAAGCGGTTTCGAATTATGCGGCCGGCGCAGTCTGCGTTTGTTCAGCCCGACATTGGGCGAGCTGGTCCTGGACATGATACAGGACGGCAGGATGATCGGCGTGGAGTTCATGGATGAGGTGATGCGGGCGGATGATGAGTACGGCCAAGGCGTGCCAAAGAGCGAACTGCCGGCGCTGCGGATCGTGCATTGGCGGTGAGCGCTGGCTCTGTTGGCCATGGGCATGAGTGGCTGAGCGGATCGGAATTGATCGTTGTTTCAGGAAAGGACAACGGGCCGAAGAAGAGGATCGAGCGGCACTTGGCCGGTGTGGGGAATAAGATGGGAGTGACTGATCCAGGATCCGGCATAGTCGGTGAACCACGAGTCCTAAGCCCTCCCGTTCGACCTTGTTGTTTCGCGCATAATTTATACATCGTGAACCGCCCGCCCATTGAGGCCCAGCCCCATGGCCAGCATCGCGGCCATAAAGAATTGAAGCGATGCGCGATCGCCAATTGAGCGATGCACCTTTGCCACATGGACACGCAAGAAGAAAGGGACTTGGACAGCCGCCTCCTCGCATTGGACATGAAAATCTTGGAGTTGCGCATGGAACGCATGGAGCAAGGCTTTTGCTGGTGGCATCCGCCTGTAGAAGAGCCGCCAATTGAGCGATGCGGCCAGGTAGCATCGCAGTGACCGGCCGGCAACCGCTCACCATGGCCATGTCACTGAGCAACCTTCGTAAGCTCATCGAACCATACCGCACGCATCTTCTGTTCCACGCCCTTATTGGTGGTCCAGTCATATTGCACCATGGCCTTTTCCGTTTGCAGGCCGATAATGGTGCCGGTGAGCATGTGGCCCATGTATTTGAAGGCCACGTGGTCACCCACTTTCAGGTCAGTGGCCGCGCCGGTCACAGCCGCAGGGGCCACCCCTTCAGCCCCGGCAACGCCCCACACATCGCCGGTGATCTTCACGCGCTTGCCATCGCCGTTCACGCTGATGGCCACGTTCATCATGTATTCGCCACCGGGGCGGCTCGCTACGGCTTGGTCTATGGCCGCTTGTAGCGCATTGGCATCTTCGTTCACCTTGGCTTCCACATTGCGGGCCAGTAGCACATAGGTCTTAGAGGCATCAACGTTCCGTGTGCTAGCCATGGTAAGGCTACCCACGTTCGTATAGGAGCAGCCGCCCAGCAGCAGCGCAGTAAGTAGGAGGGTGGTGGCTTTCATCGGTTGGGTTTTATATCGCACATTGCCTTTCATGATTTCTTGAGTTGGTTTCTTACCTGTTCCTTCAAGGTGCGCACCTCGGATTCAAGTTCATCCATCCGCTCTTCCAAATAAGGCGCTCGACCATAAGGAGCGACTGGTTCTGCCACTTGTGGCGACTGCTCCTCCGGGATTATCAAGCGCACCAGTGTGGTGCCCAAGTGCCGCGCGATGTCTTCAAGAATCACTACGCGGAGCGTATCGCGCTCCCACATTTGTCGATAACCCGTCTTGGTCATACCGACCTTCAGGTAAAGCCACTTTTCAGTAAGGCCGCGCTTTATGCGCAGGTCATCAATGCGGGCCTTGAGCCACGCGAGCTTTGGCGGGGTTGAATTATCAACCATGGCGAAACGGGCGTCAACAGGGCCTTGTTTGTAACAATGGGAGATTCATCGCCCATTCAGGGGTGATCCATCTTCCTTCGCAGTATCAAATAAGCGACCAGTTCGCACAACTCCAAACCCATGATGACCAAACTCGCCTTCCTACTCAACCGGATGCCTGAAGCCGATCGCCTCGCGCTATGCGAGGAGTTGGGCATTTCCGAGGCCACCTACTACCGCATGGTGGCCAAGCCGCGCAGGGCCTTCGCCTGGGACCAGATCGAAACCCTCAAAGCCTACCTGGACCGCCGCGACGGTAGAGACTACAATATGGCCGAGCTGATGGAAGAGGTAAACATCGCAGCATGAAGCCCGACATCTACTACCGGCTCCGCACCGATGCCGAGGGCGCGAAGTCCCATTCCATCCTCATCGAATTGAGCGATGCCCACTTCGCCGCCTTCATGTCCATGCTCATCGCAGGGGCACAGGCGGAACCCACCCAGCTCTTCGGCCCAAGGGCCACCCTGGAAAGCCTCCGCACCGGCCGCATCCACATCGCCGAGCTGGTCAACGAATTCGCAGCACTCACCGAAAAAATGAAGGCAGCATGAAGCTCCACTACTACTTCACCCACTTCAGCTCCTTTTCCCTCGGAATACAAGTGAGCCACATTCTCGGTGAGCCGATCAATGGCTTTTCCGATATGTACGAGCATGGCGAGCCAAGCGAGACTTACATCCATATCGGCCTCACTTAGTTGCGCATCTGCATAGTCATCGAAGGCACGATCCCACCCGCCAAATGAAAACCACACTTGGCCTCGAATACGATGAACTCGGCGAGGATGGAGGCTCCAATTGCTGGCACATCGTGAACCTATCCCGCGCGGAAGTGGAAGTGATAGCCATGGCATTGCTGCATAAGGGTTCCCATGCCGGTGCGCGGGAACTCTATGTGGCATTGGCGCGCGAACTCCATTGGGATGACGAAGACAATTCACCTACACCACCCACCGCCAAATGATAAGCCCGCGCGACCGCCTCCCATATGCCGAACACGTGGACCGCCTAAAAGACGGCACCGCGCTCTTCGCCATCCAAAACCTCACCGCCAAGGACATGGCCACCCTCGCACAATTGGTGCGCTTCCGCCGGTCCATCAATTCGATGCACTTAGTGGATACCACTCTGAAGCTCACCAGCGAGCAGCTCGATGAATTGGCGGCAGAGACCATTCGCTTGGATAACCTCCATGAAGTACTCAAATACGGCGCACAGGGATGAAGCTACCGGCTCGCCTTAAAGGAATGCCCCGCATAGACATCGGGCACCTCTCGGTTTTCACGGAACGGCTCTTCACGGCTTCCGCAGTTGCCACACGGCACAATCGCAGGGCCATGGCTGGCTATTGTATCATCAAAGGCAAGCGCGTCTATTGGGTGCGCTATGGTTTTGTGAATGATCCATCCGCCTATCGGCGGCGCTGAAGGATGAAAAACCTCATCCTTTCCCTCTTCCCCGGCATCGACTTGCTGGGCATGGGCTTCGAGCAAGCGGGCTTCACCGTAGTGCGCGGCCCCGATCCACTCTTCGCCGGTGACATCCGCGACTTCCATCCGCCCGAAGCCTTCGAGGGCATCATCGGCGGAAGCCCCTGCCAGGACTTCAGCAAGCTCCGCAGAACGCCCCCGACCGGCTACGGTGTCAAGATGCTGGAGGAATTCCATCGATGCGTCACGGAAGCGCAGCCCAAATGGTTCCTATTGGAGAACGTGCCCGGCATCCCCGCCATCGTGGTTAGCGGCTACAAGGTCCAGCGCATCCATGTGCGGGCCAGCGAATTCGGCGCGAAGCAGCATCGGCTCCGCATTCTTCAGTTCGGAAGCCGTGACGGTGCTGCACTCATCATTTGCCGGCCGGTCACCAAACCCACTGCCAGCGCCAAAGCTGCACTGGCCTCCGAAGGCACCGGCAAGCATCGCCGTGCCTGGGCGGACTTCTGCGCCCTTCAGGGCTTAACGCCAGCGCCCAAGCTGGACAACTTCACCCAAGCCGCCCGTTATCGCGCCGTGGGCAATGGCGTATTCATCCCCATGGCGCGTGCCGTGGCCATGGCCATACGCGCACGTGGCGTCACCGATGACCCCAGCCTTTTGGAGCCATGCGCTTGCGAATGCGGCCGCCCCGTATTCGCCCGCACCTATGCCACCGTCGCATGCCGCAAACGCGCCCAGCGCATGCGTGACGCAGCCGGCGCAAACGATCGTGGGCCCCGGAATAGTAGAATATGACCAATATGAGCACACGTACACTCCTTCCTGGAAAGTCACCAACTGATAACCACCCCATGAACCTCACCATCGATGACATCTACTTGATAGAAACGGTTACCGTGCAACTCTACTGTCAAGATTGTAATGAAGTCCATTCGACTGTCCGAATGCTCGTTGGAGATAAGGCTCCAACTAATCTCGGATGTAATTACTGCGGGGAATTGCTTATGGCCTTCACGATTGAAGGAAGCTATCGGGTAGACCTCGAAATCGAATAACCACCACCCCATGAACCTCACCATCGAACACGCCGCACCAAACATCCACATTCACGGCAAGTCCTTCGGCGAGGACTTCACCATCACCCGCACCGTATTGCTCTCCCGCTTGAAGTGTCGCATCCCGAGCGATGCCCTCATCGAAGGGCTTTCCCACAAGCTGGACCGCTTCGTCGCTTGCGCATTCGACATTCCCCCGTCGGAATCGCACCCCCAGCACGATGCCGCGTTGGAAAAGTGCGCGGGCCTTGTCATTTGGCTGGACATCAAGCGGGAGCCGTTCGGTATTAGCATCGAAACCATCGCCAAGGTGCTCCCGGCATTCACCTACCTGCTGGGCCGCACCACATATTCCGGCTGGAATACCCGCAAAAAGGAAATGGACAACATCCGCGAAACCCTGAAGGAAGTGGCCGCAATCACCCCAGCAGCATGATCGAGAAGCAAAGCATTGAGCAGCTCATCGAGCGCTCCAAGTTGGAAGAGGTCGCGGGCCAATTCATGGACCTCAGCACGCGCGGTGCCAACCGCAAGGGCATATGCCCGTTCTGCCAGGAGAAAAAGAAGTTCAGCATATCCGTGCCCAAGCAGCTCTTCAAGTGCTTCGCTTGCGGCGAGGGTGGCCATGGGGCGCTCAACTTCCTCATGAAGTCGCGCGGCCTCACCTACCTCAAGGCCGTGCAATGGCTGGCGGACTTCTATAAGTTCGAGCTGGCACAAACGGACGAACGCGCGGAAGGAGCCACCGGCACCATCGACACCACCTACTTCGACCGGCGGATGGTGGAGTTGGGCTATAAGCAGGACCGCCCGGAGGACAAGGGCCTGTTCCGCCCGCATAGCAGCGGCGGCATTGAGATACGCTTCCCAGCGCTCACCGGCGATGCGCCATGGCAGCAATGCGGCAAGGAGGGGAGTGAACGCGACTTTGTGCGGTTGCGCCTACATGAGACGCGCATTACCGGCTCGCAGAAGTATGCGCAGGATGCCGATACCGGCATCCATATCTTTATTCCGCCTTCCGTGGTGGCCATGCACCGTGCAGGCATTCAATGCCCGGTGCTCTATATGGTGGAAGGGGAGTTCAAGGCATTCGCCATGGCGGAGGCGGGCTTGCCCATCATCGGCATTTGCGGCATCAGCATGTACCACCGCGCCAAGGGCAGCAAGGAATTGCATCCGGACATCATGGAGCTTTTGCGCGTGTTCCGTTGCGCGGCTGCAGTCCTCATTCACGATGCCGATTGCAAGGCCGTGAAGTGGGACCCGCTGGCCGATGCCGACAAGGACCTGGGCAAGCGCCTCAAGGACTTCGCCGGGGCCGTCACCGGCTTCCGCATGGCGCTGGGCAGCTTGGTGCAGCGCGTCTACTTCACCCACATCCGCCCGGAATACATCGACAAGGCCAAGGGCCTCGACGACCTTGCCCAACTACGCGGCAAAGATGACGTGGCCGAACACCTCCAACGCATGAAGAGCACCGACATGCTCAGTTGCAAGGACATCACCGACATGACATGGCGCGGCATCAACGGCGAATTCCATTTGAACATGCACCGGGGCGTGCCCACCGCGTTCTACGATGCGAACCAATCGCTCATCGGGGAGCGCAGCTTCAACTTCCTCGGCGGCATCTACCGCTATGACCTGGACAAAGGCGAAGGCGGTGAGCTGCTCATGGAGCAGCATCCGGACAGCAAGTATTACAAGCGCATTGGCTGCGACTATTACCGCATCATCGAAAAGCTCGATGAACATGACAAGGCCATGATGGAATTGGTGCCATGGAAGGAGAGCATCATCAACAAGGACTACGTGAACCGGGGCTATCGCAACTTCTACGACACCATTGAAACGTTCGACGCCTTCGATACGGCTCCCGCCCATCATGATGATTACAAGCCCTTCATTGAAACGGAGACCGGGCGTCTTTACAATCGCTATAAGCCGCTCAGTCGCCAACCGCAAAAGGGAAGTTGGGACACCATCAAGGGCTACCTGCAACACATATTCACGGAGCGGATCGTGCAGAGCATCGACGAGGATGGAAAGGTGGTCGGGGAAAGCCCCGCGTGGATAGCCTACATGGACTATTGGACCGTCATGTATCGCTTCCCATTGGTGCGTTTACCGGGCGTTGCATTGGTAAGCGCCAAGAAAAAGACCGGGAAGAGCAAGTTGCTCGAATTGAATTGCGCCATGTGGGAGGGCAATGCCACCATGCTGGGGAATGACGAGTTGAACGATGATTTCAATGGGGATTGGGTATCCTCTCAGTTCGCTGGAGTTGACGAAACGCTGCTGGATAAAAAGCACCAGCAGGAAAAAATGAAGCGCCGCATCACAGGCTTCCGCGAGCAGATGCGCACCATGTATAAGGACCGCGAACGGACGAAATTGATCGCCAAGTTCCACTTCACGAGCAACAACGTGGACAACTTCATCAATATCGATGATGACGAATTCCGCTATTGGATCATCGAGGTGGGCGATCCAAAGAGGAAAGACAATAAGCTCCTGCAGAAAATGATCGCGGAGATCCCGGCGCTCTTCCATGAGCTGAAGACGCGCACCATCGTACACCCGGACATTGGTCGCCTGTGGTTTGCCGATAGTGTTCTTGAAACAGACGCTCGGAAAAATGTGGCCAGCAATAGCAAGGGCTGGTGCGAGAATGACATCCGCGGCTGGCTCCAGGACAAATTCTACAATACGCGTTGGCCGGAGCTTTACTTCACCGTCACCCAAGTGGCCAATGGCGTCAACGACAACAACGGCACCAAGTATCGCCGGAGCGAATTCACGCGCGTGCTCAAATCCGTGATGAAGGTGGAGGAGCGCTTCAAATCGCTTACCCAGCCCATGGACCCGACCCAGCGTGCTATGCATAAGAAGCTGGGCGAAGAGGACAAGCAACGGTGGTTTCTCTTCCGCGCTGAGGACTTCATTCCAATGGAGCATGCCGCCGAGATCATGGAAGAGGCCAAGGCCGAATGGGCCATCAGCCCCATGTCCGTGGATAACCAAGGAAACGAGCAGCCCTTCCCGCTCATCATGAAGCACGAGCTCCCATCGCTCACCGCCGCATGAACGTCACGCCGTTCAAATTGCCCGGCCTGAAGAGCTATCCCGGTGGCAAGGGAGCGGAGGCAACGCTTCGCTTGCTCATCAATAACATCCCGCCCCACGAGGTCTATGGTGAATTGTTCCTGGGCGGCGGCGCGATCATGCGCCACAAGCGCCCAGCGGAGCGCAACTATGGCAATGACCTATCCGATGATGTGCTGAAGCTATGGGAGGATGCTCCGAAGTGGGTGCAGGTCTATAAGCGGGACGGCCTCGCCCAATTGGAGCGCATGGCGGACAAGAATGAAGTGGGAGAGGAGAGCTTTCTCTTCCTCGACCCTCCCTACCTGGATGAAACGCTGAAGACGGGCCGCGCACCATACGCCCACCGCATGCCCTATGGCGACCATGTGCGCTTGCTCCTCGCCGTGAAGCGCCTTCAGTGCAATGTGATGCTTTGCGGGCTTCCGAATTTGCTCTATGAGAATCAGCTTCGCGGATGGCGCACCGTGCAGTATGAGAACATGACCCACCAAGGGCTGCAAACGGAACAGGTGTGGATGAACTACGACAAGCCCGCACAGCTTCACGATTGCCGCTATGTCGGCAGCACCTTCCGGGACCGTGAGCGCATCAAGCGCCGAGCGAAGAGCATCCGCAAGCAGTTGGATGCGATGCCTGATCACGAGCGCCAATACATCATCGAGACGATCACCAGGTAATCGCTCGGGACCGCATCGCAAATTCACCGGCAAGCCTCGCATCCCAGCGGGGCTTTCTCGGTTCCATGCGTTACCGGCCACCATCGCATTGCCGGCATCATCGCATATCGGAGCGATGCGGACCCGAGCGAAGCGCCTTGGCTGGTGGCCCTACTTTATCCCGGGACGGGCGCATACTTGGATTGCCGAACGTGCCGCTCTTTCTCTTTGGCGAGGGCGCTTTCCGCTTTTGCCCTACGGCCACGTCACTTTGCCGACGCTTTCTTGCTAAGGAGAGGTTCCGGACCCGGGGGGACTGCCAGACCTCGGAAAACTTGCCACTTCGGGAAAATCCTGAATATTCTGTTCCTTTTGTTCTTAGAGAGAGAAGAAAGAGAGAAAGGCTTAGAGGCTGTAGCAATTCCGGTCGGAACAAAACACGGAACAAAACACGGAACAAAACCGGGACAGAACAGAACGGGGTAAAAGTGGCGCTGGAACAAAACGAGACCCCCTGTTTTGTTCCGTGTTCTGTCCACGGCTTGTACCGTCTCATTCCGAGGCACTTAGACCATCTGGAACAAAAGAACAAAACATTCGCACCTTTTTTTGACCCCATGTTCCCCTCCGTTTTTCTCACGCAACGGAGCTTGGAACGCTATGCGATGCCGCCGGTAGCATCGCCCCATGAAGCGATGCGGTCCCCATCGCTTCACCGTGCGATGCGGTCCCGAGCGCTCGGAATCCTGTTCGGACTGTTGGCAAATTGCTTTAGGTGTAGTGCCTTAACCTCCTATTCATCAGCTTCTTTTGAAAGCGATGAATCCACGCATCATCCGCTTGCTGAATTGGTACCAGGCCGACATGGCAGCGGTATGGACCACATACAACCGTGCCCAGGTCATACGCCTCTATGCGAAGCCGGAACCGTGGATGGACAATTGGCGCTGCCATTGGTCGAAGCGCCACGCCACCGCTTATGCGAAGCGCTTCCATCGCAATCGGAAGGGCATGGAGTATGCCTTCCCGGATGGCACCACCTTGGATGTGGCCATGGCCATCACTCAAAAAGATGGAGCGGTCCTTCTTTGGTGAACCCTGTTAGCGGAAGGCCGTTCGCGGTGCCCGGCATCGCTTCGCTCGCTCGCTTGCTTCGCATCAACCAAAACCAAGCGAAGCATGGTGACACGAATGGTCTTTTTCCCCGGCGCGAATGAGAAGCTTATCACCGCCCTGGGCAAGCTCTTCGCGAAAGCGAAGCTCCCCGCAGAGGAATTCAGCGCCACCACCGGCGGGCTCACCTATAGCGGCCCCGTGGTACAGCACTCAGCCACCAACTTCCATTGGAGCGTGAACGCTACCGCCCTCGCGACCAAAGCGAAGCAGAGCGCACCGCCGAAGAAGAAGGCCCCGGCCAAGAAAGCCGCCAAGGCCAAGCCCGCGCCGAAGAAGGCAGCGAAGAAGAAGTGACACCTCCGCGACAACCTGGGACCACTCAGGGCGCCGCCGGGAGCGCACTTCCCGGCCCTTAGCGGGGTGAAGCAGTTGGTAGCTCGTCGGTTTCATAAGCCGAAGGCCGCTGGTTCAAGTCCAGCCCCCGCTTCAAATTCACGAGAGGATGGGAATGCAAAACGTTAAGAAAGCCGAGGCCAAAAAGGTCACACTGGAAAACTGCCATGAGGTGACACGCGGCATGCTGGACCTGCTGCAAAACGCGGATGAAAGCGAAGCATCCCAAGTAATTGCGGAGCTATTGCAATTGATCCATGCGCAAGCGAATGAGCGTAGGGAGCACTTCATGGCCCGTGCCGCAGCAATGGACCGCTTGGCTCATGTATCGGTCAAGTGAAGCGAAGCGATGCCACCAGCACTTCCGCCACCGCCCCCAGCAATAGAAGCACCGGTGCCCGCCGTGGAGACCAGCGTGGCGGCGCGGCCTTTCCAGTCCTTCAGCCAGCAAGCGCAGACCATCCGGTCGCGCGAAACGCTTCACTATGCCTTCAGCGGCACCGGCATCCGTTGGGACCATATCCACCACTGGAAAGGCAAGCGGAGCGCATCGCTTCGCAGCCGTAGCAATCGCCGCAAGGCAGCGAAGCGATCCAAGCGATGAGCGAAGTGATGGCTTTTTTGAGCGACCCGCATACGTGGATACGTGTGCTCATATTGGTCATATTCTACTATTCCGGGTTCCGCAACGGCAAGCGTTCCAAGCGATGAGCAGCCGCATGGCCTTCACGGACCTCACCCGCTTGCCCGATGCGGACCTCCCGCGCGTGGATGTGGTGATAAGCAACTCGCGCGGCGAGGACCATGCTTGGGTTGCCCAAGCGATGCAAAGCGTGAAGGAGCAAGCCTACTGGAATACCGGCCTCATCGTGGTGGACAACCTGGACCGCTCGCTATCGCTCGGCGAAGCTTGGAACATCGGCATCGAAGCGAGCGAAGCGCCCTTGCTGCTCTTCCTGCGGGAAGAGGACGCACTCACACCGGACCTGCTCGATTGCATGGTCACATTCTATGTCCTGGGGAAGCGGCAAAACCCGTCACTGGCGCACGTCACCACCTACATCACCATCTTGGATGATGCGACCGGTCGCACCGCGTTTGCCCAACTTTCCCAGGCTGGCATGTTCGAGCGCTCTGCCATAGTAGCGGAGCGCTTCGATACCCACCTCACGCATCGCTTGGAAGCGGACCTGCTCCGCCGCGTGCAACAGCAAGCGCCGGAGCGATCCCTCACGCTGGGCCTTGCGCATCACTATGGCTACATCTTCCGCAACCATGCCTTTCGCGTGGACCGGATACCCACCACATGATGAAACCCGAGGACTATAATCAGTTGCAAGGGCAAGCGCTCACCGTGCTGGTGATGGATACCGTGCGAGCGGATAGCGAAGCGAAGCGGGAATGCACCTTGTGGGGCATCACACGCGCCATCGCGGAGAAATACAGCCTTGCCATGCGGGCACGGGACAAGCTCTACAGGCGCATCGACAATAATGTCCGCGCTTTGGAAGCCGCGGGCCTCATCACCACCGAAAAGCGGTGGAACGCCATCAACCAGGTATTCACCAAGCACATCCGCACCAATGCCCTTCGGTAACATCATCGAATTCACCCAGCTCCTAAGCAACAAAGCGAAGCTGGCCGAGCGCATCAAGGCCGAAGTGCCGGGCGTGCTCACCTTCCTCACCACTGCCATCGCCAATGCGTGCGGGGCGCAGCCGGATGAACCCGTGGCCGTCGTGCTCTTCAAAGCGAAGACCGCCGAGGGAGAAACCATGATGGCCCGCGTGCATCGCGTGGATGCTTTCGGCGACCTGGGCGAAGAGCTGGGCACCATCGACGTGCCCGCCGCCTTGCGGGCCGTGCCGAATGAGACCATCACCAACCTCCTTCCGTTCTGATGGAACCGCTTGCGCTGCCAGCTCACACCGAAACGGGGAAGGGCTATGATGCCGCCGCCGACGCGGCAGAAATGGATGCCGCTCCGCTCCAGGACTATTCCAGCGAATGGAGCAAAGCGAAGAGCGAAGCGCCGCCGCCCGGCCCGGAACCGAAGCCCGAGGATGCACCGAAAGGGGAGGAGGCACCTACCGATGAACCCAAGCCCGATGCGGAGGCCAGTGCGCGGGAATTCATTGAGTGTTACGACATCCTTCAGGCGTATGGCTTCCACTTCTACAGCCAGGGCAAGCCGCACGAGGACTTTGCGCTCCCCAAGTTCGCCAAGGACCGCGCCGCGCATCACTTGGCCAAGGGCCTCACCAAAATGGGAAGCCCCGAAGTGCCTTGGTGGATGGGCTTGCTCATCGCGCTTGCCCCTCCCGGCTTCCTCAACTGGATGGCAGCGAAGGAATACCGCAAGGCCCAAGAGGAAAAGGCCACCGCCGAAGCCAATGCGGAGCGCCAGCGCAAGGCCCAAGCGATGGGGCCGAACACCATCACCATGAAGGATGGCACCGTGTTCCCCATGGACCCGGTGCATAGCCAGCCCCGGCCGGCATCGCCTCCAGCATCGGCTGCAGCCGCGCCATCGAAGCCGCAAAAGTTCTATGGCCCGTGCGAGATATGCGGAAAACCCGTGAAGCATAAGGGCCGCCACACCTGTTCCCAAGCCTGTTCCGGTAAGCGCACCGCACGCATGCGCAAGACCGCCAAAGCCACCGCGCCATGATCCTGCTCCTTGCCATAGCGATGCGCCACTTCGCCGCGCGGCAATCCCTCTGGCTATTCGGCCACGTCCCGACGCCTGAATTATGGGGCTGCTTCTACTTCACGGCCTTTGTCCTGGATGTGTGGGATGGCCTCATTGTCTATCACCTCGTCAACCTTTTCCAATGACAGCAACACGCGAAGCCGCCTTCCGCATCTATGTGGCCACCACCGGCAGTCGAAAGACAACCGACATTAAGGAACTGCTCACTGAGAAGCGCCCCCGGAACCTGGTTGTGCCCAGTGGCCGCGATGACAAGGCATGGCATCAATTCGAACCCCTCAAATGGGAAGTTATTCAAGCGCCGGATGTATGGCGACCCGGCAAGATGACGCCGAAAGTGGTAGTGCCTGAATTGAACACATTCACCGGCATCCGTGTGCTCCATGTGGACGGCCAGCAACGCATCTTCGATGCCCTCATCGATCCTGTGACCGGCATTCAGGATGCCCGTGTTGTGCTGGATGATTTCAGGAATTATGTATTCAGCAATGGGCAGCTTCGCCATGAAGTGGCCACGTTCTTCAAGAACCGCCGCCACAAGATGCTGGACCTATTCTTGGCCTGCCATAGCATGGAGGATGTGAGCCGCGAAATCCTTGCGCTGAATCCCAAGATCATCGTGGGCCTCACGACCACGATGCCCACGGATACCACTATGGCCAAGGTGCGCAATGGGCAGATCCTTTTGGAGACGATGCGACGCGTCAACAGCATTAACTTGGCGCGGCCCGAGGGCGAACGCTTCTACAAGGAAGCCGTGCAGATGTAAAAGGAACACGATGAAACACGGACCAGTATTTACCCCCTCAGGGAGGCTTTTTCCCTCACTTGTCTCCGAGTATAGCCTGGGCAACGTGCTGGGCGGTGATATGGTAGTGATGAGGAGGGTCTATGAAGGTGGGCTAATTGCATGGAAGTGTGTGATCTCCGCAACCGTTCGCCCGGAAATAGCATGGGACCTGGACATGGAAACGGCGCGCAACTTGGAAGCGCTTTACCAGGAAGAGCAGTTACACGGGTAGCTCAGATGGTAGAGCACCGGTCTCCAAAACCGTAGGCCGAAGGTTCGAGCCCTTCTCCGTGTGCATCACACCGAACGCCGCGCATGTCGCGGCGTTCCGCTTTTAGGGCAGCGTTCGGTGGGGCCGCACGGTGGGCAACGAAGCCACGGTGCGCCGCGCATCCAATCTATTTCGGGAGCGGTTTGAAGTCGGGAACATTGCGACCATCAAACAGCAACCAACCTTAAATGGCAACCCTTAGACAATCCGCCCCGCTCATGCGGCAGGCGAACAACGCAGACCGTGCCGCCGTCAAGCTTGACCCCACGGTAAAGACCCGCAACCAGGGCATCACCTCCTTTGGCAGTGTCGCCCAAGGGCATGGCCCCGTTTCGGCCACCAGCCTGCCCTCTTCCGTCACCTTCACGCTGGACAACAGCGCCGGGGCGGTGACGAAGCTCTACAAGATCGGTGACACCACCGGTGGCCTTGCCACCTTGGTCAACAAGGCCGCCGCAGTGGTCCCCGACAGTTCCTCGGGCGCTTCCGTGGCCTTCTTCCAATACAGCCTGGGCGTTGCACCGGTGACCGTGCAGGCCATCAACTACAGCGCCACCAGCGGTGCCGTGCAGTTCCCTCAGTCCTTCACCTACGTCACCGGTGACATCAATGGACGGGCGAACATCACCCCTCTGAACACGCCGGAATACCAACGGAACAACGCGTTCAACCCGAACCTGCTCACGTTGGAATTCCCCAACCAGTACAAGCTGGATTGGAATGATGCCTTCTTCATCACGGCCGGTATCGGTCAAGTGGTGCAGGTCACGCTCATGATCGGCGCGGCATCCTACCGTTGATCGGTCCTCTTCAAATAAAGCACCCGGCCCAGCGCCGGGTGCTCTTTGAAGCTCACCCTTTCACATCCGCCCCCCGACCATGACAACCGACGAACTGAAGGCCCGGCTCCTCACCGACCCGGACTACATCTTTTCCTACATGCTGGGGAATAACCCAGCGGCCATCACCGCGAACCTTCGCGGCCTTGGCTTCACCATCGCTTCCGACGCGGACGTGTTCAACGCTATCAATGCGTTGCTCGAAAACGGACAGGACGAACAGCTCCGCGCCGCATTCAGCGTGCCGATGCTCACCGACCAGGTGGACCCGGCCGAAATGGTCGTGGTGCAACAAGCCTCGCAGGCATTGGGCAACGTGAATGGCATGGCCACCAAGAGTGCCAGCCAGGACGGCGGCTTCGACGTGGGCGCACTCTTCGCGGGCCTCGCCACCGGCGCACTCGCTTACCTCAATGCCAGCGGTGCCGGACAGGTATCGCAGACATCCACCACCGGCACCGCGCAGACCGGTGCCGCCGCCGCCGCAGCAGCAGAGGCCAAGGCCAAGCAACAAAAGACCATGTGGACCATCATCGGCATCGCCGGTGCCGTGCTCGTGGTGGTCCTTATCCTGGTGTTCCGGAAAAAGGGATGATCTCCGCCATGCGCATAGTGCAGGCGGCCGACAGCTTGCCAATGATGCCACCGGGCATGAACATCACCGTGCCCACCACGGTGAAGGGGATGGCCGCGCTCCTGACGGCGAACCGGCCGTTCCGCATTTGGCAGGCCGTGCGCAACAACTATATCGCCATCGAAGGCAACATCGACGGCGCATCCGGGCTTTCCCCCGTGGACCTCTATGCCCTGCTCCTGAGCATGGACAGCGATGAGGCGGAAGCCGCATTGAACGTGCCCTACCTCACCGGTGGCGTGAACGTTCACGACGGCCTTGTGGACCAGGCATTCGCCATGGCCTCGGAGCGGATTACATCCGCGGACCTGGGTGCGGACAGCGAAAAGTTCATGCCCTTGCTGGGTGGCCTCGCAGCCGTGTTCGGCATCTATGCCACCATTGAGAACGGCAAGGTCGCGCAGGATGCCGCCAAGGACGCGGCACAGCAACAAGTGCTGGCAGACTTGCAGGCCGAACGCGATGCGGCAACCAAGACTGCAGCCACGCAAGCCTGGTGGAAGAAGAATTGGCCTTGGGTCGCTGGTGCGGCCTTGGTGCTCATCATCATCATCGTTCACATCGCCCGCAAATGAAGCCGCAAGCGATACTCTCCTCCAAGTGGACGTGGATCATCGGCGCGGTGCTGGTGGCCGCTTATGTGCTCAACAAGAATGGCGCACGCTGGTGGGTCAGCCTTACCCGCAAGGACAAGGGCAACTATGAGGGCCAAGAGGCCGTGCAGAGCAATCCGGCACGCCAAGCACAATTGGAGCAGATGGCACAGAACGCATTCAGCGCCATCAACGGCATTCCCGGCTTCGACAGGGACGGCATGCTCTTGCCGCTCCTATCCCTCAATGACACGGAACTGCGCTATGTGGCCACGTTCTACGAACACAACGTGCAGCCCGATGGCGACAGCCTGAAAGAAGACCTGCAAGATGAATGGCTGCTGGGTGACACCGGCGACAAGCTCATCGCGAAACTCACTCAACTCGCTCTTTAGAAAACCAACAACCGACAGACACATGAAAACAGCACTGAAAGCAGCCGTGCCCGGCATCCTCGCAGGGGTGATCCTCTTCGTGGCATACCTGGGCTATACGATGTTGAAGGCCAAGTATGACGCCAGTCAGCTTGCCAAGCAACAGGCCGCCACCATCGCCGCCAGCAACGCCGTGAGCGCCGCCGCCGCCGAAGAAGACGGACAATGAACACGGACAACCCCATCGCGGTATTGAGCGGCGAGAAGGAGCTGCAGATCGCATTCTCCATTGAGGAGATCGCGTACCTGAGCCTCGGCATCTTCATCGCCATGCTTGCCGCCCTGCTCATCGCCAAAGCCATTTAGGACCATGACGCCCGACGAACAGATACAATCCATCAATGCGCAGCTCACGGCCGCAAGGCAGGAGCTCGCATCGGACACGGGCAACCTACAGGCCCAGCAGGCCCGCATCCAGGATTGGATGCAGAACACGCCGAGCCATGGAACTTCGCCGGATGCACAAGCGGCAATTGCCGATGCCAATCACTGGGTGATCCAGTATACGGCGGAGATAAAGGCCGACAATGCCACCATCGCGGACCTACAGGCACAGCTCGCATCCGCGACAGCCGCCAAGGTGAACTATGACAAGGCTACCGCGCAAGCCGCCGCCGAAGGCTTGACCGGCGAGGCCGCGAACACCCGCGCACTCGCATTGGTGCAACAGGCCAAGGCGAAATCGGTACTGCTCTACATCGGTGCCGGTGCCTTGCTGCTCCTGGTCGGCTTCTTCATTTGGTGGAAGTACCTCCGGAAGAAATGACCCCGCGCACCATCATCGCCATCACACTGGCCTTGCTGGCCATGGGTGCCGCAATGATGGCCATCAAGTATCGGAACACCTACGATCAAGCAACAGCATGAAAAAGCCCCTCATCATCGGCATCGTTGCCATCCTCCTCATCGGCTTGGGCTACCTCATCTATACCCAGGTGGAGAAGGCCAAGGCAGCAGCGGCGAAAGCACCCGCACCCGGCAAGTCCGGCGCTTCCATTTCAGTGAAGACGCCGGGCGCCAACTTCTACGTGAACGCCGATGGCACCGTGAACTTCTCACGCGATGCCGCAGGTAATTCCATCCCGGTATGACCGCACGCACCAAGCTCATCGGCGTGGCCGGTATTGCCGTGCTCCTCACGGCCGCGCTCTTCACCATCTTCAATAAGAAGTGGTGGATACATCGCATCACGTCCAAATGGCAAGTGGCCATCCTCCCGAATGCGAAGGATGACAGCCCTTGGACCGTCACCGGCAACGACCTCACCAAGTTCTCCTTGTGGGAACTCATGAGCGCGTGGAGCAAGGGGCAACCCGGCTGGACGCCACAAGGCACGGAGCTGCCACCACCCGACACCACTTCGGAATTCGACGTGCAATAACCCCCGGCCATGCACATCAGCAGAGCAGGCCAACAGCTCATGGAGCAGTGGGAGGGAAGGCGCAACACGGCCTACCAGGACAGCGCGGGCCTTTGGACCATCGGCGTGGGCCACCTCATCAAGCCCGATGAACAATGGATGCGCACCGCCACGCTCACCGATGCGCAGATAGACCAGCTCTTCGCCGGTGATATTGCATGGGCGGAGGATGCCGTTACGCGCCTCTTCCCGGATGTGAAGCACCAAAGCCAATTCGATGCACTCGTGAGCTTCACCTTCAACCTCGGTGCAAGCGCCGTGGAGGCTGGCACACTTGACGACCTTATCGAAGATGGCGCCACGCCCGAGGACATCAGCGCCAAGTGGCTATCCTACAACCGCGCCGGTGGCCAAGTGGTCAATGGCCTTGTAACGCGCCGCAAGGCTGAAGTGCAACACTACTGGTCCTATCTCTGGAAACTCGCCGTGGTGCTGCTCTTCGCCGCCGCCGCGATGCTTGCCGGTAGCGCCGCCATCCTCTTCACATGAGCACCGACGGGAATACCTGGACACAGCGCCTTATCACCGCGCTCTTTACCGCCGCCGCCGCATGGGGCAGCGTCACCGTGCAGATAAAGAGCACCGTGGCATCCCGCGTGGAAGCCTTGCGCGTGGACATCGCACACGACACGCGCAACCGCGTGGACAGTGCCACCGTGGTAATGGCCATCCGCTTGCAACGCGCCGTGGATAGCATCGAAGCCCATGCGATGCATGATCACGCATCGCAACCCATGGCCAGTATCGCAGCGCCCATCATCCATATCACCACGCCGGTGGATACGATGGTGGACCATCGCCAGGACGCTATCGAGGCTCGCATGGCATCCCTCAATGAAAGCTTGCGCGGACTTGCCCAGGAAATGGGGAGGCAACGCATGGAGCGTGAGCAATGGCTTCCGCTCATCGAACGGAAGGAGACCGAGAAGGCCAAGCCAGCCGTGGGCAATGGCGATGGTGTTATCAAGCGCATGCGTCATGGAAAATAGGTTCCTCGCCATTTGGCTTGCCCTGCTCACCGCCTTGGAAGTGGTGAATACCATCGTAATGTTCATCACGCGCAACCGCTGGAAAGCCTTTCAGCAACGCGAGAATGCCATCGACAATGCGGAACGCATCCAGCGCGTGCTGGACCTGATGACATCCAAGGTCATGCAGAACGATGCCGAGATACGCCGCCAAGTCGCCATGCTCATCACCGCATTGGAGGCCGACCCGTTGGCCCATGAAAAGCACTGGTCAGCCATCCATTCCCTCCGCACCATCCTGAAGAACGCGTGACCATGGGACAGTTCGGCGACCTATCACCTATCGACACGGCCCTGGGCTATGTGCTCTTTGAGCAGGCCGCTGGATCCGGATGGAAACAACTGGCCGGGCTGGCCATTGCGATACCGGCCGGAGCCACGTGCGCACTCATCACCGCATTGACGGATGTGCGCTGGTGCATGTCACCGGCAACCGTTGCCGCATCACCAAGCATCACCGGCATGACGCTCGGCAGTGGATGCCAGCTCGCATGCCAAGACAGGTTGCAGTTGGACAGCCTAAGCATCTTCCTGGATGGCAGCGCCACCAACTTCCTCGTGCAGTTCTTCGATGGCCCCGTCGGTGTCCTTCCCGCAGTCAACCAAAGCAGCCTTGGATAATGTTCGGAGCACTCACACCTATTGACGACGGCGGCTATATCGTCTTTGTGGGCAGCGGTACCGGCTGGCAGCAAATGCCATTCCCGGGGGCTGCACTCACTCCCTTGGACTTCGCCGCGCCTGCCAATGCCAGCGCCGCCATCGTGCATGCCCTCACCGATGTGCCCTTCTGCCTCTCCCCGGAAGCCATCATAGAGGATGGTGGATTGCAAGGAATGACGCTCGGAGCGGGATGCCAGTTGCAATTGAACACGCGCACCCAGGTGCAGCAGTTTTGCGCACTGCTCTCGGGCAGTACATCCTTCGCCGTGCAATTCTTCAGCGGCCCCGGCGGTCTACTTCCATTGACTGGAGCATCGCAAACCGGTGGGGGAGGCGGTGGCACCGTTACCGCAGTGACGGCATCGTTGCCGCTCACTTCATCGGGTGGCCCCACGCCGAATATCGCCATCGGTGACGGTACCGCTGGCCAAGTGCTGCAATGGGAGCCGATAGGCGATGGAGGCGCATGGCAGAAGCATACGGGACTGCAGCCCATCACCTATGTTGATAGTGTGTATGGCAATGACGCGACCTCGGAACCGAACAATCCGTTCTTGCCCTATAAGACATTGCAGGCTGCCATCTATGCCTATGCTTCCGGAGTGACTTTCATTGTATGCCGAGGCACTGCGAACTATACCATCACAGCCAAGTTGCCGCCTCAAAATTGGCGCATTGACGTTCCGGATGGCACACTGACCAATTCAAATGCTGGCCTATGGCTGAGCAGCAACTCAACGGCTGTCATCAATGCCGATGTGATAGGCAATTTTCAGGCTGGTGACAATTCCCACTTCATCCTGAATGGAAGTCTGACCGGTACGGCAAAAGTTGCATATGCTGCTGCCAGCCTGGTCATCAATGGCGACCATATCGGAAACATCTTGACCGGCATTGGTCCCATCACGATCAATGGCGGTCAGCTCGGTACCGTTACCTCTTCGGCGGCCACGGCGGTCATCACCATCAAGAACGGGATTTGCGGGAAGGTCTCGGGGACCTATCTGAAATTGAATCTGACCAATGCCATCGTAGAATCCATCACCGGCGACGATCCCGCGCATCCCATCTTGGTGACGGCCCAGAACTCCACCTGCTCGCAGCTCATCGAGAATGCGACCATGCAATCCGGCAGTACGGGCAACTATGGCTTCTTCGCGGAAGCGATCACCTTCCCGCTGGGTACCGTTACCGATGGCACCGTGCGCCTGGTGAAATTCGGGCAACCCACTACCATCTTTTACGCTTCCGTACAGAGCGATGCAGGCACGACCACCCTTGCGGTCAACATCGCAGGCACGCCCATCACCGGCTTGGACGCCATCGACATTAGCGATACAGAAAGCAGCGCCAGCGCAACCGCCGCCAACCTTGCCGCCATCGGCGATTACCTCAGCTTCACCTTCAGTGACAGCGCCGGGGCCGAAGGCGTCACCGTCACGCTCTACTATCAGGAGATTGTGCCATGACGATGCGCTGCAGCATCATCGCCAGCGTTCCCCCAGGCCCGGCACTCGGGCCTTTCATCATTGACCAAACGGGCAACAGTGGCATCGGCGATCGCTATAGTGTGGCTACGCCCAGCGGCACCGGTGGCCTCTTCCATCTGGCCATCAGTTGCGATGCAGGTTGTGATGCGCCGGATACCGATGGCTTCACGCTCATCGACTACTTCTATTTCGGCACGGATAACTCGTGGATCTATACCTACTACCGCGTGGCCGATGGCAGCGAAGGGAGTACCATTGAAGGCTACATGCACGGCGATGGTGCAGGTGGCTGGTCCGTGCTCTGCGCACGTATAGGCGATGCGGACCTGAGCGGCCCGGATGTCTATGGCCACAATGCCGACTTCACCGGCGGCGCATCGCCGCTTGCGCTCAACTTCACCGGCGTCACCACTACGAAAGCCAACTGCCTGCTCTTCGTACAAGCGGCCGTGGATAATGACGTGAGCGGTAGCGTGGGCGCATTCACGCCGCCCGCCGGTTACATCAATGCGGCGGAAGGTGGCAGCGTCACCTACTCCAACTTGGCCTGGTCCTCCAAATCCATCGCATTGGCCGGTGCCACCGGCGCGGCAAATGGCTCCGTGCTTCTCACCGCTCCGGCAGTGGGCTATGCCGTTATGGGCGTGGCCTACAAGCCAGCGCCGGAAGTACCGGCCGGGGCCATCGCTCCCGGGGATGTCACCATCATGGCCAACAGCTCGGACCCTTCCAGCGCCGCCATGGCCGTAGCCTATGCCGCCGCGTGGGGCATCGACAGTGGCAACATCATCACCCAGGACATGGGCAGCTCGCAGGAAGCCACCACGGAAATAGTGGATGCCGCGAGATCTGCCATCGCATCCGCGGGGCGCCAATTCACGGTGCTCGCAATGGCCTTCCCAAGCCGCAACGCATCCGGCCAAAGCATCACCAGTTGCATCACCTACGGCGTGCGCGATGTGAGCGATCTCACCGTGAGCGACCTCTACGAATACAGCGGCCTGAAACCTTACGACGATACCGGCTACCGCCCGAGCATACTGCTCATATCCGCAGACTACATCCAAGCCGCCAACACGCTGGACAGCGGCACCGGCTATGTGGTCCTCGCCAAAGACAGCCCGCCCGATAACATCCGAGGCAACTCCCGCGCAGGGGAAGACCTCACCGGGCTCACCGTATTCGACAGCCGCGCCGATCCCGCAGTTGGCGGCGGAGATAACGCATGCAACCAGCTCTCTCAGGATTGTTGGGTCGCAGGCCGCACGCCGGTGGACCCCGTGAAGATGTACTTCGGCAGCATGTATGTGATGGGTGATGATGATGGCATTGATTGGCTCCCGGGCAACTATGCCGACAACGTGACCAGCTATGCGGGCTATCTACCCGACGGATACGACGGCCAAACGCCCATGACCTGGCACCTGGATCGCGGCGCATGCGCCACAACCGGCACCGTGATCGAACCCGCGCAGGACAAGCCCGGCAATAGCCCCAGCAGCGTAGTGGAACAGTTCGTGGACATCGGCATCTTCGTTCCGCTCTTCACCGGCCGCACGCCCGTGGGCATTGCCTGCTGGGCCAGCATCAAATGCCCGGACCGCGCACTCATCGCAGGCGACCTCATGTTCCGCTCTAACCTCTCGTGATGTATCTACCCATCAACACCAACGGCTACCAGGTCTTCACCCAAAGCGGCGAGGCTGCAGGCTGGTACCAGCTCGACGTGCCCGGTGCCGTGCTCGACGTGCTCCCCGGCATCACGCTACCGCCGGAAGCCACCGCAATGGCCATACAGGCCGGGAGCGACCTCGTGTTCTGCCAAAGCCCGGCCACCGCAGTGGGAGGGGCCACCGGCATGACGCTCGCCGCCGGACAGACCTTTTGGTTCGTGGGCCGCCAAAGCATCTACAATTTCTGCGCGGACCTCGGTGCCAGCGGCGGCAGCTTCCTCATTCAATACTACCAGGGCAGCGCAGACGGCGGCCCCGTAATTTCCTGAACCATGTTCTCCTTCCGCAAGAAAGTTCCCTCCGGTGATCAGCCATCGCAACACTTCGATGCGCTGCACCATGACACCCCCCCGAAGCCCAAGGGCGGCCTGTTGAACATCATGAACGTGGTGAACAAGGTTCCCATCCTCGGCGAGCTCTCGCAGATAGGCCCGCTCATTCCGAAGGTCATTGATATTTTCAGCGACAAGAGCGGCCGCATGAGCAGCAAGCGAATGGGCGCCGGTGGCCTCACCATCGCGGGCATCACCATGGTGCAGACAGGCGCAGCCACGCATGACCGTTACCAGTTCTTCGGCGGAATTGCGCTTTGTGGAATGGCCTTGGTGCTATGGTACCTCACGCGCTTCGAGCCGGGCGCGAATGATTCCGGCTCATCAAACACCCCGTGACGTGCCAGGCGGAATTGCGCTGAGCTGCGCCACGGGTACATTTGTGGTATGCCCTTGCCACTGCCACCACATCCCATTCTCATCCTTTACTTCATTTCCAATGCAGTCCTTGCGGGAATGGCTATTAATGACATGTCCATGCGTGAGCTTCGCGAAAGGTGGGACGTGCCAGCAGTAGTATTGATAATCGGAACTCCTCTGTTTCTGTTACTCAAGTTCTTGGATCTGGTCAATAAGGTGAGGGCATTTTTCAAGTCATAGTTTCCGCGTGCTCACCGCGCCCTTCACATCATCGCCCCAGTGGCGCATTTCATTTAGCACCAGGTCGCATCGCTTTACAAGGTGCTCCATGCGCGCCCGGTCCACCGGGTGGTTTCTCGAGCGGAACAGGTCGCGCAGCATCAAGGCCAACGTGCGCACCGCATCCACGGCGGCAAAGAGGTGGTTCCATGCGAGCACCCAACCGTTCGGGCCTTTGCCTTTGGTGATGGCCATATCCATACCGGTCCACGCCGTTTGCACGCATTCCCGCGTGCGATGCTCGATGGTGGCCAGCGCCTTCGGCACCATATCGAAAAGACACCATGCGGCACGGTAGGAGCTGAAGGCATCCACCAGCAGGAAGTTGCAATCCACCAGGTGAGCAGATAGCCACCGGTCCGTTTCAGCTTGGAACGCGAGGGCAGCTCGCTCACTGGTGAACATCACCGTGATCCGGTTGCCCAAATGCACCGAATACAGGTGATGCTGGAGCATCGCCGATGCCGGGTCAACAGGAGGACGAACGCCGTTCAATTGGATGCTCTTCATTTCAGTTCCGTGCAAGAATCAATTGCAAGTTGCACAGCCCAAACCTTCGGAACACCAAGCAGGACGCGGGGTCCATTTCGGGTTCGAGTTTCAGGGCTGCGCATAATTTATATTATGATAACTTGTATTTGGACGGGCACTCCCCTCAGGATCAGTCTGTTTCCCCTAGTTGTCAAGTCGAGCGTGTCACATCGAGCGAAGTCGAGGGTGTCACATCGAGCATTAGCGTAGCGGCACTTCGCAGCACGCGCAGCGTGTGAGAAGTCGAGATGCGAGACACGACAACACTCCTGTTGGGTACTTGGGACTATCGCTCACTGGAAGTCCCTTCTCGACTGGCGCTCGAAGTGACAGGCTTTACGGATGGGAAGCCCGTGACGACAATGAGCACCAACGGTTGTCATGCCGGGCTTGACCCGGTATCACCCTCAACAGCCACTGAGATCGCCACACAAGAGCGCCACGCCACGCACAGCCCGCCAGGCCGCATTCCGCTATGGCGGAACAGTTCCTGCGTCATCCGCATTCAGTCGGAGAACGGCATTCATCTGTGTCATCTGCGTCATCTGCGGATGAAACTCACCGGAAGCCAGCCCAACACCGCCGCCAAGCAGCATCCATCCTGTAGATCCTGTAATCCTGTCAAACGCATTTCCTCGGCGTCCATCGGCACGATCGGCGGTTCGCATTCCTGTTTTCTGCGGATGACCGCGCTTCCCTTACATTTGCCGCGCTCTATCGCGCCCAGCCTTAGCCCGCCCTGCGGGTCCCATCGTCCAGGCGCCATCCCCTGCGGATCATTGCACGCCGGACCGACCGAGAGCTTTTCACACCTACAATGCCTGCCCGGGACACAATGAACCGGACCGGCTTTCTTAAGCATATCCATGCACGAGACCACTTTTGACCAGCTCGGTCTTATCGAGCCCATTCTGAAAGCCCTTCAAAATGAAGGCTACACCACGCCCACGCCGATCCAGGCGCAAAGCATCCCCTTCCTGCTGGAAGGCCGCGACCTGCTGGGTTGCGCACAGACCGGTACCGGCAAGACCGCCGCGTTCGCCATCCCCATGCTCCAGCTCATGTGCAACTCTGGCGCTGGCACATCCCGCGGCGGTCGCCGACCCATCCGCGCCCTGATCCTCACGCCCACGCGCGAGCTGGCCATCCAGATCGATGAGAGCTTCAAGGCCTACGGACGCCATACCAACCTGCGCGCTGCCGTCATATTCGGTGGTGTCGGCCAGAAACCCCAGACCGATGCGCTCCGCGCCGGCATCGACATTCTGGTAGCCACCCCCGGCCGCCTGCTGGACCTGATGAATCAGGGCTTCGTCAATCTCAAGGAGCTCGAATTCTTCGTCTTGGATGAGGCCGACCGCATGCTCGACATGGGCTTTATCCACGACGTGAAGAAGGTGATCGCCGCCATCCCCAAGAAGCGGCAGACGCTCTTCTTTAGTGCGACAATGCCGCCTGAGGTCCAGCGACTTTCGGCTTCACTCCTCTTCAATCCCGTGAAGGTGGAAGTAACCCCTGTTTCCTCTACGGCGGAAACGGTGGAACAAGAGGTCTTCTTCGTCGACCGGGGCAACAAGGCCAACCTGCTGGTGCATCTCCTGCAGACGCGCGACATCAAGGAAGCACTGGTCTTCAGCCGCACCAAGCACGGGGCGGACAAGCTGGTGAAGATCATCGAGAAAGCGGGTATCCGCGCCGAGGCCATCCACGGCAACAAGGCCCAGAACGCCCGGCAGCGCGCCCTGAAGAACTTCAAGGAGCGCAAGACCCGCGTGCTGGTGGCCACGGACATCGCCGCCCGCGGCATCGACATCGATTCCCTCTCCCACGTGGTGAACTTCGACATCCCCAACGTGCCGGAGACCTATGTACACCGCATCGGCCGCACGGGCCGCGCCGGAGCCAGTGGTATCGCCCTCTCGCTCTGCGATGTGGACGAGCGCGTCTTCCTGCGCGACATCACCAAGCTGATCGCCCGACAGATCCCCATCACCGAGGACCATCCCTTCCCGGCCTCCGGCAATGCAAGCAAGCCGCTCCCTCCCACTCCCTCCAGGGGACAGGGCCGGAATGGCGGCGGCGGACGCGCTCAAGGCCAAAGCCAGGGCAGCAGCCAGCCGAAGGATTTCGCGGCCCTCACCGCCGAGCTGATCAACGACCTCGATGGTGGAGGAACGGCCAGTGGCACGCCGAACCCCGCACCCAGTGGCCAACGCAACAACCGCAGGCGCTGGCGTGGACCGCGGCCCAGCGGTGGCGGGAAGCGCTGAGCATTGGCTGAAAGGAACCACGGATCCACACGGATAAACACGGATCCGTGCTGTGCTAGCTCAATACTCGAATGCATGCGCTCGGCTTTTTGCCGAGTGCATTGCTGCTTAGGACCCCTGGCCCGTCTCACACTTTGATACTTACGGAATTGGCCGGGCCGGAGGCCCTAGTATGCCGCCCACTCGGCAAAAAGCCGAGCGGGTGCGTACGTAAAAGGAAAGGCGGGAGGAAAACGCGCTTGGCGCGCTATTCCTCCCGCCTTTCATATACAGTTTGTCATTCCGCGCTTGCCCCGGAATTGCGCAAAAGCGGATACGTGGAGCAACTCCCCCCTGCGCTCCTTTGCGCTCTCCGCGTCCTCTGCGGTTAAAAACTCAGTTCGAGCGGATGTGCTCGTGCTCCGGCGGTGCGATGCCGACCGCCTTGGACGCTGCGAGTTCACTGCCGACCGCCAGGCTGCATCCACGGTAAAGCCGCACTTTGGGCCCACGCCTCGTCCATGGTCTACATTCACCATTGAAACCCACCTTCACATGTCCATCCGCATTCCGGTCCTTGTCGCGCTTCTGATCACTGCGGGTATCACGCATGCCCAGCCGGATTGTGAACCCATTGGAAGCCTTGAACCATTGGATACCTGGCAGACCATATCCGGGAGCTATGAGGACGGCGGATGGGTGATCTATTCGGTGGTGATGGACCTGAACGTGAACTATGTGTTCAAGACCGGCTGTGGCGACGGGGCCACGGCGGACCACGATACGAAGATCGAATGGATGACGCCGATCTGCACGGTTATCATGACCAGTGACGACGGGTGCGAGGATGGCCGGTCACTCCTGAGCTTCAATTCCTTTTTCGAGGACGGCATCACGCTCTGGATCAGGGTGCGTGGCGCGGAGGATCAAGGGGGATCCTTTACCATGGCCTACCGGAGCATAGGGGGCGCGCCGGGCCAATGCAACTCCTGTCCCTCCTATGATGCGCAATTGGCGCCTTCAAGCCAATGGCAAACCCATGAGGGCAGCTACTCTGCCGATGGATGTATGGTCTATAGGATGTTCATCCAGGCCGGTATGGAATATACCTTCAAGACCGGCTGCGGCGATGGTGCCACCGCCGATAACGATACCCAGTTAGAGGTCTTGGGGAACGCGTGCACGAACATTACCTCGGATGATGATGGTTGCGAACTGGGAAGGTCAACAGTTACGTGGACCGCAACAGCGCAGGGAACGGCCTATGTGAAAGTCAACGGCGCCAATGATGAGGCGGGCACGTTCACCCTTGCCTATCGGCGAAGTGGCGGTAATGGCAGCACCTGCGGGAGTTGTCCTGCCCAGGACTTCTCGATCATACCCGGGATCAATTGGGCCACCTCCACCTCCAGCTATCTGTCTACTGGCTGCCAGATGTACAAGGTCTCGGTGACGGCGGGCTTCAACTACACCTTTAAGACAGGTTGTGGGAACGGCGCCTCGGCCGACCATGATACCCAACTGGAATTGTTCGATGCGGACTGCACACTGCTCGCGTCCGATGACAATGGCTGTGATGCGGGTGCCTCGATCATCGAATATGTTCCGACCTCAACAGGATTCCTGTACCTGAAGGTCTCCGGCGCGAACGGGGCCGAGGGGTTCTATACCCTAGCCTACAGGAAGAGCGGCACGTGCACCACCTGCCCTGCATATGATGCCCAGATCGCTCCCACCCCCGCATGGCAGACCGCGTCGGGCAGCTACTACAATGATGGCTGCTGGTCCTACAAGGTCGATGTGACCGAGGGGCATACCTATGTCTTCCAGACCGCATGCGGCAATGGTGCTTCGTCGGACCATCTGTCTGCGTTACAACTCTTGGATGCGAACTGCTTCCCGCTGGAAAACTCCAGCTACAGCTGCATATACCACTTGGCCGCAGCCACTGGGGAAGTCTATCTGAGGGTGCATGGCCTTCCCGGCGAATTTGGCGCTTTCACTATGGCCTACAGGGATGTGGGGTCGGCAACGGACAACTGCGAAGACGCTACCCCGATACAATTGGCAGGCACGGTCGAACTGTCGGGAACGCTGGCGGATGCCACCAGCGACGGTGACTTTGCCCCGACCTCCCCTTGGTATGGCTCGCCCGTGAAATGGTATGCGATCGAACTGCCCCAGCCTTGCGAACATCTGGTGGTCTCCTACTGTGGGCAAGTTCCGGTATGGCCGAGCACGTTGGGCATGGTCGCAACGACCTGTCCGGCCGCTGAGGTATGGATGGGGACTCCTCCGGTGGACCCCTGTGAAGAAGGCAATGCGAGCTACTATTTCACGGAACCACAGCCCGGCACGTACTACCTGCCCTTGCTCTACGATCCGGCGAATTCCGTTGACGGCGCCTACACGATCGCGGTCACTTGCTTGAATGACTACATCGTTGGCATAAAGGAGGTGCCGAAGCCGGATCGGTCGATCTATCCCAATCCCGGGCACGATGAACTTTGGTTGAACTCCCCGCTCGGACAGCACGCTGCGGCGCTGGTGCAGATCCAGGACCTGTTGGGCCGCACGGTCGCGCAAGCGCAGGTCTCCACCTATCCAGCGGTGATCGGCACAGGTGCACTACCCCCGGGCATGTATGTGGTGCACGTGCAGGACGGAGCCGGAGCCGCATCCTTCAAGTGGGTCAAGGAATGAACTGACCTTGTCCTTCCGGGCTTGAGCAAATACTTGGATCAACTACCGCGCCCTCTTTGTGCCCTTCGTGCCTTTGCGGTACGAAACCCCCTACCCTCCTTAGTTCGAGCGGATGTGCTCGTGCTCCGGCGGCTTCACGCCCGCTGCCTTGGCCGCTGCGAGTTCATCCTGCAACTGCTTGCTGGTCATGCTGCTGCCATCATGGCTCCAGCCGGGAGGGCCGAAGATGTACATGAACTTGTTGCGGAAGCCGGGCGCCTTCTTCACGTCCTTCCAGATCTCTTGGAACTCGAAGAGGTTGTGCGTGATGGGGTTGTCCGTGCCGGGGTCGTGACTGATGCCGAAGAGCGGCTTCATGCCTTTGATGGGCGCCTGCCATGTGCCGTAGATGCGGTCCCAGATGGTGAGGATGCCTCCGTGATTGCGGTCCAGGTACTCCGTGTTGCTGCTGTGGTGCACGGTGTGGATGTAGGGCGTGTTGAAGACGCGCTCATACAACGGGAATGAGGGCACCAGTTGGCTATGCAGGAAGAACTGGTAGAACGCATTCACGATGAGGCAGGTGGCGATCATGATCGGCTCGAAACCGAGCAGCGGCATCCACAGCCAGTAGATGGGCTTGATCAAAGTGATGAACCAGCCGTTGCGGATGCTAACGGTGAGGTTGAAGGTCTTGGCGGAATGATGCGGCAGGTGGGCTGCCCAGAGTATGCGCACGTTGTGGCTGAAGCGGTGGTGCCAGTAGAAGTTATGGTCGTCGGCGATAGCGCAGATGATCCACACGTACCAAGCGAAGCCGAGGGTGCTGTAGCCGAGGAAGTGCTCGCGCAGTGGCTGCGCCAGGTAGAACAGGAAGAAGTAGAGGGTGATCTCGAAGACGTTGGTGAGCACGCGGATCACCGTGGCCCCCACAAGGATGATGAAGCTGGCGAAGGTCTCCTTGAGGTTGTAAAGTTCCTTCGCGTTGAAGAACTCGATCAGCAGCAGGATGAGGAAGAATGGGTAGACGTACTTGATGCCGATGCCCTCGATCGCTAGCGGGGGCAGCTGCGCTTTCATGTGCAGCCAAGCATCTACGGGGTTGAAGGTCATGTTCAGTAAGGGGAGTGGGTTCCGGAAATGAGGGGCCAAATGTACCCTTCACCACAATGCAGGTACATGCCCTTTAACAGAAGAAGCCCCGAAGTGATCGGGGCTTCCATGGAAAGGCGCAATGGAGGGGTTATTCCCCGAGTTCCTTCTTGATGGCGTTGTACTTGTCGGTGTTGCCCGTCTTGGCATAGAGCTTCTTCAGCTGCTGCATCGTTGGCTCGTCCTCCGGCTTCAATTGGTGGGCATGCTCGAAGTAGGGCACGGTCTTCAGGTAGATGTCGTCGGCCACCTTCTTGCACTTGGCGTACTGTGCGTCGTCCTTGATGGCGGCGCACTTGTCATACTCATAGGCCGCGCGGTTGTTGTAGAGCACGCCGATGTTGAAGTAGCTGTCGAAGAAGGTGGAATCCAAGGAAATGCTCTTCTGGTAGGCGCCCTCCGCCTGGTCGTACCACTTGACCATGTCCGCCTCGCTGACATTGCCCTCCTTGGGATTGGCTTTCGCGTCGTACAGGTTGCCCAGCACGTAGTAGAGCATGGGATTGGTCGGGTCCTTCGCTATTCCAGCGTTGACGCTGGCCTCGGCCTCTTCATTGTGCCCAGCGTCCAATTGGTAGGAGACCAGGTCCATCATGATCTGCCTGTCGTTGGGGTATTTCGCAACGCCCGCCTGGGAGGTGGAGATGGCACCGGGGAGGTCGCCGCGCAGCCTTTTCATGCTGGCGAGGTGGCGGTAGATCTCCGGCTTGTCGTAGCCGATCTTGATGCACTCCTCGTAGCGCTCCATGGCTGCGGCGGTGTCGCCCTTGGCCTCATTGGCAAGCGCGCTGTTAAAGACGGCGTTGCTGTCCACCTCGTTGAAGGCCTTGGAGACGCGCTCGCTGAGGGCGTAACCCGAAAGGGCCTTGTCGTATTGCTTATTGTTGAAGGCGTCATTGCCACCGTTCAGCGCGGTGATCTGGAGATTCCGCAGGGCTTGGTTGTTCTCCGTCTTGTAATCGGCCTTGGTGTCCAGCTCGTTCGCTTTCACATAGCTCTCGATGGCCGTTTGCAGGGCGTTGGGGTACTTGGCCTTCAGTGCCTCGTCCTTGCCCATGGCGATGGCCGCATAGATGGTGGCCCGGTAACGCCAGGTCTTCTCCTTGCCCGCAGTGGCATCATTGGTGATGGCAGGCTCGATGTACTCGATGGCCTTCTCGTAGTTGCCGTCGCCCATGTAGTTGTAGGCGCTCACCACGTTGCTATTCTGCGCCTGCGCGGCGAACGCCACGGTCAAGGCCGCGACAAGAAATACTCCCTTCATGCTGTGCTTCATTGCTTATTGATCCTCGCCGTCGGTTGCAACATCGGTGCCATTGGCGTTTTCCTCGCCTCCCTCACTTCCATTCCCTCCTTCACTTCCCTCTCCTGCTTCACCCGTCACTTCCTCCTCGGCCAACGAACTGTCCACCTTCGCAACGGCGGCGATGGAATCGTTCTTGCGCAGCTCGATCAGGCGCACGCCTTGTGTGGCACGGCCCAGCACGCGCATCTCGGATAGGTCCATGCGAATGGTGATGCCGCTGCGGTTGATGATCATCAACTGGTCATCTTCCTTCACAGCCTTGATGGCGATCAGCGGACCCGTCTTGTCGGTCACCTGGATCGTCTTCACGCCTTTGCCACCGCGGTTTGTGATGCGATAATCATCAACGGGGCTGCGCTTTCCGTAGCCCTTTTCGCTCACCACGAGCACTTGGGTGTTGGCGGTCTCCTCCCCTTCCAAGGTCACCATGCCAACGACCTCATCCTTGGCATCAGCGAGCGACATGCCGCGCACGCCGCTGGCATTCCGGCCCATGGGCCGCACGCGGTCCTCCTCGAAGTGGACCGCCTTGCCCGACTTGCTGGCGATCACGATGTGGCTCTTGCCGCTGGTGAGTTTGGCCTCGAGCAATTCATCCCCCTCGCGGATACCCACGGCGATGATGCCATTGGAACGCGGACGGCTGTATGCCTTCAGGGTGGTCTTCTTGATGACGCCTTTCTTGGTGACCAGTACGACGAAGTGGTTCTCCAAGTACTCCTCGGTCTTCAGGTCGGTGACGTTGATGTAGGCGAGCACCTTGTCGTCGCCTTCCAGCTGCACCATGTTCTGTATCGCGCGGCCCTTGCTCTGGCGCGTGCCCTCCGGAATGTCGAAGACGCGCATCCAATAGCAGCGCCCCTTCTGCGTGAAGATGAGCAGGTAGTTGTGGTTGGTGGCCACGAAGAGATGCTCCAGGAAATCCTCATCGCGGGTGGTGCTGCCGCGGCTGCCGATGCCGCCACGTCCCTGCGTGCGGAATTCGCTGAGGCTGGTGCGCTTGATGTAGCCGAGGTGGCTGATGGTGACCACTACCGCTTCGTCAGCGATGAGGTCCTCCATGCTCATGTCGCCGCTGGCCTGCACGATCTGCGTGCGGCGCTCATCACCGTACTTGTCGCGTACCTCGATGGTCTCGTCCTTGATGATCTGGTAGCGCATGCCCTCGTCGGCGAGGATGGCCTTGAGGTGACCGATGAGCTTCATCAGCTCGGCGTGCTCCTCGCGGATCTTGTCGCGCTCCAGGCCGGTGAGGCGCTGCAGACGCATGTCGAGGATGGCGCGCGCTTGGATCTCGCTAAGAGCGAAGCTGCTCATCAACCCTTCGCGGGCGATGTCCGGCGTTTGGCTGGCGCGGATCAGCTTGATCACCTCGTCCAAATGGTCGAGGGCGATCAACAGGCCTTCCAGGATGTGCGCGCGTTCTTCTGCCTTGCGCAGGTCGAACTTGGTGCGGCGCACCACCACGTCATGCCGGTGCTCCACAAAGTGGTGGATCATGGCCTTCAGCCCCAGCAGCACCGGGCGGCCATGGACCAGCGCGATGTTGTTCACGCTGAAGCTGGTCTGCAAGGAACTGAACTTGTACAACTGGTTGAGCACCACGGTACCCATGGCCTCGCGCTTCACATCGTAGGCAAGGCGGATGCCGGTGCGGTCACTGTAGTCATTCACATCGCTGATGCCCTCGATGCGCTTGTCGTTCACGAGGTCCGCTACACCTTTATAGAGTTGCACGGCCTTGTTCACTTGGAAGGGGATCTCGGTGACGATGATCGTCTCGCGGCCCGTCTTGGGATCTTCCTCGATATGGCTCTTGCCGCGCAGCACTACGCGACCGCGACCGGTCTCGTAGGCCTCGCGCACGCCGGCCGTTCCGTAGATGATGCCGCCGGTCGGGAAGTCGGGGCCCTTGATATGCTCCATCAGTCCGTCCACGTCGATGTCGCGGTTCTCGATGTAGGCGATGATGCCGTTACAGACCTCGGTGAGGTTGTGCGGCGGCATGTTGGTGGCCATGCCTACTGCAATGCCGGAGCCGCCGTTCACCAGCAGGTTCGGGATGCGGGTCGGCATCACGGTGGGCTCTTCCAGCGTGTCGTCGAAGTTGGGACGCATGTCCACCGTCTCCTTGTCCAGATCGGCCATCACCTCCTCGGCGATCTTCCGCATGCGCACCTCGGTGTAGCGCATTGCTGCCGGACTGTCACCATCGATGCTGCCGAAGTTGCCTTGGCCGTCCACCAGCATGTAGCGCATGCTCCATTCCTGCGCCATGCGCACCATTGCGTCGTAAACGCTCTGGTCACCGTGCGGGTGGTACTTACCGAGCACTTCACCCACGAGACGGGCGCTTTTCTTGTAAGGACGGGTGCTGCTCATGCCCAAGCCCTCCATGCCGAAGAGCACGCGGCGATGCACGGGCTTCAGTCCGTCGCGGACATCGGGCAGGGCCCGGCTCACGATCACCGACATCGAATAATCGATGTAGGCGGTCTTCATTTCGTTCTCGATGTTGATCGGAATGATCTTCTCTCCTTCTGCTTCTGCCATTATTGTCAGTTGGTCGCCTTCGCACGGTTCTTGGAGACACCCCGCGAAAAGCGAGCCCGAAGGTACCCTTAATGCGGTTTATAGGGCTCCGGAATTTTCCACAACCGCACACGTTGGTGTGAATAAAAGAATGGATGCAGGAAAGATGTGCTTTGCACACCATGGATAGCTTGCCCCCGCAGGTTGGATCCTAACTTGCACCTTTATCGTACATCACCGTTGAAGCACGCACGCAACGCCTGAAGAACCCACTATGGACGCCAAATTCTCACCCCGGGTCAGAGAGGTCATCGGCTTTAGCCGGGAAGAAGCCCTCCGCCTCGGTCACAATCACATCGGCATTGAGCACATCCTGCTCGGCCTTATCCGCGAAAACGACGGCAACGCCGTGAAGATCCTCCGCCACCTCGACGTGGACCTGGAGGACCTGCGCAAAATGGTGGAGGGCGCCATGGAGCCCGCCAGCAGCATGCGTCCGCCGGACAAGGACAAGATCACCTTGGTGAAGCAGGCCGAGAAGATGCTGAAGATCACCTTCCTCGAAGCCAAGCTTTTCAAGAGTCCCCAGATCGACACCGAACACGTGCTCCTCAGCATGCTGAAGGACCAGGACAATCTCGCCACCCGCGCACTCAACAAGTTCAATGTGGACTATGAGAACGTGAAGCACGAGGTGGACGCCATCCTCGCGGAGGACGGCGGCGGTGCGCCTCCCTCCCCTTCGCGTCCCCGCCCCAAGGCCCAAGGCCCGCAAAGCACGGACGACGATGACGACGACAGCGGCAGCGCGAGCTACGGCGGCGCAGGCGCGAAAAAGCCCGGCGACAGCAAGAGCAAGACGCCGGTGCTGGACAACTTCGGCCGCGACCTCACCAAAATGGCCGAGGAAGGCAAACTGGACCCCATCGTGGGCCGCGAGAAGGAGATTGAGCGCGTGAGCCAGATCCTCAGCCGCCGCAAGAAGAACAATCCCGTTTTGATCGGTGAGCCCGGCGTCGGCAAGTCCGCCATCGCGGAAGGTCTCGCCCTGCGCATCATACAACGGAAAGTGAGCCGCGTGCTCTTCGGCAAGCGCATCGTGGCGTTGGATATCGCCAGCCTCGTGGCCGGCACTAAGTACCGCGGCCAGTTCGAGGAACGCATGAAGGCCGTGATGCACGAGCTGGAGAACAGCCCCGATGTGATCCTCTTCATCGACGAGATCCACACCATCGTAGGGGCGGGCGGCGCCTCCGGTTCACTCGATGCGAGCAATATGTTCAAGCCCGCCTTGGCGCGCGGCGAGATCCAATGCATCGGTGCGACCACCTTGGACGAATACCGTCAGTACATCGAGAAGGACGGAGCCCTCGAGCGCCGCTTCCAGAAGGTGATCGTGGAACCCACCAGCGTGGATGAGACGATCCAGATCCTCAACAACATCAAGGAGAAGTACGAGGACCACCACAATGTGACCTACACCCCGGAAGCCATTAAGGCGTGTGTCACCCTCACCAACCGCTACATCACCGACCGGCACCTGCCGGACAAGGCGATCGACGCGCTGGACGAGGCCGGCAGCCGCGTACACATCAGCAACATCGTGGTGCCGCAGACCATCCTCGACGTGGAAGCGAAGATCGAAGAGGTGAAGGAAGAGAAGAACAAAGTGGTCCGCAGCCAGCGCTACGAAGAGGCCGCCAAGCTCCGCGACCGCGAGCGCACACTCCTCGAGGAACTGGAGGCCGCGAAGAAGAAGTGGGAAGAAGAAAGCCGCTCGCACCGCACCGTGGTGAGCGAGGACAACGTGGCCGAAGTGGTCGCCATGATGAGCGGTATCCCCGTGCAGCGCATCGCCGAGAAGGAAAGCGGCAAGCTGCAGCGCATGAAGGAAGAGATGGAAGGCAAGGTGATCGGTCAGGACGAGGCCGTGACCAAGGTGGTGAAGGCCATCCGTCGCAACCGCGCCGGCCTGAAAGACCCCAACCGCCCTATCGGCAGCTTCATCTTCCTCGGCCCTACCGGCGTGGGCAAGACGCAGCTCGCCAAGGAACTGGCGCGCTACATGTTCGACACGGACGATGCCTTGATCCGCATCGACATGAGCGAGTACATGGAGAAGTTCTCCGTGAGCCGCCTCATCGGTGCGCCTCCCGGCTACGTGGGCTATGAGGAAGGTGGCCAGCTCACCGAGAAGGTGCGCCGCAGACCTTACGCCATCATCCTGTTGGACGAGATCGAGAAGGCACACCCCGACGTCTTCAACCTGTTGCTGCAAGCGCTGGACGACGGACAGATGACCGACAGCCTCGGCCGCCGCATCGACTTCCGCAACTCCATCATCATCATGACCTCGAACATCGGGGCGCGTGACCTGCAGGAGTATGGCGGCGGCGTGGGCTTCGGCACCAAGGCGCGTGTGGAAGGCACCTCCGACGCCAACCGCGGCATCGTGGAGAAGGCGCTGAAGAAGGCCTTCGCCCCGGAGTTCCTCAACCGTATCGATGACATCATCATGTTCAACTCGCTCAAGCGGGAGGACATCCACAAGATCATCGACATCGAGCTGGGCTACGTCTACAAGCGCATCAGCGAGCTGGGCTACGACCTGAAGCTAACCGATGAGGCCAAGGACTTCCTCGCCGAGAAGGGTTACGATGAAAAGTTCGGCGCACGCCCCCTGAAGCGCGCGATCCAGAAGTTCATCGAGGACCCGATGGCCGAAGAGATAATCAACCAGAAGGTCGAGGAAGGCGACAAGATCATCGTCGGCCTCAACAAGGAGAAGACCGATGTCTCCATCAAGGTCACCAAGAGCAAGAAGAAGGTGAGCAAGGGCGACGACGGCAGCGAGGCCGAGCCCAGCGCCTGATCCTTTTCAATTTCAATGATAACGGGCCGTCTCGAAGGAGGCGGCCCGTTTCGTTTCTAAACGTCATCGCGAACCCGCTCGGGTGAAACGATCTTGTTCTTGTGCGCAGGATGCACACGTGCGTTGCCAACCGTGTCGCAGATGCCAGAACGAGATTGCTTCGCAAAGCCTCGCATGGACGATACGACTGTTGCGCTGGCCGCGGGAACTGTAGGGTGAGGTCGGGGAAACTCAGCGCTCGCCGCCGTCACCGGGCTTCCCATGCTCCACTGGCAAGACGATGCGCATCTCGTTCGTGTCCTTGAAGCCCAAGGCCGTATAGATGGGTCTGCCTTCCGGGCTTGCATGCAGGCCCACAACGTTCACGCCCTGTGCCCTGCAGGAGTCCAGCAGAGCCTGCATCAGCCTCCGCGATGAGCCTTGTTTGCGATGGGCGCGCTCCGTGTAGACATTGAATACATAGCCTCGGAAAGGAGCCAGGTCGAGCACACCGGTGGGCCAGTCCATCAGCCAGAGACCGACACCCGCTACCACCGTGCCGTCCGAGGCCGTCATTAACCAGCCCTGATAGCGACCGTTCCGAAGACGCTCACGCAACCACTCCGTATAAATGGGTTCGGCAGCCTTCAGCAGCTTCGGATCACCATGGCCCATGTCCGCGAACATCATGCGGCGATGCCGGACAATGGTCTCCAAGTCATCCAATGTGGCTTGTCGGATCTGATGATGTAACGGCATGGAGGGGATCTACGGACGAAGGTACTGTTGGCTTTTCCTGCATCCAGGCTTCGGGCCGGCTCCAAACCTCATCGCTGACGTCAATGAAATACGGCGTCCATCGGCGCAATCGATGGTTCGCATTCGATCCGTGTCGCGCGCGCCAAACAAAATTGCTTCGCGACACTCGCAATGACGATTTGCCAGTGTCGCGATGACGGGAAAGAGAAGCGTCGCGGCACGATGGCGGGATGGCGGGCGCACGAACGAGATCCGTCCTCCACCGCGTTCTTACCTTCGCACGCTTATGAACGCCCGTCTTTTCACCCTTTCCCTCCCACTGCTGCTGGCCTCGCTCTGCTTGGCCCAGTCCGGCGCCGCTATCAATCAGAAGGATGCCAAAGGCCGCAAGCAGGGTCCGTGGCAGCGCACCTGGGCGGAGAGCAGCCAATTGCGCTACACCGGCCAGTTCACCGATGACAAGCCCGTAGGCAAGTTCATCTACTACAGCACCATCGGCAAGGTGGAAAGCCAGATCGACCATTATGCCGGGAGCAATGCCGCGCATGGCCGTCACTTTCACCCCAACGGCGTGCTGATGGCGGAGGGCCGCTATGTGGGCGAGGCGAAGGACAGCACCTGGAACTACTACGGTGAGGATGGCATTCTGCGCAGCACCGAGCATTGGAAGATGGGCAAGAAGGATGGCGAGCAGACCACCTACTTCCCCGACGGGAAGGTGACCGAGCGGACGCACTTCACCGATAGCGTGCAAGTGGGAAAGGCCGAACTGTTCTACCCGGATGGCACGCCCCGCTACACGGCCACCTACGTGAACGGCGAACCGGAGGGCCTGGAGACGTACTATTTCGCCAGCGGGAAGAAGCAGATCGAAGGGAAGCGCGTGAACGGCGACCGTGACGGCGCGTGGATGTACTACAACGACGATGGCTCTTTGCAGGTGCAGGTGCTCTACGCCCAAGGGAAGAATGTGAAGGAAAAACGCGAGAACGGCAACTTCAAGGACTACTACGACGACGAGCAGCTCAAGAGTGATATCACCTACAAGAAGGGACTACGCGAAGGCTCCTTCACGGAGTGGTACGATAACGGCAAGTGGGTCGACACGCCTATGGAATTGGGACCGCAAGGTGAACAGAAGCAGGACGAACAACGCGAATTGAAAGGACAGACGAAGAAGCGCGAAGGCAGCTATCTACACGACGTGCTTGACGGCACGGTGAAGGAATACGACGAGAGTGGCAAGCTGCTCTCGTCCCTGGACTTCGTGAACGGCGCGCCCGCCACAGGAGGCACACGGCCATGAGCAAGCACGGAAGGATATTGGTCGCCATGAGCGGCGGAGTTGACAGTTCGGTCACTGCGATGATGCTGCACGAGCAGGGTTACGAGGTGATCGGCGTGACGATGAAGACCTGGGACTACAGCGCGAACGGCGGCGGCAAACGCGTCACCGGTTGCTGCGACCTGGACAGTATCAACGATGCGCGGGAGATGGCGGTGCAGCTGGGCTTCCACCACATGATCATCGACATCCGCGATGAGTTCGGCCCGGCCATCATCGGCAACTTCACCAGCGAATACATGGCTGGACGCACGCCGAATCCCTGTGTGCTGTGCAACACCTTCATCAAGTGGGAGGCCCTGCTGAAGCGCGCGGATATGCTGGATTGCGAACTGATCGCCACGGGGCATTATGCCAAGGTGCGCGCGGAAGAAATGGCCACGGCAAACGGCGTCGAGAAGCGTCATATCATCAGCATGGGCATGGATCCCGGCAAGGACCAGAGCTATGTGCTGTGGGGGCTGGAGCAGAAGAACCTCGCCCGCACGCGTTTCCCCATTGGCGGTTTCAAGAAGAGCGAGATCCGCGAGATGGCATTGAACAGCGGCTTCCCGCAACTGGCCACGAAGAGCGACAGCTATGAGATCTGCTTCATTCCGGACAACGACTACCGCGGCTTCCTGAAGCGGAAGGACCCGGTAGCGTTCGAGAAGCTGGCGCACGGCAAACTCGTGGGCACGGATGGCAGTTCGCTCGGCGAGCACGACGGCTATCCCTTCTTCACCATCGGCCAACGCAAGGGCCTCGGCATTGCGATGGGCACACCGATGTATGTCACTGATATCATCCCCGAGACCAACACCGTGGTGCTGGGCGGCAAGGATGATCTGGACAAGCACAGCGCTTGGGTGCGCAAGCCGAACTTCCAGAAGATCCCTGCGCTGACCGGCGAATTGGAGACGACGACCAAGGTGCGCTACAAGGACAAGGGCACCCCGGCCACCATCCACATGGACGGTGAACATGTGCGTGTGGATTTCCACGCGAAGGTGGCGGGCATCGCACCGGGGCAGAGTGCCGTCTTTTACGATGGGGAGGACGTTATCGGTGGAGGATTCATCGACCGCGAGCCCCATCGGCAATGAGAAGATCCCTGCTGCTCATCCCTGTTGTGGGCCTCGTGCTCGCATCCGGCACGGGCTGCAAGAAGGACGCTGATCCATCCCCCAGTATCGACTTCGGCCGCGACTACTTCCCTATCGATACCGGACGCTGGATCGATTACCACGTGGATTCCACCTGGCAGAACGACCTCACCGGCGTCACCGGCAGCAGAAGCTATGTGGTGCGCGAGAAGATCACGGAGGACTTCACTGATCCCGAAGGCCGCGCCGCCCAGCGTTTGATCCGCTACTACCAGGACAGCACCACGCAGGCCTGGTACCCACACGATGTCTGGTGGGAAGTGCGCAGCAACACCCAGGTTGAACGTGCCGAGGAGAATCAACGGCGCATCAAGCTGATCTTTCCACCGCGCACCGGCCAATACTGGAACACGAACGCGACCAACACGGATGCCGAGTACGAGCTCACTTACGAGGAAGTGGACGTGCCGTGGAGCGTGAACGGACTGAGCTTCGACAGCACGCTACTGGTGAAGACCACCTATCCCAACAACGCGGTGATCACCAATACCTACTACGAACGCTACGCGAAGCATGTGGGGCTGGTGTGCCGCGAGGTGGACAGCACCAACACGCAGTTCAACGGCGTGCGCGGCAATTGGCTGAAACAGGTGGTAACCGGTTACGGACAATGAGGATGGGCCGCAGGAGTGTAGAGGCGCAGAGGTCCGTTGTGGAAAGCGGCCGCAGAGGCGCAGAGGCGCAGAGAATGCGCTTGGCACCTGACCGAGTAGGACTCCCGACTCACGACTTACGGACTCCCGACCGCATTCTCTTCTCCGCGCCTCCGCGCCTCTGCGGCTTTCTACTCGGCCTTCTCCTCTCCGCCTCTCTCTTCGCGCAGACCGCTCCCGCTACCTACTGGGTACAATTCACCGACAAGCACAACACGCCCTACAGCCTTTCCGATCCAGCGGCCTACCTCTCGCAACGCGCGCTGGACCGCCGCGCCCGGCAGAACATCCCCATCGATTCACTGGACCTGCCCGTGGATCCGGCATACATCGCGCAACTCCTCGCCTCCGGAAACATGCAGTTGCTCACCCGCAGCAAGTGGTTCAACGCGGTCACCATCCGCAGCACGGACACGCTGGCTTTGGATACGCTTGGCCTGCTTCCATTCGTGCATGAAGTGCGCATGCTGGTGGATGGCAAGACGCGGCCAACGCGCGGCGCGGACAAATTCGAGAAACAACCGAAGAACTACCAGAGCGATTACGGCACCTCGTTACGGCAGGTGGAAATGATGAACGGACATCTGCTGCACGAAGTGGGTGGTGCGAAGGGACAAGGCATGCTGATCGGGATACTGGACGCGGGTTATCAAGATGCTGACATCCTGCCGGGACTGGAAGCACTGCGGGACCGCAACGGTATCGTGATGACCCGTGACCTGGTGAACCCCGGCGGGAATGTCTACGGCGAGTTCTACCACGGTCGCTCCGTGCTTTCCGTGATGGCGGGCCAAGTGCAAGGGAAACTGCTGGGCACCGCGCCCGCCGCGAACTATGTGCTCCTGCGCACCGAGGATGCCAACAGCGAATACATCGTGGAGGAGGACAACTGGGTGAGTGGCGCGGAGATCTGCGACAGCATCGGCTGCGACGTGCTCAACACCTCGCTCGGTTACACCACTTTCGACGACAGCACGCAGGACCATACCTACGCGGACCTCAACGGCCTTACTTCCCACATGACCCTCGCTGCGGACATCGCCACGCGAAAGGGCATGATCCCGGTGAACAGCGCGGGCAACAGCGGTTCGAGCGATTGGCACTACATCAGTATTCCCGCCGATGCCTTCGACATCCTCACCGTGGGCGCGGTAGGAGCCGACCGTATGCTTGCCGGTTTCAGCTCGCGTGGCCCCAGTGCGGATGGACGCGTGAAACCCGACGTGAGTTCAATGGGCTACAACACCATCGGGCTGGACGCCGGTGGTGAAAACGTCGGACAGATCAGCGGTACTTCATTCGCCTCCCCTCTGGTGGCGGGCCTTGTGGCGTGCCTGTGGCAGCTGCATCCCGATCGCAGCGCGCACGATATCATGGACGCCGTACGGCGCAGCGCTTCGCAATACGATCATCCCGACGGCGATCTCGGCTACGGCATTCCGGACTTCTGGCGGGCGCACCTCTTGCTTGGAGGACGTGACCTGACGCGGCTCTCCACTCCCACCGTGCTCAACTTGATCCCGATGCCCTTCACGGATTTCCTCGACATCGAGCTCTACGCCGGTGCGTCGAACACGATGGACCTGAAGATCTATGATGCGCTGGGCAAACTGGTGTGGTCCACTGTTACTGGGCTGGAGCCGAACACCTATTCCCGCGTGCGCGTGCAGAATGACCTGCTCACGCAACTGCGCGCCGGGGTCTATGTGGTGGTGGCCCAGGTGGGCGATTCAAAGCTGACCCAACGCGTAGTGAAGGCACAGTAGCGCTACTTCTTGCGCCGCAGTAGGTAGAGCACGCCATTGAGATCGTCCGTGAACCAGAAGCTGTCGGCGTCGCGCTGCATCACGCCACAAGGCCTTCCGTAGCGTGTCTTTCCCTGAAGAAAGCCCGTGACCACAGTACGCGTGGGCGATTCGCGCTTCACGGAAACGATCGCATAGCCCTTGGCCATTTTCACGATGGATGATCCGTGCAAGGCGATGAGGAAGCGGTTGTTCAGCAGGCTGTCGTTGAACTCTTGAAGGAGGCTCAGCCCTAATGGTGCCACATGCGAACCGAGACATGAGTAAGCATTGGCGGGCGCAGGATGTTCGCTTTCCATGCCCGGATGCAGGAATGAGGTATCGACCACGACACGTGTGCTGAATTGCGCATAGTAGGGCCAGCCGTAGTTGCCGCCATCCGTGATCCGCTGCAGCTGGTCCTGCGGTTCATCGGTGCCGAACTGGTCGCTGCCCATGTTCGTCGCGTAGAGTTCATCGCCGATCCATTGCATATCCACCGCGTTGCGCAGACCGCTCGCGTAGATGCGCGCGTTGCTGCCGTCCGGGTCCATTTCAAGGATGCAGGCGCGCACCTCTTCCTTCTCGATGCATGCGTTGCAACTGCTGCCCACGCTCACATAGAGCTTGTTCTTGTGGAAGGCCAGGCTGCGCGTGAGGTGCCAACCGCCGTACTTGTATCCCAGGCCGTAGTCCGGGAATGTGTCGATCACCGTGGGTTTTGCGGAAGGCACCGTATCCCCTGCCGCGTAGGGATAGCGCAGCAGTTTGTCCGTGGTGGCCACGTAGATGTACTGCTTCCCTCCCACCTCGTGGAAGGCCACTTGGTTCGGGTTGTGCAGCCCGCTGAGGTAGGTGTGGCGCGCGGCGAAACGTCCTGAGGCTTCATCCCAGCCATCAACGACATACACGCGGCCCTTCCGGTTATCGGTGAGGTCGTGCATGTCGGTGAGGAAGAGGCGACCGTCCGGCGAGGGCGTGATGAAGCGCAACCGTTCCATGCCTTCGCTGGCAACGAGCAGTTCATAGCCCTTCGGGATCTTCCATGAGAAGGACAGTCCTTTTGCGAGATGCACTTCCGCAGTCACCAGAGGAATGGATGCGTTTGAAGCATTCAGTGTATCCACGGCGAAGACCGTATCCGCGACGGTCGTTTCAACCGCGCGGGTTCCGGTGGTGTCGCCGGTCTCCGGTTGCGGTCGCAATTCAGGCGCGGCGTTCGGATCGGGCGTCCCGCAGGCGCAGAAGCCTGCCAACACCAAAGCACCAAGGATCTTCTTCCAACTCATTGCGCCAAATTAGCCGCATGGCGCGCACGGATCAGGTCTCCGCATTGACAGCCGACCTCTTGCTGGCTGCCTACTCGGAGGGCTTCTTCCCCATGGGCGATGAAGAAGGCCGGATCGATTGGCACAACCCCGATCCCCGCGCGGTCTTCCCGTTGGCAGCCCTGAAGCCGAACGCGCGCTTTCGTCGTTTCCTGCGGACCAGCGGGCTGCGTTGCACGACTGATTCGGGATTTGAGCAGGTGATGCGCCACTGCGCCACCGCCCATGGCGATAGCTGGATCACGGAGGAGATGATCGCCGCATACACCGCGCTACATCACATCGGGCATGCGCACAGCGTGGAGACTTGGGATGGCAATGAGTTGGTTGGCGGGATCTATGGCGTAAGCATCGGCGCGGCGTTCTTCGGCGAAAGCATGTTCAGCCTCGTGCCCAATGCGAGCAAGGCCGCGTTTCACCATTTGGCCGAACACCTAAGGGAGCACGGCTTCACGCTATTCGATTCGCAGTACCTGAACGATCACACGGCATCCTTGGGCGCGATCGAAATTCCGCGATCGGAATTCATGGAAGCATTGAAGGACGCCGTCCAGCGGACGAATTCCTTCTGATCAACGATCCGCTGATCGCAGCGCCTGGACCATGGCTTGCACTTCTTCGGGATCCGCGATGTGGTCCTTGGAACGTGCCGTGATCGCTGAACTGTGGAACTCCAATGCGCCCGTGGCCGCGATGAGCTCCGCGATGTTTTCGCTGCGCACTCCGCCGCCTGGCATGATCGTGATCCGCCCAGCAGCTTGCGCCACCAGTTGCTTGATGACACCAGCGCCCTCCAACGCTTTGGCATGAAGACCGGAGGTGAGCACGCGCGCACATCCCGCCGATATCAAGGTTTCCAGAGCGGCCGACGCATCCGGTACTTGATCAAATACCTTGTGGCAGGTCACCGCCATCGGGCCTGCGCGCTCCACAATACGCTTCATCAGTTCCTCATCCAACGAGCCATCGCTGAACTGAACACCCGTCGCTATGCCTGAGCAACCGAGTTCTCGGCATGCTCGGATGTCGCGGAACATCACGTCGCGTTCTTCTTCGGTGTAGATGAAGTCCCCGCCACGTGGGCGGATCATCGGAAACACCGTCAGCCCCAATTCCATCGCGGCAGTGATCGTTCCCCAACTCGGCGTGGTGCCTCCCTGCAACGGATCAGCGCATAGCTCTACGCGATCCGCTCCCGCTGCCATCGCGATCCTGCAGGAGCTGAGCGAATAGGCGCAGACCTCCAGCAACATCCTAAAAGTGATGCTTCACCGGAATGATCTGCTCCGTGGATCCGCTCTTCACCGAGAACGTGAAGCCCTCCTGCAAAGCATACGCACCATAGGAACCATCCCGGCCCAGCGCGAGGAAACCCACTTGCACGGCCTTCGCACCGGCAGGGTCGCGGCGAACGATCCGTTCCACCGTCTCGCGGCAGGCCTCTTCGGGAGATCGCCCTTGTCGCATCAGTTCCACCACGGTGTGACTGCCTACGATGCGCATCACCTCCTCTCCCACTCCGGTGCTGGTGGCGCCGCCCACTTCATTGTCCACGAAGAGGCCCGCGCCGATGATCGGCGAATCGCCCACGCGGCCGCGCAGCTTGTAGGCCATGCCGCTGGTGGTGCAAGCTCCGCCGAGATCGCCCGCCGCATCCAGCGCGAGTATGCCGATGGTATCGTGATTGCGAGCGCCACCGGGCAGCGCGTTCTCGATATTCTGCACCGGCTGATACTTCGCGGTTTTCAGCCATTCTTCCCACTCCTTGCGGCTTTGCTCGGTCAGGAGGTTTTCTTTCTTGAAGCCGTTCTCCAACGCGAACTGCAAAGCGCCTTCACCGGCGAGCATCACATGCGGCGTGCGTTCCATAACCATCCGCGCCACGGAGACCGCATGCACGATGTTCTCCAACGCGGCCACTGATCCACAGCGCCCGAGGGCATCCATGATGCAAGCATCCAACGTGACATGACCGTCGCGGTCCGGCCTGCCTCCGAGACCTACTGATTGATTCGTTGGATCCGCCTCCGGTATACGTGCACCCGCCTCCACGGCATCCAAGGATTTCCCACCACCCTTCAAGATCTCCCATGCCGCAGCGTTCGCTTCCTTCCCGAAGTCCCATGTTGAGATAACTATGGGAGATCCAGTGGTGCCCAGGGGTGCGAAAGGCTGGCGCTTCGCGGCGAATGAACGTCCAGCCAGCGCGGCCGCTGAAGTGAAGGCAGAGAGCCGCAGGAATTTCCTTCGATCGATCATGGCACGAAATGTACGGTTGGCATAGGTAGGATGTCCGCGTCCGGAGCATCAGGATCCCGAGACGGAGATCCTGATGGGACATCCCGAGGCGGAGATCCTGATGGAGCTTCCTGATGGGACTTCGATCGGCCTTGGCATCTTTGCATTCACATCGACCGATGCGAACACTTCAACTCCTGCTTCTGCTCGCCCTTCCGGCATTCGGCTTTGCGCAAAGCAGATTGAAGGTGGTGGTGCTGCTGAATAAACCACACGAGGGTGGTGTGCTGCGTGTTTCGGTTTATCCTTCAGCCAAGGCCTACAAAGCGGACAGCGCATGTGTACTACGGGCCTTGGACGTGGACGGCACCACAATGGAAACATGCATCATTGACAGTCTCACGCCCGGTATTTACGCGGTGAGGGTTTTCCAGGACATGAATTTCAACGGCATACTCGACAAGAGTTGGATCGGTTGGCCGCAGGAACCTTACGGCTTCAGCAACGATGCACCGATCAATGCAGGCCCTCCAGCGTTCAAGCTGGCTGCGATCCAAGTGAAACCGGGAGATCAGACCACTCGGGTCCTCTTGCGGTGATACCACAGTGGATTCATTCCACCCCGCGCTTCCCGCGTTCCGCCTGCGGCGTGGTGGCGTTGCGCTCCTTCAAATAGCGCTGGTAGTCCTCGGTGTATGCGGCACGCTGATCGAAGACGTCGGCGAAATTCCCTAGCAGTTCGATCACCGCTTCGGTGGCTTCGCGCAGGCCGTTCTCGCCACCGCTGTTGGCCGTTACGATGTCCACGTCACCGCGAGCGATCACATGATCGGTGAAGCGCTCGCCCGCCTTGCGACCGATCATTACGCGTAACCCGCTCTGCTTGGCCAAGGAAAGGTCGATGGCGTCGTCGAAGAAGAAAGCCACCTCTTCGGGCTTCAGGCCGTGTGTCTTCAAGAAGACATCAAAGGCATCTGGCTTATTGATGAAGCCCATGTAGATCCCATGGAACTTCTCCCGCTGCACGAACTTCTCCGCCAGCGGATTGACCTGCCCGGTAATGATAGCGGACGGAGGATTCACGCCGTTCTTCAGCCACAATGCAAAGCGCAGCATGTTCACGCCCATGCTGCCCACCTCACTGAAGGGGCTGCCCCAGTCGGAGTCCTTCCAACCGTCGTTGAACACTCCGTCCCAGTCGAAGATGACCGCCTTGAGCTTCTTTGTGCGGCGCTGAAGTTCCGCTGGATCGTGCAGGAAACGGGTCTCGCTCATTTCAGTTATCCGTTGTTCGTTGTCACCTATTAGGCTTCCGCTATGTATCGGAGATCTGGCGACGCAAAACGCATTTTTAGAGCAGCACACTTGCCGTGCGTTTTCCGTCTGCATCCACTTCTATCCAAGCTCCTGGTGCACCCACCCACATTTGCTGCAACCTGTAACTACTGATCTCACCTTTGGGAAAATCTCCCTCAACGGAAAATATCTCTAAATGGTCGATCAGCCCATTCCGAATATGTATCAAAGTGTATGCGTGAACCTCCACACCAGGGCAGTTGATCTGTGGACCATCCCAAACGATATTGCTGTCGAGGTCTATCGGCACAATACCTGTCCGATGTTTGAAATGCACGAATGCTCCCACGCCAGTGTGATCCACTTTCTCCACCTCCAAGAATGGAATTTGGTCAGAAATCCCAAGTGGTGAATCTTCAGCTGCGAATGCGAGAGATAGTATGTCCCGCACGAACGTCATCAAAAGCATAGGCTCTTCTAGCCTACCCGGCGATCGCCTTCATCATATCCTGGATGTCCAGCATGCCGAGCTGCTTGCCGTTCTCGCTTACGCTCAGTGTATCCACCTTGTGCTCCTTGAAGGCCTTCTGGGCATCGTCCAGCAAGGCTTCCGGCGAAATGGTGAACGGTGCGTTGAACTTCAGCGTGCTCAGCTTCTTCGCCAGGAACTTGTTTCCTTCCTTCTCCAGACCGCGACGCAGGCCGCCATCGGTGAAGACGCCCATGTTCTTGCCTTTCGCGTCCACCACCATCACGGCGCCGAAGCCGTGCTTGGTCATTTCCACTAGGGCTTCGCTGATCGTTGCGCTGTCCTTCACGGTCGGGTTGCTGCGGGTCAGCACGTCCTTCACCTTCATGGTGATCAGGCGCGTATCCACGTAGAACTGCTGTGTGCCGATGGCGGTGAAGTGGTTATCGGTGAGCTGCTTCATCAGCTTCCAAGGCACGGTGATGGTGTGTACGCCGATTTCCACCGCGTTGCGCACGTGCTCCACGGTACGCACGCTGCTGAACATGATCTTGCTGTCGTAGCCGTAGTAGTTCACGGCCTCCACGCATTGTTGCACCAAGGCCAGCGCATCGTGGCCCTGGTCCTGCAAGCGGCCCACCAGCGGGCAGACGTAGTTGGCACCGGCCTGCATCGCCATATAGGCCTGCTGCAGCGTGTACACGAGGTGCACGTTCACCATGATGCCCTCGTTGCGCAGCATTTTGCACGCACGCAGTCCTTCGAGGCTCACGGGGATCTTGAAGACGGTGGTCTCCTTCTTCAGGCCCATCTTCAGTTGGCGCTTGGCCTCCTTCACCACCTCTTCAGCGGTCTCGCCCAAGGCTTCCACCTGCAGGATGGGCACCTTCTTCGCGAGGTCCAGGATCATCTTGTCGATGTTCGTGACCCCACCGCGGTGCATGAAGGTTGGCGTGGTGGTGAGACCGGTGAGGAAGCCGAGTTTGAAGGCTTCGTCGATCTCCTTGATGTCGGCGCTGTCGAGATAAAGTTCCATGGTTGAAGGTGGTGCGTTATTCGGTTCGGGTAAGGTGCAGATGTACGATCAAGCGGTGATGCTTTCGTGGCGGTATTTCACCTCTATCGCGTGCAGATCGAGCAGTGGCTTGAGGAATTCCTCGAGGTCGTATACGCAGAGTTGGCTGGCAGCATCGCAGAGCGCGGTGCTGGGATCCGGATGCGTTTCAATGAATACGCCATCCACGCCAGCGGCCACGCCGGCGCGTGCGATGGTGGGCAGGAACTCGCGGTTGCCGCCACGAGGATCGGCGCTGGGGATGCCATACTTGCGGATGCTGTGCGTAATGTCGAACACCACGGGATAGCCCGCTTGGCGCAGGTGGTAGAAGGCGCGCGGGTCCACCACAAGGTCGTTGTAGCCCAGCACGAAGCCGCGTTCGGTGAGGATGATCTTCTCGTTGCCAACGCTCTCGATCTTCTTCACCGGCTTCACCATGTTGTCCGGCGCGAGGAACTGGCCGTGCTTCAAGTTCACCACGGCGCCGGTCTTCGCGGCCTCGGTGACGAGCGTGGTCTGCATGCACAGGTAAGCCGGGATCTGCAGCACATCGCAGACCTCCGCTGCGGCCTTCACCTGTGAGGGGTAATGCACATCAGTGAGCAGCGGGAAGCCGAATTCCTTCTTCACTTTCTCCAGCACCTTCAATCCTTCATCGAGTCCGGGGCCTTGATAGAACTCCACGCTGCTGCGGTTGTCCTTCATAAAGCTGCTCTTGTAGATCACGGGCACCTTGGTGCGCTCGCTCACTTCGCGGAGTTTTTCCGCCGTGCGCATCATGATGCTCTCGTCCTCGATGACGCAAGGGCCGGAGATGAGGAAGAGTTCGTCGGCGCCGCAATCGATGTTGCCGACTTGTACGTGCTTGGTCAACATGGTGACTGGTGATCAGTGAATGGTGATGGGCGATCAGTGATTGGAAAGCGGGTGCAAAGCTACCGTTTCCCCACCGTCGCATTCAGCAAGCGCTTTCCATTGATGAAGCCTTCCAGAACATCGCCTTCCGCAATCGGCCCTACCCCGGCCGGGGTGCCTGTGAACAGGAGGTCTCCGGGTTCCAAGGTGATGAATCGGGAGACGTAGGAGATCAACTCCGCCACAGGAAATATCATGTCGGCCGTGGAGCCTTGCTGAACGGTCTCCCCATTCTTCTTCAATTCCAGCGCGAAAGCCTGTAGGTCGGTGGAGGCCGTCATCGGCAGCTCAACTTCGCCCAGCACCGCGGATCCGTCCCACGCCTTGGCCTTTTCCCACGGCAGCCCCTTCGTCTTCAGCTCATCTTGCACCGTACGGGCAGTGAGGTCGAGACCCAAGGTGAAGGACGCCACCATGCCCAAGGCCATACCCACGGGCACATCCTTGGCGTAGCTGTCGATCATCACCACCAGTTCCAATTCATGCTCGATGGTACCGGGCAGGTTGGGCAGGATGATCGACTGGCCCGGATAGAGGCAGGCCGTGGTGGGTTTGATGAAAAAGATCGGTTCCGCAGGTGCCTCGTTGCCCAGTTCCCGGGCATGCTTGGCATAGTTGCGGCCGATGCAGATGATCTTCATGGAGAGAGAGGTTAAGAGGCTCGAGAGTTTAGCCACGGAGGCGTAGAGGCGCGGAGAAGAGAATTCGGTCGTGAGTCCGTGAGTCGTGAAGTCCCTGATCGAGCAGGTGTCAAGCGTATTTCTCTGCGTCCCTGCGCCTCCGCGGCCATGTTCATTACGCGTGGATATCGGCCAGTACATTCTTCATCACGGCGATGGTGCTACCCGGCAGTTCGGCCTTGGTCATCAGCCATTGCAGGTAGCCGGGATCGTTGCGGCCGATGTTCTCGATGAGCCAGCCTTTGTACTTCCCGAAGGCAAGACAGACGCCGCCGTGCTCATCGAATTGCAACTTGCCCGACGCATCAGGAGAGCGTTTGCGGTCGCCGCAGAACTCGCCCAGCGACGCCGTGTCCTTAGGCAGGTCCGGGTATCGACCGAGTTGCGCGAGCAATACATCCGCGGTCATCTCGGTATCGGCCAAGGCATCGTGTGCTCCTTTGTGTTCACGGTCCAAGTAGAAGCGAGCGGCAGCGCTTAGGTCACGGCGCTCGAAGTGATGGAAGATCTTCAGCGCATCGATCACGCGCAATGCTGAAGTATCCCAGGTCGTACCCACGCGGAAGAGTTCCTCACTGAGAAAAGGCAGGTCGAAGCGCATCACATTGAACCCACAGAGGTCGCAGCCTTTAAGATTCCGGAGGATCTCGGCGGAAAGCTCGCCCAACGTCTGCGCATCGGCCACGTCGGCGTCCGAGATACCATGCACTGCGGTGGCCTCTTCCGGAATGTGCATCTCGGGGTTCACCAAGCTCTGCCATTTTTCGCGCGAGCCATCCGGCATCAAGCGCACCACGGCGATCTGCACGATGCGGTCCTGCCCGATCCGGATGCCGGTTGTTTCCAGGTCGAAAACGGCCAACGGGCGTTGCAATTCCATGTCCATGGTGCAAGTTGGCATGAAAAAGCCCCCGTGATCGCGGGGGCTTTCCATTTTTTGAACAGGTCCTATCAGTGAACCTTCAGTTTCACGTATTGGAACTTGCCGTACTTGGCGGTGTTCAGAGGGTCTTTCGCGTATTGCGGACCTTGGACCAAGTGGGTCAGCGCTTCCAATTTGAGGTTGTTCGGGTCGAGGCCGGCGGCTCGCACCGCCGCCACCAAGGTCTTGCGCGCTTCCTCCATCCGCTGGCTGCTGAGGTTGTCATTGGTGCCGTAAGTCTTGGTGGGAACATGGGAGGCGGAGGCCTCCACCACCACGTTCACTTTACCGTTCTTCTTCAGCAGTTCGACCGTCTTGGCGATGAGGTTCTGCCAGGATGCATCGGCGGTGTCGACACCGATCGCGTTGTACTCATAGAATCTGGAGAACTCCGCGACGTAGCCTGCATTCGGCATCACGTGGGCTGCGGCCTTTTCCTTCATCTGTTCGTCGGTCAAGGGCACAACGGGTACGGGTTCTCCTTTTTCCTTGCCTCCAGGAGCGGTCCCCGGTGGAAGGTCCACAATGTTGGCCGTTCCGCCCAGTGCCACCGGGTTCAGATAGACCTCCTTGTTGATCTCCTGATAGGCATTCTCGCACTCCACGAAAATGTCCTCGGTATGCACTGTAGTGTCGTTGACGCGATAATCCAAGTTGTAGTTCTTACAGGGCGGCAGGATGGCCACATAGACCCCATCGCGTTGGCGCGGCCTATAGCTGCGCACTTCGCCCGTGGCCTTGTCGGTGATGTAAAGCACGGTGTTCGGGGGGAGCGTTTCACCAGCGGCAGGGATGATGAAGCCCTTGATCACCGCCAGGCCCTCCGAGCCCATCTCTTCGGGAAAGTCCACGAAGTAGAGGTCCTTCTCACCATATCCACCCGGCTTGTCGGAGCTGAAGTAGCCGCGGCGTCCGTCGGCGGTGGTCACGAAGTAAATATCATCGTCCACGGTATTGAGTGGGTAGCCGATGTTCACCGGTGCGCTCCAAGTGCCGTCGTCCTGCAGTTCGGTGGTGAAGATATCGAAGCCGCCCATGCTGTTGTGGCCCTTGCTGGCGAAATAGAGGGTGCGGCCATCCGGGTGGATGAAGACGCCATCCTCATCATACTTCGTATTCACCGTGGGCCCTATGTTCAGTGCCTTGCTCCATTCCCCGTTGGGCAGCTTCACCACGCGGTAGATGTCCCGCCCACCGGAGCCACCAGGCCGGTCGCTCACAAAATAGAACGTGTTGCCATCCGCGGTGAGCGTGCCATGCGGCTCCCAGTATTTCGTATTGATGTCCGAGCCCATCTTCAATGGATCACTCCACTGCTCGCCCACGAGGTGGCTTTCATAGAGATTGCCATCGCTGTTGTCATCACGGTAGATGAAGAGGGTCTGTCCGTCGGCGGAAACGTTGACGGTAGCCAAGTGGCCGGTCGGTGGATCGATATTGATGGCCTCAGGCTTCTGCCAATCCCCCTTGCGATCCTTGTAACTCACGTAGATATTCTCGAACGGGAGGCCGGAGGTCTGGTCGATCACACCCACGTTACTGCTGTCCGGGCGGATGCGGCGCGAGGTGAAGAAGAGCGCGTTACCATCCACACTGATCACCGGGCTGTAATCCGGGTATTCACTGTTGATCACCTGGCCGACATTGCTGATGGCGAATGGCTTTGGATCGGCCATTAGCACCCGGGCATTTGCCGTTTCCTCCAGGCCGCGCTTGGCCATGGGGAGGAATTCATTCTTCTTGCCGGCCTCGGCAATGAATTTGTTATAGGAAGAGTCCGCCTTGTCGAATTGGCTGTCCAGATGATAGGCCTTGGCCAGCCAGTAGTCGACCTCCATAGGGGCGTTCGTCATGCTGGGGTCGAAGGGGTCGTATCCGGCAGCGTTAAAACCGCCGTAGCTGTTTCCGCGCTTCGCGGCAGCAACTTCCAGATAGGGCAGCGCCTTGGCTTTCTGGTTGTATGACAGCATGTAGGTCTGGCCCAGCTTCCAGTTCAGGTTGGAGTTGTCCGGCTGCTGATCCACCAGTTGCTTCCATACTTCCGCTGCCTGGTTGTAGAGCTTTTCCTCCATGAGGCGGTTGCCCTCCTCAAATTCGGCGTGCGCATTCTGTGGAGCACCTTGCGCCAAGGCCGTCCCTGCGCACAAGGCCAAGGGAGCGGTGATGAGTGCGACATGTATGAACTTCCTCATGGATCTCGGTTTCATGGATGGCCTAGCGAAGGCCGGGGCTGGTTGCGAACTTAGTGCAGTTGACAAAGCGCTCATGGGGTTCAGATCTCCGTGTCCAATGACCAGGCTTCAAGGATGTCAGCGACGCGGCGCACGAATTTTCCACCCAGCGCACCGTCCACAACGCGGTGGTCGTAGCTGTGGCTGAGGTACATCATGTGGCGGATGGCGATCACGTCTCCGGTGGGGGTTTCCAGCACTGCGGGCTTCTTGCGAATGGCACCGGTGGCCATGATCGCCACTTGCGGCTGATTGATGATCGGCGTGCCCAGCACGTTGCCGAAGGTGCCCACGTTCGTCACCGTGTAGCTACCGCCGGAGATCTCATCGGGTGTCAGTTTCCCTTGGCGCGCGCGATTTGCGAGGTCGTTCACCGTCTTGGCCAGACCGACGAGATTCAAGCGGTCGGCATTGCGCACGACGGGCACGATGAGGTTGCCGGAAGGCAGCGCCGCGGCCATGCCGATGTTGATGTCCTTCTTCTTGATGATGGTGTTCCCATCCACCTGCACGTTGATCATCGGCATCTCCTTGATCGCCTGTGCGACGGCCATGAGGAAGACGGGCGTGAAGGTGATCTTCTCCCCTTCCCGCTTCTCGAATGCGTTCTTCACCCGGTTGCGCCAGAGCACCAGGTTGGTCACGTCGGCTTCCACGAAGCTGGTGACGTGCGGGCTGGTGTGCTTGCTCATCACCATGTGGTCGGCGATCAGCTTGCGCATACGGTCCATCTCGATCACCTCGTCGCCTGCCGCGGGCTGCACACGTGGTGCTTGCGGTTTGGTGACCGGTGCGGCCTGCGGCGCAGGAGCGCTTTCCACGCGGGCTGCAGGTGCGGCGGCCTTCGCCACTGCTGGCTGCGCCGTTCCTCCATCGCGGTTCGGCAGATAGTCGAGGATGTCCTTCTTGGTGACGCGTCCGCCTTGTCCGCTGCCTTCGATCGCCTCCAACTCGTTCATGGACACACCTTCGCTTTGGGCGATGTTGCGCACCAAGGGGCTGTAGAATTTTCCGCTCGGTCCGGTGCGTTCCACGGCATCGCCTGCGGAAACAGCACGTTCCTCAACAACGGGCTTCGCCGATGCATGGCCATTGCTGGCGGGTGCCGCGGTGGGAGCACTGGCCGGTGCCGCGGCGGCCTCGCCCGCAGTGCCGATGTGGGCGATGGGCTGGCCCACCTGCACCACGTCGCCATCATTCACGAGGCGTTTCAGCAGGATGCCATCCTGCGGGGCGGGCACCTCGCTGTCCACCTTGTCCGTGGCGATCTCCACCATCGGCTCATCGGCTTCCACGCGATCGCCCTCGTTCTTCAACCACTTGATGATGGTGGCCTCCGCCACGCTTTCGCCCATCTTGGGCAGCAGGATCTCGATCTGTGACATGGCTCTTGCCGCTCCCGGCATTGTGGACTGGCGGCGCGGCGAAGTTATCCGCCCCGGAGGAACATCCCGCAGCCGGATCGGCTTCAACCCAAGCGGTGTTGGCTACGGCCTGCGTGAACCGCCCAGCGCGGGGAAATTCCGCACCACGCAACGCAGGTCCCGCCAGGCGCGATAGTCCTTGGCATACTCGAGGTTCATGCGGCGCACCACCAAGGGCACGGGCCGCATGCCGTCCGCATGCACGATGTCCAGCACGCAGGTGCGCAGCCGTGGCAACCGCAACGGGCGCTTGCCCGGTTCGAGATAGCCCACCCAGGTCTGGTCACCATTCAGCACGCGGAAGATGTTCCGGACAAAACCAGCACGTTCATGCACGATGAGCAAGCCTATGGGCAAGGTGATCAGGCAGGTCAATGCGACCGTGACGTCGAGCACCCGTTTTGTACGCCGTCCACCGGCACTGCTTACCGCATGTTCCCGCAGCACCAGTAGGTCCTGCAAGCTTTCCGTGGTGCTGGGGCCGATGATGAATTCGGTGCCTGGCTGTGCGATCTTGAAGGTGGCGCGCACATTGGATAGACGCTCCATCAGCAGGATGATCCGCTCCCAGGAGATGTCGCGCGCGCAGAAGACCACCTCGTCCAGCCCTTGTCGCTTGATCGCCTTCCTGATCGCCTCCGGTCCGTCGCTGGCGGCTGCAGCTTGGGCGTCCATGGTCACCTCACGGCCCAGGCCGAAATGCGTTTGCCAGAGCAGTGCAAGTACCCGCGCATTCTCTTCCGGGGATCCTACGGAAAGTACCCGGACCCGCTCGTGCGAATGCGTGCTGAAATCCTTTGCACGCAGGAGGTGCAAGACCAGGCGCAGCCCGATCAGCACAGCGCCCCACAACAGAAAAGCGGACGCCAATCGCGGGTCCCAAACGCTTTTGGCATGGTCCGCCACTACCACGATCACCGCGAGAACGAGCATTCCTTTCGCCGCATGCAGCACGCGCACGGGCCGGTCGTAGGCGCCGAACAACGCCAGCACACCCAATACCGTAGCGGCAATGGCGCCCATCCGCCACCAATGGGGCTCGCCAGCGTTCACGGTGCTCTCAAACAGGAATAAAGCGCCCATGGTGATCACCAGGTCCAACATCGGGAGCAACGCCCCCCGTAGGAAACGGGAGACGATGGCCGCTGCGGCACTGAGATAGATCGCCGCGCGGATGAGCAGCGAGAAGAATTGCGGCCCCCGGCGCGTGAAGTGCTTCCGCGCGAAAATGGCCATGGCATTGTAGAACACGAAGACGTAGTTCACGCTGCTCTTCTTGGTGCTCTCACCCTTGTAGTGGATGATGCGCGCGTCGGGGAAATACCAGTTGGCATAGCCGCCGAGCGTGATGCGATAGCTCAGGTCGATATCCTCGCCGTACATGAAGAACTTCTCGTCCAGCAGACCCACTTTGTCCAGTGTCTCCTTGCGCAGGAACATGCAGGCACCGGAGAGGATCTCGATCGGCGCGGCCTCGTTCTCCTGCAGATGCCCGAGGTGATAGCGGCCGAAGACGCGGCTGCGCGGGAAGAGCCGTGCAAGTCCGATGATCTTGTAAAAAGCCACGGCCGGCGTAGGCAGTCCGCGTTTGCTTTCCGGAAGGAAACGGCCCGTGCCGTCGATCATCTTCACACCCAGCCCACCGATGTTCGGGTCCGCGTCCATGAAGGCCACCACCTTGCGGAAGACGTCTTCTCCCACCACCGTATCCGGATTCAGCAGTACGGTGTATTCAGCGGTGCTCTCGCGGATCGCCTGGTTGTTGGCACGACTGAAACCGACGTTGTCCTGATTGGCGATGAGCTTCACCTGAGGGAATTTCTCGCGCACCATTTCCACGCTGCCGTCGGTGCTCAGGTTGTCCACCACGAAGACATCGCCCTCCATGCCCTTCAGCGCCTCGAACACCGTGTGCAGGCACTGCTCCAGGTAGGCCTTCACATTGTAGTTGACGATGATGACGCTGAGCTTCATGCCAAAAAAGGAGATCGTAGCGTGTTGAACGTGTTACGCGTTACGTGTTGAATGCGCCCCAACATGTAACGCGTCAACACGCAACCCGCCAACTCGTAACAGATGCATGGATTCATCTGCGAACACTTTGCTCGTATGGTTTTCTGTCTGCGATGCTGCGTCCGAGCGTCACCTCGTCCACTTGGTCGAGGTCTCCACCAATGCTGATGCCGCGCGCGATCATGCTCACCACCACATTGTTCTCTCCCAGTTTGCGATCGAGGTAGAAGCTGGTGGTATCGCCTTCCAGCGTCGCACCGAGGGCCAGCACCACTTCCTTCACGCCACCCTTGCCGATACGGGTGAAGAGTTCCTTGGTATGCAGGTCATCCGGACCCACGCCATCCATAGGACTGATCACGCCGCCGAGTACATGGTAGAGTCCCTTGAACTGGTGCGTGTTCTCGATCGCGATCACGTCGCGGATATCCTCTACCACGCAGATCATGCTGCGGTCGCGTGCGGGATTGGCGCAGATGTCGCACACCGACCGGTCACTGATGTTGCAGCACTCCGAGCAGTACATCACCTCTTCGCGCAAGCGGCGCACGGCCTCGCTGAATCGGATCACCTCGTGCTTTTCGCGGCGCAGCAGGTCCAACGCGAGGCGCATCGCCGTGCGGCGGCCGATGCCGGGCAAGGTGGCCAATTGGTCGACGGCCTGATCGAGAAGGGCGGAACTGAGCGCCATGGCGCAAAGATGTGCAGTGGCGTGGGATGCACCGTTGTCGTCGCCTGTAACATCGCTGGCCATGAAGTTCGGCCGTAGGTCAGCCATTGTCACCAATTGCATGGATCAAGCATTCCGGGAAGGACGCTCGATCTAACTTGGCACACGATCCAGCCAATCCGAACTAGCCATGACCTTAGTTCCGCAAGAGCACCGCACCAGCATAGCCACCCTCATAGTTGCCAGCCCGCAGCTGATCGAGATCCACTATCACCCCCACATCGTGTTCAATGTGAAGGCCGTTGCGGAAGTGCAGGTGAAGCGCCGCGAGTTGATGGGGACACGGTCCTATGCCACGCTCACGATCATACCGGAGGATGTGGACTTCCACATGGACTCCATGGCGACGGACCAAGGAGCAGCGGACCGCAAGGAGGGCCAGCTTTTGGCCACGGCCATCGTGGCGAAGGCCAGCATGATCGAGATGCTTACCAAGCTCTACCTCTCCTACTTTCCGCAGTTGCAGCGGATCTTGGTGACAGACGACGAGCAGGCAGCGCGGACATGGCTGGAACAGCAGTTGAACGAGATCGCCCGGACGGGAAGCTGAAGGGGGGGCGCGACGATGCGGCAATTCATCCTGAATCCTTACGTTGCAGGTATATTTCCACTCAACAAGACCCAACGCCATGTCAATTCGCACCACCATGTTCGCGCTAACGGCGCTATTGGCAGCCTCGGCCTTTGCCCAGGATTCACTGTTTTACACCAATGGGACCGTGATCGTCGGCCAGGTGGAGGAGATCGGCCTGGACGTGGTGAAGTACCGCACCAACTCGGATGGTCACCCGGTGGTCATCGAGGTGGACAAGCATGACCTTGTCAAGGTGAAGCTCAATGGCGGCCAAGCTTACATATTCACATCTGCCCAGACAGATGTACCATACAGCCCGGCTTTCCTCGGCCGGAAGCATGCCTTGTCCCTGGATGTGATCGCACCTGCACTGAACCATGTGACGATCGGCTATGAGCAGGTGCTTGGGCCTCGGCTCAGTCTGATGGTGAGGGCGGGCTATATCGGCTTGTGGAATGAGGACAACCATAACAATGATGATGTATACGATAGCAAAGGGGGGCTGCTCACCGCTGGTGTGAAGTTCATCCTGCCCAGATCCGTTAAACGGATGACACCGTCGCGGGATGCGCATCCCTTGGCTGGCTGGTACCTGCGACCGGAACTGATGTTCAGCGCGTGGTCCAGGACGTACTACTCCTATGGATACTACGCCCCCTATTACCCTTATGAATATCAACCGGAGAAGACCACGGATCACTATACCAGTGCGGCGCTTGTCCTGTCCATTGGCCGACAATTGTTTTTGGGCGAGCATGTCACTTTCGACATCAGTGGCGGTCTTGGCTATGGCGGCGAGTGGCGCAACGGTGAGTGGGCGGACAATGGCAGTTACCAACGGAGCGGATACCGTCAGGAATACGCCTTCACGCATACTTTCTTCGGAGAAACCTCACCCTTGGTGGTGAGCGGAGGCCTGCGCTTCGGCTACGTTTTCTAGGGTCGAAGGAGAGCGTCCGAACGGGAAACTGACATGATCTGTAGCGCCGCGGCAATCCAACCGGCGTTCGCACGTTCCCTCCGTGTTTGATCCACCTTGAAGCCATCACCATGTCCATTCGCATCCCGTTGATCGCACTTGCAGTGTCGTTTGCCGCACCGGCCTTCGCACAGGATTCACTGTTCTACACGAATGGGAACGTGATCGTCGGCCAAGTGACGGAGATCGGCCTGAACGTGGTGAAGTACCGCACCAACTCGGACGGTCACGCGGTGCTCATCGAGGTGGACAAGCATGATCTGGCCAAAGTGAAACTCAAGGATGGCCAAGCTTACGCCTTCGACCAAGCCCACTCAGAAGTTCCATACAGCGAGGCTTTCCTGGGCCGGAAGCATGTCCTCTCCTTGGATGTGGTCGCGCCGTTCTTGAATCATGTGATGATCGGCTACGAGCAGTTGCTCGGTCCTCGGATCAGCCTGTTGGTGCAGGTGGGCTACATCGGCCTGTGGAATGGAGGTTTGGAGATCAATGAAATGGAGGATAGCAAAGGCGGACTTCTCACCGCAGGCGTGAAGTTCATGCTCCCTCGATCCGCCAAACGGACGGCACTTTCAAATAATGTGCATCCATTGGCCAGCTGGTACCTCGCGCCGGAATTGATGTTCAGCACATGGACAAGAACCTATGAATATCCTGTATACGGCAAGCCCTATCCCCACTATCTGACACAGGTTGCCAACGAGTACTCCAGCGCAGCGATCGTTCTGAACGTAGGCCGGGAATTCTTCTTGGGCGAGCACTTCACCTGCGACGTCAACGGAGGTGTGGGCTATGGTGCGGAGTGGTGCAATGGCAAGGCGGTCGACTCAAGCACCTTCGTGTCGGACATCCACACCATAAGCCGTCAGGATTACGCATTCACGCATCGTTTCATCGGCAGCCATTCACCCTTGGTGGTGAGCGGAGGCCTGCGTTTGGGCTACGCTTTCTAGGCTGAAGGCGATCGCTTCAACAGGGAGCGGGCATCCCTCCTAAATTTGCGCCGCGAGGAATACCCTCCCGCACAGCGAGAAGTAGCATGTGAGATCCGTCTTTTTCGAATCGATGAATGGCAACGCCCAATGGCGTTCCCTGTGTTCCATCCTTCACCGAAAGACTTCATGCTGCACCTTCAAGACGTTTCGTACATCCATCCCAATGGTGACCTGTTGTTCACCCACCTCGACCTGTCCATCGATCGGCACGCCAAGCTGGCACTGATCGGCAACAACGGCGCTGGCAAATCCACGCTGCTGCGTTTGCTTGCCGGCGCCATCCCTCCCACTTCCGGCACGATACGCCGCGATGCGCCGAGCTACTATGTTCCCCAACTGTCAAGTGATTTCGACTCCTCCACGGTGATCGAGGCACTGCGCGTTTCCGATAAGTTCAACGCGCTCCATGCGATCTTGAATGGAGAGGTCACCGAAGCGAACCTTGCCATCCTGAATGAGGATTGGACCATCGAGGAACGATGCCGCGCCGCGCTCGATCATTGGGGCTTGAACGATGTGCATCTGGACCAGCACATGGACAGTTTGAGCGGTGGCCAACGGACGAAAGTTTTTCTCGCGGGCATAACCGTCCATGAGCCGGAGATCCTCCTGTTGGATGAGCCGAGCAACCATCTCGACGCAGCGGGTCGGCAGCTGTTGTATGAACTGATCCGCAGCTACACCGGCACCCTGATAGCGGTGAGCCACGACCGCAAACTGCTGGACCTGCTGGATCCAATACTGGAGTTAAGTCCAAGCGGGATCAAGACCTATGGAGGCAACTACAGCTTCTATGTGGAACAGCGCACCATCGAACGCGCGGCGGTCGCGCAGGATGTGGGCAGCGCAGAAAAGGCCCTGCGCAACGCACGCCGCATTGCCCGCGAAACAGCGGAACGTCAACAGCGACTGGATGCACGCGGAAAGAGGAAGCAGGAAAAGGCCGGACTGCCGACCATCGCGATGAAGACCTTGCGCAACACTGCGGAAAAGAGCACCGCCCGAACGAAGGGCGTACATGCGGAGAAGGTCGGAGCGCTAAGGCAGGAACTCCAGCAACTGCGCGAGGGACTGCCCGATCTGGATCAAATGAAGTTGGGCTTTGGCGCGTCCGCCTTGCACGCGGGCAAGATCCTGATCGACGCCCTGCATGTGAATGTGCGCTACGACGATCAGGAGATCTGGAGCACTGGGCTCTCCTTTACCATCAGAAGTGGCGAGCGCATCGCACTGAACGGCGCGAACGGCTCAGGCAAGACCACATTGATGAAGCTGATGCTAGGCGAACTGGAACCGGCTTCCGGAACGATCCAGCGGGCTGAAGCACGAGCGGTGTATATCGATCAGGAGTACTCGTTGATCGACAATTCACTCACCGTGCTGGAGCAGGCGCAGCGAAACAGTTCCCCCGCGCTGGCGGAACACGAGGTGAAGACACGCTTGGACCGCTTCCTCTTCCCTCTCGCGGATTGGGACAAACCGTGCAGCGCTCTCAGCGGAGGCGAGCGCATGCGCCTGATGCTCTGCTGCCTCACACTACAGGACCACGCGCCGGACCTGCTCTTCCTCGATGAACCGACGAACAACTTGGACATCCAGAACATGGAGATCCTCTCAGCAGCTCTGGAAGCCTACACGGGCACGCTGATCGTGGTGAGTCACGATGTGGTGTTCCTCGAACAGATCGGGGTGGAACGGGAGATCGGGGTGGGGTGAAGGATGCGCCTGATCAATGGAACCACTCGGAAATACCCGAGCGCCGGAATGGAGCGATCTCACCGCTCTGTGTCCAACGTGCGCTGCTCCACCAGTCCGCCTTGGTCCACATGGTCAAGGATATACTTCTCGATGCGCTCCAGTTCCTCCGCGTTCCGCACGAGGTGGTCGTAGCTCTCAAACTGCCACAAATGCCCGCTGCGTGAGAGCCGCTTGTTGATCGCGTTCGCCGTGAATGACTTCCAGCTGTGGGTGATCGCGGTGAGTTCGATGCCCGGATCAGGTGCCACCAGCACATGCACATGGTTGCCCGCAATGGCGAACGAGCCCAAACGATAGCGGGTGTTGTTGAAGTGGTGCAGCGCATCGATCATGATCTGTCTCGGGCCCGGGTGTTTCAACACGCAGGATCCGTATCCGGCATCAAGCCACTGCTGCACGCGGGCGTCGAAGAGGCGGTAGTATTCCATCCGCGTACCGAGCGGAAGGTCCTTCAATTGTATTCCCCCGTGATACTCGAACCAAGCGGCGCGCTCGCGCTTTAGCTGGTCGCGCTTTTTGCGTGGGATGCTGTCCGCCTGCCGCCAGGTGACGAAGTAGAGCTTGCCGTCCTGCTTCCAGTGCGGCAGGCGTTTGTCGCTGATCTTGGTTTCCGCGAAGCGGTCGAAGAAGAGCGCCGTCCGTCGAGCCTCTGGCTCGACGACACTCAGATCTGCATTCTCTTCCTGTCCGGAGTCCTGATCGGTTTCCGCATTCTCTTCCGGCTCCGGCTTCGGGGCTTCCTTTTGTGTTGCGTCGAGCCGGAGGCTCGACCGACGGTTATCCTGCATGCTGGATCAACGCCAAAAATCTTTCCGCATACTGCTTCGTCTTGTGATCTCCCACCCCGTTCACCAAGCGGAATTCATAGACGTTGCGCGGCTTCTTCGTCGCCATGTCGATCAACGTGGCATCGCTGAAGACGACGAACGCGGGCTTTGAGATCTCCTTCGAGATGGTGCGGCGTAGTACTTTCAACTGTTCGAGCAGGTCCGCGCTGGCTGGGGCTACCTCCGTTACTGGGGGCAGCTTCGCCTTCTTCGTGCGGTCCTGCCGTTCCTTCACTGTTTCCGGTGTCACCAGACGCACGGTGTGTTCGCCTTTGAGCACTCGGTGCCCGAGCGGGGTGATCTTCAGGTGGTAGCGGTCCTTGTAGTCGATCTCGATCAGCCCTTGCTGGAGGAACTGCTGGATGAACATCACCCATGCGAACGCGCTGACATCCGCGCCCATGCCGAAGGTCTTCACTTGGCTTAGGCCATTCGCCTGCACTTCATTGCTGTGCGTGCCCTTCAAGACATCGATCAGCACGCTCATGCCCAGCATCTGGTGGCAGCGGAACATCGCGGATAGCGCCTTCTGCGCGAGCAGCGTGCCGTCGAAATACTTCGGTGGATCCTTGCAGACATCGCAGTTTCCGCAGGGCTTCACCACCTCCTCGCTGAAATAGCTGAGCAGTACCGTGCGCCGACAGACCTGCGCCTCGGCATACTCCTTCATGCGATCCAGCTTGGCCCCCATGATCGCCTTGTACTGCACGTCTTCCACCTCTTCCATGAAGTGCATATGCGTCTGCACGTCGGCGTAGCTGTAGAAGAGGATCGTTTCCGCAGGCGCACCATCACGGCCCGCGCGGCCGATCTCCTGATAGTAGCCTTCCAGCGTGCCGGGCATGTTCCAGTGGATCACGAAGCGTACGTCGCCCTTGTCGATGCCCATGCCGAAAGCGATGGTGGCGCAGATCACATGGGCGTGGCCTTGGATGAAGGAATCCTGCACGCGGTCGCGTTCGGCGGCGTCCATGCGGGCGTGGTAGAAGTCGGCGCGGATGCCGATGCCTTGCAGTTGAGCAGCGAGCTTCTCGGTGCCGTTGCGGCTGTTGCAATAGATGATGCCGCATTCGCCCGCGTGGCGCAGCATGATCCGTTGCAGCATCGGCCAGCGATTCTGCCCCGGCAGCACGGCCAGCGAGAGGTTGGGCCGGTCGAAGCTGGAGGTGAACAGGCGCTCGTTACGCATGCCGAGGTGCTGCGCGATGTCGCCGCGCACGGCCTTGTCGGCGGTGGCGGTGAGGGCGATCAAAGGCACGTTCGGAAAGACCTTCTTCAGGATATTCAGCCGCTTGTATTCCGGGCGGAAGGCATGACCCCAACTGCTGATGCAATGCGCCTCGTCGATGGCGAAGAGGCTCGGACCCCACTCCGCCACGCGTTCCAAAAAACCTTGTGATAGCAGGCGTTCCGGCGAGACATAGAGCAACTTCATCGCGCCTTTGCGCAAGCGGATCTCAATGGCCTGCTCTTCGGAATATTCCAGCGTGCTGTTGAGGAAGGCCGCGGGAATTCCATTGGCCTGCAACGCCTGCACTTGGTCCTTCATCAGCGCGATCAGCGGCGAGATGACCACCGTGAGTCCTTCCATTGCCAGCGCCGGCACTTGATAGCAGAGGCTCTTGCCACCGCCGGTGGGCATCAGCACCACGGCGTCATTCCCGGCAAGCACATGTTCGATCACTTCCTGCTGACCGGGCCGGAAGCTCTTGTAGCCGAAGTGCTTTTCGAGCAGGTCAAGCGGAGCAGCGCCGGGGTCAGCGACAAACGGTCCGACGGTCTCTTGCGTGACGTATTCCATGGCGATCGATGATCGGCAAAGTAGGATCGGCTTCAGGAAATGAGACGCTCAAGTTGCTCACATCCCGTGTTGATGAACGGCCCGTTACCTTGGGGCGGTCCTCCAATGGCTCATCCCGCTTCACTTCGCTCCCACCACGTTCCGCCTCGCCTGCTGTTGGCGTTGTCATTCTTCTGTTGGGGCATTTACAACGCGTCCGCCCAGCGTTGCGCCTATAACATCTTCAAGGGGAACAACATCGTGGGCAGCATCCAAGTGATGCGTCTCGCGGAAGCGGACCGTGCCACCTATCTGATCACCTCCTACGCGGAGATCGATATGGTGCTAAGGCAAGTGGTGCGCACCTCGATGGCCACGGAATATCTCCATGGCGATGTGGTGGCCTGCAACACCATGATGCGGCTCAACAAGGGCCTGCGCGATTCAAGCAACATGAGCACACATGCCGGCGTATCGCGCTGCTACGTGCATCCTGACGCGCCTTTTCAACGCACCACAACTTCGCAATGGACCACCGCCCGCATGTACTTCGAGGAACCGGTGGACCAGGCCTTCATCTTCGTGGAAAGCGTGCTGCAGGACTGCCCCTTGTTGAAGACCGGGCCGAACACCTACACCCTCACATTCCCGAACAAGAACGTGAACCGCTATGTATACCGCGACGGGGTGTTGCAGGAGGTCCAGGTGGACCGTGCCTTGTTCGACCTCGTCTTCCGTCGGGCTTGACGCTCCACCGATCTTCCATTCAATTCGCACCATGGAACTGGACAATGAATTCTGGACCGAACGCTACGCCACGGGCGACACGCGCTGGGACCTTGGTGCGCCGAGCACCCCGCTGAAGACCTACATCGATCAACTCACGGACAAGGAGCTGCGGATCCTGATCCCCGGAGGAGGCCGTGCTTACGAGGCGGAATACCTGTATCGCCACGGCTTCCGGAATGTCTTCGCACTGGACCTCTCCGATGCGCCGTTGAAGGACCTGCTTGCCCGCTGCCCCGGATTTCCGAAGGCGCACCTGATCCACGGCGATTTCTTCACGCAAGAAGGCCACTATGACCGCATCCTGGAGCAGACCTTTTTCTGTGCGCTGGACCCCGCATTGCGTTCGCGCTATGTGAAGCAGATGCATGCGTTGCTCGCTCCCGGCGCAAAGCTCACGGGCGTGCTCTTCGATGATGTATTGAATTCGGACCAGCCGCCCTTCGGTGGAAATGCGGAAGAGTATCGCGCGTTGTTCAGCACCGCATTCACCGACCTGTCGATCACGCCGTGCTACAATTCCATCGCTCCTCGCGCGGGGCGTGAGGTGTGGCTTCGTGCGGTGAAAAAGAAGTGACCGGCACGCTTAGCGCCCGGTGAGAAAGAGGTGGTCCGTGAGCAGCGTGCGCAGGAATAGTTCCGGGTCCGCCTGATCCCCCAAAGCCAAGTGGGTCTGGAAGTACGTAGCCAGTTTCAGCACGGCCACCTGTCTCGCGGCACTCGCGTTCCCCAGCACTTCCTTGATGAGCCGTGCCTGTGCATCCGTGATGCGTGCGGCCTCCCGGAACTGCACCTGATGGTCTTCGGGAATATCCGCCAGCAGCGTGTCCTCCAACGAGAAGCGCTGCTTGAGGGAGATCACCGTGGTGCCCGCCGCGATGTCGCCCAAGCGTTGGCCTTTGCCGTTGAAGAGGATGACCACCACACCGACCATGAAGAACGCGTCCACAATGCGCAGCATCCAGCGCAGCAGGTAGTGACCGATGCCGGGCTGCCCCCCATCCAGCCGCGCCACTTTGATGTTGCGTGTGCGCTTGCCGAGGCTCTGCCCGTCCATGAGCACTTCACTCGCCAAGTGATAGAAGGTCCATGGAATACCGAAGACGATCAGTCGCACACCCATGGACAGCTGCACTCCCACTTGGCCCAACAACAGGAACACACCGACGGAATAGCCGATGAGCAGCAGCCAATCCAGCACCACTGCAATGCCCCGGTCCACAATGGTGGCCACCTCATAATGCAACGCCACGTTCTGCGTGGTCTCGATGTGGACGGTCTCCATTAGGTGAGTGCAAGAGTAGTGGATCGGATCAGAATGGATGGTCAGTTATTCGTTGCTCGTTGTCAGTTGTCCGGCTGCAATGGATCGCTCAGCAAAACCGCAGGCCGGTCGTCGCAACGGTCGCGGCCACGCCTGACAACTAACAACTGACAGCTGACAACGAGCAACTGGAAACTGACAACTTCGAACGGGCTAAACGCCGGAATGCTACGTTTGCCCGTAGTGCATCCCCATGCGTGAAGCGGCGTTCGTAAAGCGGAACAGTGAGAAGTGGCGGCGGCTGGAACAGCTGGTGGCCAAGCGTGGTGAGGATATCTCGCCGGACCAGGCCAGTGCCTTGTACATCGAGCTCAACGACGACCTCAGCTATGCGCGCACCTTCTATCCGGGCGCCAAGGTCACGGGCTACCTGAACACACTGGCCGCCGGCATGCACCGGCATATCTACCGGAACCAGCGCACGGGCATGGGGCGCTTCATCTCCTTCTGGGGCACCGAGCTGCCGTTGTTGATGGCCTCCGCCCGTAAACAGCTCGCGATCGCCGCCGGGATCTTCCTCGTTGCCGTGGTCATCGGCGGGCTCAGTGCGAAGTACGATACCGACTTCACGCGGCTCATCATGGGCGATGGCTATGTGGACATGACCTTGGAGAACATCAAGGCCGGCAAGCCGATGGGCGTTTATGGAAACTCACCGATGGTGGACATGTTCCTCGGCATCACGTTCAACAACATCATGGTCTCCTTCTATGCCTTCGCCATGGGTCTGCTGCTGAGCTACGGTACCTGGATGATCCTCGTGCAGAACGGCATCATGCTGGGGACCTTCCAATATTTCATGTACGACCAGGGCGTGCTGCGCGAAAGCCTGCAAGGCATCTGGCTCCACGGCACCATCGAGATCAGCTCCATCGTCATCGCCGGGGCCGCAGGCATCGTGATGGGCAACAGCATCCTCTTCCCCGGCACCTATACGCGCCTGGCCAGCTTCCGCCAAGGCGCATGGAAAGGTGTGAAGATCGTGATCGGCCTCGTGCCTTGCTTCATCATGGCGGGCTTCATCGAATCCTTCATTACGCGGCGCAGCGCCACCATGTCCCCCGCGCTGAACTTCACCATCATCGGTGGCAGCCTTGCCTTCATCATCGGTTACTTCATCATCTACCCCTACTATGTCGAACGCAGCCAACGAGTTCATCGAGTTGCGCCAGCAGCGTGATTTCAGCGCGGTGATCAGCACGGGCTTCCAGTTCATCCGCCAGAACTGGAAACCGCTCTACCGCCCCTTGTTCCTCATCTGCCTGCCGGTCTATCTGGTGGCCTCCGTATTCATCGGCAGCTTCTTCCGTACCATGTTCACCAGTGCCCGGAACGGCAATGTCGCGGGAATGATGACGGGGATGGGCTCTATGTTGATCGGCTATGTGCTGATGGGGATCTCCATGTTGCTGCTCTATACCATGGTGTATGAATACATGCGCTTCTACATGCTGAATCAGGGACTGGCGCCCACCACAGGCCAACTATGGAAGCAGGCCATCCGCCAGTTGCCCTCCTACTTCGTGATCCTACTGCTCGCGGGACTCTTCGCTTCCTTCGGTGTCATCCTGCTTTTCGTAGGATTCATCTGGCTCGGCATCGTGTTTTCCATGGCGATGCCGTTGCGCGCATTCGATCGGGCGGAGATCGGCGATTGCGTCCTGCGTTCCTTCAAGGTGATCAAAGGACGTTGGTGGAAGACCTTCTGGCTGGTGATCGCGCTCTCCGGCCTGATCGTCATTATCAGCTACATCATCTACTTGCCCTTCATGCTACTCACCAGCTTCGGTGCCATGAGCGGACTGGGCGAAATGAAAGACCCGGGCGCCATAGGCGAGCGTATGGGCTGGATCATGACCTTGGTGATGGCGCTCATCGGTGTGATGACCGTGCTGGTACAGCCTTTCCTGCACGTACCCCTCGCCTTTCAGGCGCTTTCGCTGATAGAGGAGAAAGAAGGCCGCGGGCTGCTGGAGCGCGTGGATGAAATGATCATGGCACCGACCGCCTCATAGGCAGCACCACCAAGCAGCTTTTCCGTGGCCCGCCAATTCCCGATCCTCCTCCTCGTCCTTTGGGCGATAGCGTCCCCCTGCCGCGCCTTCGCCGATGGGGACAGCAGCGCTACCCCTGCCATTGTGGATAGCGTGATCACGATCATCAATGACTCGGCCGATGAAGCGTCCATCAAGGACAGCACGCTGGAGAAGAAGGACTGGGCCGCCATCGGTGATGATACGCTTGCGGTGCGCACTGCGACCTTTGACACCAGCGCTATCCGCCTGCAGCAGGCCGACCCGGACTACGACTACGACAAGGACCTGCACCTCCATACGCTGTGGTGGGAGCGCCTGTTCAATTGGATCGGCCATGAGCTGGAGAAGGTCTTCGGCCCTTTGTTGGAAAAGATCTTCGGCAACAGGTTCGGTATCTGGCTGCTCCGCCATTTGCACTGGTTGATCCTGGCCTTCACGGTGATCTTCCTGCTCTTCTATTTCCGGAAACGGATCTTCCGCGGGGTCTTCTCCGCGGAGGCGAGCAGACCACGGCAGGTCACCGCCATGGAGGAGAACATTCAAGCGCTCGACCTGGACCAGCTGCTCGCCGAAGCGGAAAAAGCCGAGGATTGGCGCACCGCCCTGCGCTACCACTACCTCAAGGTGCTCCGCCGACTGACGGACGAGGGCCTGATCCAATGGCAGCCGCGATACACGGACCGCGACTACTTGCGCCAGCTGAAGGATCCGGCGGATCGCGCGGCATTCGGCGAGATCAGCTTCCTCTTCAAATGGGCATGGTACGGCGATGCGCCCATGAATGAAGCGCGCTACCGCAACATGCTGCCGGCCTTTGTGCGCTTTCACACCCCGAACGGAAACGGCCGATGAAGCGCGCGGAAAAGATCATCCTCGCCGTGTCCATCGCCGTGCTGGCGCTGGTGGTCGTACTGGAGCAGCTCACGCCGAGGGAGCCGAACTGGCGGCCCAGTTACACGCGCTACAGCACCGACCCCTTCGCATGCGGCCTGGTATACGACCGCCTCACGGACCTCTTTCCGCAGGGCGTCACCACTGTCCGTGAACCGATCTACACGACTGCTCAGGCGCGCCTCGCTACAGGCAGTATCAGGCCGCCTGTTAACCACATCTTCATCAATGGCTCGTTCTGGGCGGACAGTTTGGACCTGAAGGGCCTCCTACACATGGTGGAACAGGGTGATGATGCCTTCATCGCCGCGGAAAACTTGGATACCCAGTTGGAGTACAGCCTGCGATTCCACACCGATTACCACTGGGAGAAGCCGGACAGCTTGGGCACCATCTCGGGAGTGAAGAAGATCCTCGCACAGGACACCGGCGTGATGCGCTTTACCAGCTGGCCCTTGCGCAAGTCCCCGGACTTGCAATTCGCACGCGGCGGCATGGAAGACTTCTTCCAGAATTTCCGCCTCGACAGCCTGCAGGTACTGGCGGAAAACAAGCATCACGAGCCGGTGTTCCTGCGGATCCGTCACGGTAAGGGTTCCTTCTGGCTCTGCACCACACCGGGCGCTTTCACCAACTACTACCTGCTGAAGGACGGTGCGCGCGGCTTTATGGAAGGCGCCTTCCGCATGCTGCCGGACCAGCCCGTACTGTGGGACGAATACGACAAGGTGGGCCGCGCCGGAAGCCCGACGCCCTTACGCTACATCCTTTCGCAGCCCGCACTGAAATGGGCCTACTGGATCGCGATCAGCCTGCTGTTCCTTACCGTGTTCGTCTATGCACGCCGCCGCCAACGCGCCATTCCCGTGGTGGCTCCGCCGCGCAACACCAGCCGCGAATTCGCCGATACCATGGGAAGACTCTACTACTTCCGTGGTGATCACGCCGACATCGCGCGCAAGCTCACCGTGCAGTTCAAGGAGGAAGTCCGGCGTAAACTGCGCCTGCATCGCACGGTGTGGGACGCGGAGATGATCGAGGAGATCGCGCTGCGCACCGGCATTTCCAAGGAAGAACTCGATCATGCCAACCGCTTGATGGACTACTACACCGGTATCGTTTTCGTAAGTGAGGAACAACTGCTGAAACTGAACAAGGCTCTTCAAAATCTGCGACGCAGGCTTTAAAGAGCTGTACGGGCGCGAGATCTCGCGCCCCAACAAACAAAAAATGGAAGAAGAAACCACCAACCCGGAGTACGCTCCTGCCCTTCCCCTCGCCGAACTGCGCGATGCCGCCGAGCGCATCCGCAACGAGATCCAGCGCGTCATCATCGGCCAAGGAAACGTGATCGACCAGCTCATCATAGCGCTGCTCAGCGATGGCCATGTGCTGATCGAAGGCATGCCCGGCGTGGCCAAGACCCTCGCCGCGAAACTGCTCGCGCGCACGGTGGCCACGGGCTTCAGCCGGATCCAGTTCACGCCGGACCTGATGCCCAGCGACGTCATTGGCACCAGCATTTTCGATCCGCGCATCAACGCTTTCTCCTTCAAGGGCGGTCCCATCTTCAGCAACATCGTGCTGGTGGACGAGATCAACCGCGCACCCGCCAAGACGCAGAGCGCGCTCTTCGAAGTGATGGAGGAACGGCAGGTCACGGTGGACGGCATCAGCTATCCGATGACCTATCCCTTCATGATCGTTGCTACACAGAACCCCATCGAGCACGAGGGCACCTACCGCCTGCCAGAGGCCCAATTGGATCGCTTCCTCTTCAAGATCGACATGGGGCATCCTTCGCTGGAAGAGGAAGAACAATTGCTCTTGCGCGCGCAGGAAAGCCGGTACCGCTTCGACGTGAATCAGATCTCGCCCGTGATCACACCGGCAGAGCTGGAACGCCTGCGCAGCCTCGTGGATCTCGTTCGCTGCGATCCGAAACTGGTGCGCTACATCGCGGAATTGACCCACGCCACGCGCACCGATGGTTCGCTGATGCTGGGCGCATCGCCACGCGCCAGCCTCGCCATCCAGCGCGCCGCCAAGTCCGTGGCCGCCATGCAAGGCCGCGATTTCGTCGTTCCGGAGGACATCCAGCATGTGCTGCCGGCCATTCTGCGCCACCGCATCCTGCTCACACCCGAGCGCGAGATGGAAGGTCTGCGTCCGGATGAGGTGGTCGCTCAGGTCATCGCCAAAGTGCCCGTTCCCCGGTGAAGCGGTTCTTCACATCGCTCTTTCTCACCCGGCGCTTCTTCAGCATCGGCTGGGGTGTCGTCGTGCTCTTCGTCGCGGCGTATTTCCTGCCTGTGCTGTTGCCTTTCGCGGTGGTCGCGGCAGGTCTGTTGGCCGGTATCACGCTGTTGGACGCGATCCGGCTCTTCCGCCTGCGGGAAGGGATCTCCGCTTCACGCCACACTTTGGCCAAATGGAGTAACGGCGATGAGAACCCGGTGACCATCGAGGTACAGAACCGCTACGCCTTCCCGGTTGATGTGCGCGTGCTGGACGAGTTGCCTGCGCAACTGCAGGAGCGCGGACTCGACCTACGAAGGCGCATTCCCGGCGGAACCGTTGCTGCGCTCGCCTACATGGTGCGGCCGCTCACACGCGGCGTTTATGCGTACGGCGCTATTAACGTACTGACGCGAACGGCCTGGGGCCTGGCCGAGCGGCGCTACAAGCAGGAACAAGGGCGCGCGATCGCTGTGTATCCGAGCTATATCCACCTGCGGAAATACGAGCTCATGGCCGAGGTCGACCTCCACAGCAGGACCGGCATGCGCAAGGTGCGGCGCAGTTCACAACGCAGCGAATTCGAGCAGATCCGCGACTACATTCCCGGCGACGACCGCCGCACCGTGAACTGGAAGGCCACCGCGCGCCGCGCCAAGTTGATGGTGAACCAGTATCAGGATGAGAAGGCGCAACAGATCGTCTCGCTGATCGACACCGGCCGCACCATGAAGATGCCCTTCGGCGGCCTGACGCTGCTGGACCGCGCCATCAATGCAGCACTGGTCCTCAGCGATATCGCGATCAAGAAGGACGACAAGGTGGGCATCATCACTTACAGCGACCGCGTGCATCACATACTGCCACCTGCCCGCGAACGCGGCTGGATGCACCGCGTGCTGGAGCTGCTCTGCGCCCAGCGCACAGACTTCGCGGAGACCGACATCGAGGCGCTCTTCCTGCGCGTGAAACGTGCCGTGCCCCAGCGCAGCCTGCTCGTGCTCTATACCAACTTCGAAAGTCTCTCCGCGATGCGGCGCCAATTGCCCCATCTGCAACTGCTCGCGCGGACGCACTTGGTGGCCGTGGTGATCTTCCGCAACACCGAGCTGGACCAGCTGCTCAGCCCGCCGGACAAGGACACCATGGATGTTTATGTGAAGGCCATCACCCGCAAGTTCATCCGCGAAAAGGAGCTCATCGCGAAGGAGCTCGAGAGCCACGGCGTGCTCACCATCCTCACCCCTCCGGAGGAGCTCAGCGTGAGCGTGATGAACAAGTACCTGGAGATCAAGGCGAGGGGAATGCTGTAAGGCGATCGGGGCCACGGTGCCCGCCGCGTCTTTGGCGCGGTGAACGTGAATTCCTTTACCACGGATCCACACGGATGAACACAGATGATCCATCTCTTCGGATGATCAGGAAGAACTTCCTCCTTCCAACCGTTAGCTCCATTGGGCCAGGTCCGTGGGCCTGACGGCACGGAATTTCACGGGACATTTCCCTTCGGCACTGGCTACCTTTGCACCCTACCTGAAACAGGTGGTTCCACTATCATGATGATCACTGACCAGCATCGTGTTCCGCTAAGCCCCAACCAGAAGGCGCGGCGGATCAACGGTGACCCGGATATCTACGGCACTTTCGCTGAGATCGGGGCCGGACAAGAGACCGTTCGCCACTTCTTCCGTGCAGGCGGCGCCTCGCAGACCATCGCCAAGGCGATGAGTGCCTACGACAAGGACTTCAGCAACGCCATCTACGGGCCGGAGCCGGGCAACCGTTTCGTCTGCGAAAGTCGCTTGCGCAACATGCTGCGCCACGAGTACGGCCTCATCGTGGAACGTCTCGACCGCAAGGACCATCCCACGCAGAAGTTCTTCAGTTTCGCGAACACCGTGGCCAGCAGCACCTATGAGCGCCCTCATAGCGGACACGGCTGGATCGGCGTCCGTTTCCAAACGGCACCGGACCGCCCCACCAGCGACGTGATCATCCACGTCCGCATGCACGATCCGGACATCAGCCTGCAGCAGGAGAGCATCGGCATCCTTGGCGTGAACCTGATCCACGCCTGCTTCGTCAACTACAAGGATCCACAGGAGATCATGACCGCGCTCTACGACAACGTAAGCCGGCACGTGGTGGAGATCGACATGATCCAGATGAACGGGCCGGATTTCAGCCAGGTGGACAACCGCCTGTTGAGCCTCCAACTCGTGAAGCGCGGCTATACCGATGCGGTGATCTTCGGCCCCGACGGGCAGAACCTACAGGCCAGCGAGGCGCTGTACAAGAAGAACATCCTCACCATCCGAGGCAGCTTCCGCCCGGTGACGAAGGTGAACATCGACATGATCATGAACGGCTACAACATGTTCATCAAGGAACAGCGTGTGGACCGTCAGAACCTGCAAGTGCTCTTCGAGATCACCCTCAACAACCTCCAGACCGACAGCGGTGTGGTGGACGAGAAGGACTTCATCGACCGCGCCGATATCCTCTGCTCACTGGGCCAAACAGTGTTGATCAGCAACTACCAGGAGTATTACAAGCTGGTGGAATACTTCAGCCGCTACACCAAGGCGCGCATGGGCCTGATCATGGGCGTGAACAACCTGATCGAGGTCTTCAACGAGAAGTACTATCGCAACCTGAACGGCGGCATGCTGGAGGCCTTCGGCATCCTCTTCACGCGCGACCTGAAGATCTACGTCTACCCCAGCAAGCCCAGCAAGGACGGCCCTGTGATGGACCTGGCGAGCATGCCGATGCATCCGCGCCTTCAGCCTCTCTACGACTACCTGCTCAACAACAAACGCTTGGTGGACATCGAAAGCTTCGACCCCACCGTGCTGCACATCTTCAGCACCGCCGTGCTCAAGATGATCCGCGAGGGCAAGCCCGGCTGGGAGGAAATGGTGCCGCCCTACGTGGACAACATGATCAAGGACAACCAGCTCTTCGGCTACAAGCCGATGAACGGGAATGCCTTGGCGGGTGTGTCGGAGAAGACCGAGGCGTAGGCAAAGCGAACTTTCACTGGCAACACTTCGCGATTCCGGGTCAGGCCCAGAATGACACTCGTTCTTGAAGCGGCTGCTTGAATACCGCACTTGGCGCGGGTATTCAAGCAGCCTCTCCTCTTTGGTTGTCACCCCGTTCTTGCGCCGGGGTCACGAAAGGGAGTCGATGTTGAGGTCTTACGCGAAGGCCTCCACGCTTTTTCGGATGATCCCGCAGCATTCCATCAGCTGCTCCTCTGTGATGACCAACGGTGGCGCGAAGCGGATGATGTCGCCGTGCGTAGGCTTGGCCAACAGGCCGTTCTCCGCCAAGAGCAGGCACAGTTCCCAAGCGGTGCGGCCATCCTTGCGCGGCTCGATCACCACCGCATTCAGCAGGCCCTTGCCGCGCACGAGCTTCACGAAGTCGAAGTCCTTCACGAGTTTCTGCATCTCCGCGCGGAAGATCTTGCCGAGGTGCTCGGCCTTCTCGGAGAGCTTCTCGTCTTTCACCACTTCCAAGGCCGCCACGGCCACGCGGCACGCCAGCGGATTGCCACCGAAGGTGCTGCCATGCTCGCCGGGCTTGATGCAGAGCATCACGGCATCATCGGCCAGCACTGCGCTAACCGGAAGCACGCCGCCGCTGATGGCCTTTCCGAGGATCAGCACATCCGGGCGCACACCTTCGTGATCGCAGGCCAAGAGCTTGCCGGTGCGTGCGATGCCCGTCTGCACTTCGTCCGCCATGAAGAGCACGTTGCGCGACTTGCAGACCTCGAAGGCTTCCTTGAGATAGCCCGCGTGCGGTACCATCACACCGGCCTCACCTTGGATCGGTTCCACCATGAAGGCCGCCACATGCGGATGTTCCAATGCGCGCTGCAGTGCAGGGATGTTGTCGTATGGAATGATGTCGAAACCGGGCGTGTAGGGACCGAAGCCACCGCGACTGTCCGGATCGGAACTGGCGCTGATGATGGCGATGGTGCGCCCATGGAAGTTTCCGCTGCATACGATGATGCGCGCCTTTTCCGCCGGGATGCCCTTCTTCTCGTAGCCCCACTTGCGTGCGAGCTTCAGCGCGGTCTCCACGGCCTCGGCGCCGGTGTTCATCGGCAGCACCTTGTCATAGCCGAAGAACTTCGTCACATACTCCTCATACTCGCCCAGCACATCGTTGTGGAAGGCGCGACTTGTCAGGGTGAGCTTCTTCGCCTGGGTCGTCAAGGCTTCGATGATGTGCGGATGGCAATGCCCTTGGTTCACTGCGCTGTATGCACTGAGAAAGTCGTAGTAGCGCTTGCCCTCCACGTCCCAGAGAAACGTGCCCTCGCCGCGCTCCAGCACCACCGGCAACGGGTGGTAATTGTGTGCGCCGAAGCGGTCTTCGATGCGAATGGCGCGTTGGCTGCGGGTCTCGTTGTGCTGCGTGGTAGGCATGGAGAAAAGATTCAGGGTTCGACGGATCGCGAAGGTACGGCCCATGAAAGGGAGGTGACCGGTGCATTAGGGCGATCGCCTCTTTTGCTCGCTTCAACTGACAGAGTGTGTTCTTCCACCGCTATGACGCAACGAACGCAACGGGGTCGCAACGAATGTGAACTACGGTCTGATCACGTAAGTGGTGTGGACATATCCGTCGTGGCGGATCCTTGGCGTCCGTGGTGTCGTGGCGGTGCAAGATTCCGCACCGGTAGGCGATGGCATCATTCCCGGCAAATACCGATCTTGTGCAGGCCCAAAACGCACCACCATGCGCTACGACGATATCGGTACCGGCATCCCGCTGCTTCTCGTCCACGGCTTTCCCTTGGACCATGGCATGTGGCGACCACAAGTGGAAGCGCTGCGCGATGAATGCCGCTGCATCATCCCTGACCTGCATGGGCTGGGCACCTCGCCACTGGCGGAAGATCCCGCCACCATGGAAGGATTTGCGCTCGCGCTGAAGACCCTGCTGGACAAACTGGAGATCGAACAGGCCGTTGTCTGCGGCTTCTCCATGGGCGGCTATGTCGCACTGGCCTTTCAGGAATTGTATCCGGAACGCCTGCGGGGGCTCATCCTCTGCAGCACCCGGTCCGTCGCGGATAACGGACACGCCAAGCTTGCCCGTGCGACGACAGCGGAGAATGCCTTGACGCGCGGCATGGCCGAACTGGCGCCGAAAATGGCCGCAGACCTACTCAGCAAACGAACGCAGAAGGACCATCCGGAGCTGGTGGCGGAAGTGGAGGAGATCATCGCGCGGCAGCAGCCTACGGGCGTTGCAGCCGCTTCCCACGGAATGGCCCTACGTCCCGATCGCACCGATCAATTGGCGCGCATCGGCGTGCCCGTGCTCATCCTGGCCGGTGATGCGGACACACTGATCGACCCGGCCCATGGCGAGGCGATGGCCAAGCACGTGAGCAACGGACACCTGGTGATCATTCCCGGTGGCGCTCACCTGGTGAACATGGAACGCCCCACCGCATTCAATGCGGCGGTGGTCCGCTTCCTCAGTGGGTTGAAGTGATGCGGATGCACGTGCTCGGTTTTTCGCCGAGTGTTCCGTACAGGGCCTCTGGTCCTCCTTAAGCACTACTGACGGGAGCGATGCCTACTTCCTGTGCCGCGCGGCGATGGCATCGTGTACCACGCCTTGGATGTCCGTGCGCGTATTCAGGTGCGCCAACATATTCGTGCCCGCGTCGGGATAGACGCGGTTGCTGAGGAAGATGTAGATCGAACTGTCCGCTGGATCGGCCCAGACCATGGTGCCGGTGAAGCCGGTGTGACCGAAGCTCAGCGTGCTCACCATGCTGCTTGCTGGGCCCGGAGTGCCGGGGGCCTGCGGACGGTCCCAGCCCAGGCCGCGCCGGTTCTCGGTCTTCCGATTGCCGGTGCAATAGCGGCATGCCGTGAACTTATTGATGGTGCTGGCCTGCAAATAGCGGTGGCCGCCGTAGGTGCCGCCATTCAGCAGCATCTGAAAGATGATGGCAAGGTCGTTCGCATCGGAGAAGAGCCCGGCGTGGCCTGCGATGCCACCCATGAGCGCAGCACCGGGATCATGCACATCCCCTTGGATCTGTTCGTGGCGGAACACGGTGTCATCTTCCGTCGGCATGAGTCGGTCCAGCGGAAAACGCAGGTAGGGCCGGTACCCCAGAGTGGCCAGGCCGAGCGGCGCGTAGTAGTTCTTCTCCAGGAACTGGTCGAAGGGCATGCCGGATACGCGCTCCACCAAACGCATAAGCAGGTACATGCCCATGTCGCTATACACGTACTTGCCGCGTTCGGTCGTTGGTGTTTGAAGCACCCATTGGATCAAGCTATCGCGGTAGCTCTGGTTGATGTAGATGCCTTGGGCCACGCGCATCTGGTGGCTGGCATCCGCCGTATCCGTCGCCACGCCTGGAATGAATTTCCCGTTCTTCATCAGCCGCGCAGCGAACGGCGAAAACGGCCGCAGTCCCGCTTGGTGCGCGAGGATCTCGCTTAGTTGCAACGAGGCGTGGTAGGGATACTTTCCCTTCAGCTCGGGCAGGTAATCACCCAAGGTCCTGTCCACGTCCACTTTCTGCTCATCCACCAGTTTCATCAGTGCCAGCGTGGTGCCCGCCACCTTGCTCAGGCTCGCGAGATCGTAGATGTCGTCCATCTGCACGGGGCGCAGCGTATCGTAGGTCGGCGAGCCGTAGGCCTTGTTCCAGATCACCTGCCCGCCTTGCGCCACCAGTACTTCGCAGCCGGGATAGGCGCGTGCCTTGATGCCGGCCTGCACGATGGTATCGATCTTTAATAGGTCACTTGTCTTCAAGCTGTCCTCTTCCGGCGATCCATACCGCAGGCGATCGCTGGCGGGCAGCATCACCCCTTGCCCGAAGACGAAGTAGGACGAGGCCGTCACCGGAAGTTTTCCCTTGGCGGGGATCGCGCCGAAGAGCAGTTGCGCGGCGAGGTCCTGTGTCTCCTGCGTTTCCTCATAGGCCACTACCAATGCGTTCCAGCGTTGCGCCCCAAAGGCCATTCCGAGGCGGTAGGGATTGGCAAACAGCACGAAGGCCATGCGTTGTTGGTTCCCCAGGCGACGCAGGAAATCGAGTGTGAGCTGCGGCACGCCGAATTCCTTCTGCACCCGGAAGGATGTGTTGTGTACCGATGCGATCACCAGATCGAACTGTTTCAAGCTGTCAAGCATGGCCTGCGATTGCTCGGGGTTCAGGATCTTGTCGCAGCTGATCTCCGTGATCTTCGCATAGCGCCCCAGCGCCTGCTGAAAACCGTTGTGCACCTTGTCGCCGATCACCAACGACGCAATACGCAGCGTGTCCAGCCCCTTGATCGGCACCGTACCATCATTCTGTGTGAGGGTGAGCGCTTCGCCATAGAGCCTGCGCACCAAGGCCTTCGCCGCGGGCGAGTTCAGGTCATTGTAGAGGTTGGCTTTCTTCACCGGTGCATAGTGGTCCAATCCCGCCCATTCCTTGGCGCGAAGGATCTTCAGGCAGGTGCTGTCGATCAGCCCCTCGGTCACCTCGCCGCTGTCCACCGCTTGCTTGATGCGCGCGATCGCCTTCACGGGGTCTTGCGGAAAAAGCAGCACGTCATTGCCGGCCTTCAGCGCGCGCAGTTCGATCTCTCCCGGCGTGTCCGCGTTGGCGATGCCCTTCATGTTCAGCGCATCGGTGACCACCAGCCCATGGAAGCCCATCTGCTGTTGCAAGAGGTCCGTCACGATCGGCCTGCTCATCGTGCTGGGCAGGCCGGGCGTGGTGTCCAGCGCGGGCACTTCAAGGTGCGCGACCATCACACCGCTCACACCGGCATCGATCATGCGCTTGAACGGATAGAGTTCCACCGAATCCAAGCGGGAGCGGGATGCGCTCACCATCGGCAACGTCTTGTGGCTGTCCTGGTCCGTGTCGCCATGGCCGGGGAAGTGCTTTGCCACAGCGATCACGCCGCCGCGTTGCAAGCCGGTCATGTAGGCGATGGCCTTGCGCGCCACCAACTCCGGGTTCTCTCCAAAACTGCGGTCATTGATCACCGGATTCGCCGGATTGATGTTCACGTCCACATCGGGACTGAAGCTCACCTGCACGCCGAGCCGATTCATCTCGCGGGCGATCTCCTCTCCCATCATCTCGATGCCCGCCTCATCCTTGGCGGCGCCAAGTGTCATCTGGCGCGGGAACTGGATCGTGCTGTCCAGGCGCATGGCCAGGCCCCATTCGAGGTCCATACCGATCAGCAAGGGTGTCTTCGCGGCGGCCTGGTAGCGGTTCGCGAGTCCAGCTTGTTGCACAGGACCGCCCTTGAAGAAGATCAATCCGCCGATGTCATACTGCCGCACCATATCCTCGATGGCCTGCGTCTGCTTCGCGTCGGCATTGTTGCCCGCGTTCACCATCATCAGCTGCGCGATGCGCTGTTCCAAGGTCAGACCCTTGAACACTGAATCAGCCCAAGGCGATGGCTGGTCAAGAAAAACAGGAGATGTGGGATGACTGCCTGCGGGAGGGCCGCCACCAAGCGAGAGCAGGCCCATCAGGCCCGCGGCGGAAAAAAGAAGAGTACGTTTCATGAACAGCGGTCAAAACTATCGGCGCCCCATAGGCACTTCCGCCAAGGTCCATGCCACTTGTCAACAGTGCGGGAGGCATAGCGAGGAACTATCGTCCGAGTTGTCATGTCAAGCGCTGGTTGCCGTGTGTCATTTCGAGCATTAGCGTAGCGGCACTTCGCAGCACGCGCAGCGTGTGAGAAGTCGAGATGCGCGACACGACAACACTCCTGTTGGGTACTTGGGACTTTCGCTCACTGGAAGCCCCTTCTCGACTGGCGCTCGAAGTGACAGGCTTTACGGATGACAAGCACGTGACGACAATGAGCACCAACGGTTGTCATGCCGGGCTTGACCCGGTATCACACACAGTAGCCACTGAAGACGCCACACAAGAGCGCCACCCGGTGATGGCATTCTTGTGTGACCCCGGCGCAAGGCCGGGGTGACAATGCGTGTCGGCCGCCAGACCCTATACGCGTCCGCATTCTCGTCGAAGAACGGCATTCATCTGTGTCATCTGCGTAATCTGCGGATAGAATTCTGCGGAGAACGCCAGACGAAACCGATCCTGTCAATCCTGTAAATCCTGTCAACGCATTTCCCTCCTGTTTGTCCCGATGACACACCGGGTACTTTTGCGCCCCCCATCCCGTTCCCCCACCGTGCTCAAGACATTGACCTTCCTGTTGGCATTGCCGATCGCGGCATTCGGCCAGGCACCCGCCACCGGCCACGGCGCGCTCATCGCCGACCTTGAGGCCATGCCGAATGTCAACAGCGACGGCGCGCGCGACAGCCTCAGCACGCGCATCAAGGCCGAGCTCTCCACAGTGCTTTCCGCCGACGACGCACTCACCGCCGACTTCTCCGATGTGCCCATGAGCCGCGTGGATGCACCCGACGGCGACTTCCGCCTCTTCACCTGGAACGTGCCGCGCGACAACGGCACCTTCGCCTATGAGGGCTTCCTCTTGATGAAGGCCCACCACGGTACCGCGCTCGTCTCCTTGCATGATGCCACGGCCCAGATCGATGATGCCCCCAGCGCGCAACTCACGCCGGACAAGTGGTACGGCGCGCTCTACTACGCGGTGGTGCCGGTGAAGAAAGGCGGCAAGACCTACTACACGCTGCTCGGCTGGAAGGGCGTCAGCGACACCGAGACGCGCAAGATCATCGAGGTGCTCAGCTTCAGCGGCTCCACGCCTCGCTTCGGCGCCAACATCTTCAGCGACGGCAACCGCATCCGCCGGCACGTCTTCGCCTACACCACACAGGCCACCATGCAATTGCAGTGGGACGCCACCCGCAAGGCCATCGTGCTGGACCACCTCTCCGCCATCAACCCGGAGTTCGACGGCAACCCCGCCTTCATGGCACCGGACCTCAGCTTCGATGCCTACGTCTGGGACAAGGGCCATTGGAACTACCAGCGCGACATCGACCTGCGCCAGACCGGCCGCAGCAAGCCCTACAACACGCCGCCGAAGGAAGAGCGGTGAGGGCAGCTTCCATCCTGTCCCCGCCGGCAAACGGGTTCGGATCACCGTTGGTCGGATCAGCCTCCGAAGTAGCGCTTCATCGGCCGTTGATGCATGTGGCGCACGCGGTACACGATGATGGCATCATCCTCTATGGAGTAGATGATCGAATAGCGGAATTTTCCCAATGGCGCAAAACGGAATGGCGACTTTCGCTCCTGAAAGCCTTGCGGGAATTGGGCGATGTAGCTGAAGGTCCGATCCACATCCTCCACAAACCGCTTAGCAACCTGACCATCACCAGTGTCATACCACCGGTGCGCACGGTCCAAGTCGGCTTCAGCTTGTGGCCGAATGATGATCCTACGTGGCATCACCTTTTTTCCGAGCGCCACTTCTCCTTCAGTTCTTCCCAAGTGGTATTCTTTCCTTCACCGCGCAGGTAGGCTTCCCGGTCCACATCCAGTGCATCCCATTCCTCAGGAGAGAGCGAGTTGGCAAGATCCAGCTCCTGCCCTTTTGCTTCGACAGCCTTCTCCACGATCTTCCGCACCTCCTCCGCCGAGTAGCTCCGGTCCTCCAGTTTGATGTAGCCCTCCTGCCCTTCCTGCACCACACTGAGGTGTTCATTGGGAATGCCATAGCCACGCGGTGCATCCAGCAGGCGCTTCAACGCCAACAGGCGCAACTCGTCATCCAGCATGGCGATACGTTCGAGCAATTCGAGCTTGAGGGTCTTCAGGTCCATGGTGCGTTGGGCTTGAACCAAAGATAGACCGAAGGCATCAGGGTCCACTGCGTGAGACCCTGATGGAACCCGATCCCGTCAATTCTGTGATCCTGTCGAGTAATTCCTGTCACCAGCTGACCGGGCTATGATCCGGTCCTCAGCGAGAGCCAACCGCGCTGGCCGCCAATTCCCGCATCTCCCCCATGATCCGCTGGGCGAGCGCATCCGCCTTTGCCGCACTGTCGCTCTCCGCGTAGATGCGCACAATGGGCTCCGTGTTGCTCTTGCGCAGATGCACCCACTCCTTGCCGAACTCGATGCGCAGGCCGTCCACCGTGCTGTGCTTCTCATTCTTGTGGCGCTCCTGCATGGCATCGACCAGCGCCTGCACATCCATACCTGCACTCAGTTCAATCTTGTTCTTGCTGATGAAGTAGTCCGGGTAGCTCTTGCGCAATGCGCCGGTCGTACCGCCCTTCTTCGCCAGCAGCGTAAGGAAGAGCGCGATGCCGGCCAACGCATCCCGGCCGTAGTGCAGTTCGCTAAGGATCACGCCGCCATTGCCTTCGCCACCGATGGGCGCATGGACCTTTCGCATCAACTCCACCACATTCACCTCGCCCACCGCACTGGCGTGGCGCTTACGTCCGTGGCGCTCAGCGATGTCATCCAGCGCGCGGGTGCTGCTGAGGTTGCTCACGGTATCGCCCGGGCGATGCGCCAGCACGTGGTCCGCGCAGGCCACCAAGGTGTATTCCTCGCCGAAGAGACTGCCATCCTCGCAGACCAGCGCCAAGCGGTCCACGTCGGGATCGATGGCTATGCCGAGGTCGGCCTTGTGCTTCACCACCGTGTCACAGAGGTCCTTCAAATGCTCCGGCAAAGGTTCCGGGTTGTGCGGAAAGTTTCCCGTGGGCTCGCAATACAGCTCGACCGTTTCAGCAACGCCCAACGCCTTCAGCAACGCAGGGATCACGGTGCCGCCCACGGAGTTCACCGCATCCACTACCACGCGGAACTTGCGGGCCTTGATCGCATCGACGTCCACGAGGTCCAGCCCCAGGACAGCGGCGATGTGCTTCTGTGTCCAGCTATCATCGGCACGCACGCTGCCCAGTTCTTCCACCGGGGAGAAGTTGAACGCTTCGCTCTCGGCCAAGCGCAGCACTTCCGCCCCTTGCTCGGCACTGATGAATTCGCCCTTCGCGTTGAGCAGCTTCAGCGCGTTCCATTGCTTGGGATTGTGGCTGGCGGTAAGGATGATGCCCGCGTCCGCGCCTTCACCTGCGACGGCCATCTCCACCGTGGGCGTGGTGGCCATGCCGAGGTCGATCACCTCGAAGCCGAGCCCGACCAAGGTGCCGCGCACGAGATCGGCGACCATGGGACCGCTGAGGCGCGCATCCCGTCCGATCACGGCCTTGGGCCGCGTCCTCCCGGAAGCTTCCTTCATCAACTGGCCGAAGGCTGCCGTGTAGCGCACCACATCCACGGGTGAAAGCCCTTCGCCCGGTGCGCCACCGATGGTGCCGCGGATGCCTGAGATGGACCGGATCAATGTCATGTCTGGATCATTCTTTACATGGCCCGCTTGGAATAGGACGAACATCCCTCCGCTGCGGGGCGGCAAAAATACCCACTGGCCCAGCGCTTTATACCAAAATGGATGCACCCGGAGCTGTTCAAAACATGGAGACGCCAAAGGCACGCCGGATCGTGGATGTCTACATTTGGAGGGTCATTCCAACCCCACCGTATGAGCGAAGCCCACCGATCGATGCCCGAGCGCAACGAGGACCAGCAGCATTGCGTCCAGCGCTATGAGGCCATGCTCGCGAGCAACGACCAGTTCTTTTTCGACATTGAGGAGCTTGAACTGATCATCGACCACTATTTGGAGAACAACGAGCCGCGCCGCGCGGAGAAGGTGCTTGCCTTCGCCAAACGGCTGCATCCCGCATCCACGGAACTCACCTTCTGCGAGGCCGTGGTGATGATGGGCCTCGGCCGGCTGAGCAAGGCCATGGAACTGCTGGATGCCATCGAGAAGGTGGAGCCTTATAATGAGGAGGTGCAACTGCACAAGGCCGGCATCTTCAGCCAGCAGCACAACCACCGCCGCTCGGTGGAGCACTACAAGCGCGCGTTGGAGCTCGCCGAGGAAGGCCTGGACGACATCTATCTCGACCTCGCCTTCGAGCATGAGAACCTGGAGGAGTACGACGACGCCATCCTCTGCTTGAAGAACGCGCTGGAACTGAATCCCGAGAATGAGGCCGTGCTGTATGAGCTGGCGTATTGCTTCGACCTCGCCAATGCGGACGAGGCGAGCATTGTCTTCTTCCGCCAGTTCACTGACGAGCACCCCTACTCGAGTGTCTCGTGGTACAACCTGGGCAACGCTTTGGCCAAGCTGGAGCGCGCCGAGGAGAGCAACGAGGCGCTGGACTTCGCCATCGCGATCGACGAGCGTTTCAGTTCGGCATACTTCAGCAAGGCACGCAACCTGCTGCTGGCGTCCCGTTTCGAGGAGGCCATCGTCTGCTACGAGGAGACGCTTGTCTTCGACGGTCCGCAGGCCATCACCTTCAGCTACATCGGGGAATGCTATGAGAAGATGGAGCGCTACGAGCAGGCGCTGGTCAATTACGACCAGTCCTTGGCGCTGGACCCCGATTGGGTGGACGCGTGGATCGGTCGCGGCGTGGTGAAGGACATGCAGGACCGCATACCCGAGGCCTTGAAGGACCTGGAGCATGCGGTGAAGCTCAGTTCGGAGAACCCCGACGGATGGTACTACTATGCCTCCGTGCTGGCCCGCGCCGAGCGCTATGACGAGGCCTTCGCGGCCTACGATAAGCTGAACGCCCTTGAACCACAGAATGTGGACGGCTGGATGGACCATGCCGATCTGCTGATGAACCTGAAGGGCCCGGACGCAGCCTTGAAGAAATTCCACGAAGGCGCGCAAGTACACAAGTTCAACGTCCGCTACAAGTACCGCATGGTGAGCTATCTGCTTCGCGCTGGCCGCGAGCAACAGGCCCTTCTGGAGTTGGAGGAAGCGCTGATGGCGGACCATGCGGCGCACAGCCAATTGCTGGAACATTACCCACAAGCGGCTACATTGCCGCAGGTCATGCATTTATTGGAGCTTTACCGTCGATGAATTTCAGTCTCGATCACGTTCCCTCCCGCAGCACAAAGCCGCGTGAGGAAGGTCTTACCATGGTGATGGACAAGGGCCTCAGCCTGCGCCAGGCCGAGGACCTCATCTCCGGTAGCGGCCACCTCACCGACCTGGTGAAGCTCGGCTTCGGCACCAGCTATGCCACGCGGCAGTTGAAGGAGAAGATCGCCCTCTATCAGAGCGCGGACATCAAGGTCTACCTCGGGGGCACGCTCTTCGAGGCCTTCATCGCCCGTGGCCAGTTCGAGGACTACCGCAAGGTGCTCAGCGACCTGAAAGTGGATGCGGTGGAGGTCTCCGATGGCTCGATCGAGCTGGAGCATGACCTGAAGCTCAAGTACATCAACACCCTCGCAAAGGACTTCACCGTGCTGAGCGAGGTGGGCAGCAAGGAGACGGGCATCCTCATCAGCCCCGCACGGTGGGTGCGCATGATGAACGCGGAACTCGACGCCGGCAGCTGGAAGGTGATCGCGGAAGCCCGCGAAAGCGGCACCGTCGGCATCTATCGCCCCAGCGGCCATGCGCATACCACACTGGTGAATCGCATCATGGCCAAGGTGCCCGGACAGGACATCATCTGGGAGGCCCCTATCAAGAGCCAACAGACCTGGTTCATCAAACAGGTGGGCGCGAACGTCAACCTCGGCAACGTGGCCCCCGATGAGGTGATCGCGCTCGAGGCCCTGCGCCTTGGCCTGCGTGGAGATACCTTCTTTGAGTACCTACCGCCGGACATCGCTGAGAACCTGAGGCAGATCAAGACGGAGAAGGAACCGGCGAAGGAGAAGGTGAAAGTGAAGACGGCATGAAGGAGATAACTCCCGCGGAACTGCACCGTATGCAGGACGGGAAGGAGCGTTTCGTTCTGATCGACGTGCGCGAACCTTACGAGGTGGAGATCTGCAGCATCGGAGGCACCTCCCTGCCCATGAGCCAGTTGGTGGACCGCATCGACGAGATCCCCAAGGATGTTCCGGTGGTGATCCACTGCCGCAGCGGTTCCCGCAGCGCGGCCGTCATCGATGCGCTCAGTTCCCGCTACGGCTATACCAACCTGATCAATCTGAAGGGCGGCATTCTGGCCTACGGCGCGCAGGTGGACCCTTCGTTGAAATGTGATTGAGGGCCATCTTTATCGGCCCGGCCGACCTTAAGCAGTCGCCATCGCATGAAAAGGGAGTTAAGCATATCCGTTGCGATCAGCCTGACTTTCCTGTCATTGGGTTTTCTGTTGCTGCATTATGGATTGATCGGATATGGCTTTTCGTTCTTCGTCTTTCTGCCATTCATCTTAGGTTATGTGATCGGAAAAGGGATGATCCGATCGATGAGCCTGCTGGGCTTGGCGATCTCATTCTGCATCTTCATCATATTGCTGTTGGCCGGGCAACTTGAAGGGATGGTATGCGTCCTGATGGCCCTTCCCATCATTCTGGTCGCTACCGCATTGGGGATCTTCCTCAAATTCCTTGTCAAGAAAAACAGCCGGACCAAAGAGGATCGGACCAGCATTCGGAGCGGACTCATCCCCTTGTTCCTGTTCTTGTCGTTAGGACTTGTTGAGAAGGGATTGACCAAGGGTGATAAGACCACCGTTGCCATCAACTCGGAGATCGTTCTTCCCTATTCACCGATGGAAGTGTATGAGACCATACGGTCGGTGGACACCATGGATGCGGAGAAGCCCTTCCTTATGAAGCTCGATCTGCCCATACCCGAAAAGTGCATCCTCAGCGATGAGCGGGTCGGCGGACTTCGCACGTGCTATTTCCAAGGAGGAAAGATCACCGAGCGGATCACCGCCCTTGAAAAAGGGAAGCTGCTGCAAATGGACGTGATCGACTACCAGCTTACGGGAAGGAAATGGCTTGGATTCAAGGAGGCCATCTATACTTTCGACACCATGGAAAACGGGCATTGCAGAATGACGAGGACCACCACGTACACCTCGGAGCTCTTCCCTCGTTTCTATTGGGCACCGTTGGAAAGGATAGGGATCGAAGAAGAGCACGATTACGTCTTTGCCAACTTGAAAAAGGACCTCCGGAAGAAATATGGGACAAGCGCCCAGTGATCACGTTGATCGAACAGCACGCGCGATCCCGTCCCCTTTCGATCCATCTTCACTTGCTTGAATAGCAGCCCCATCACAACCACCATGGACCTCCTCCTCTCCCTCTGGCATTTCATTACGCACCTCAACGAGACCCTGCCGGTCTTCATCGGGGAGCATGGCAACATGGTCTACCTGCTGTTGTTCCTGATCATCTTCATCGAGACGGGCCTGGTAGTGATGCCTTTCCTGCCGGGGGATTCCCTGCTCTTTGTTGCGGGCTCGCTGGCGGCCATCGGCTCGTTGAACCTCTTCTGGCTCCTGGGCCTATTGATGTTCGCCGCGATCCTGGGCGACAACATCAACTACTGGGTGGGCCGTTTCTTCGGCGCGCACATCACCGCATGGAAGCTCTTCGGCCGGCCGCTCGTGCGTCCGAAGGACCTGGAGAAGACCCACGGCTATTTCGAGAAGTACGGCGTGCGCACAATAATCATCGCGCGCTTCGTTCCCATCGTGCGCACCATCACGCCCTTCGTGGCGGGCATTGGAAAAATGGACTATCGCCGCAAATTCCTGCCCTTCGACATCATGGGTGGCGTGCTGTGGATCACCATCTTATTGATGGCCGGCTTCGCGTTCGGGCAGCACCCCTTCGTCCAGAAGAACTACGAGGTGGTGATCCTCGGCATCGTCTTCATCTCCGTGCTTCCGATGGTGTTCGAGTTCCTGCGGCTGCGCTTCTCCACTAAAAAAGTGGCCCAATAGACGCGTGAGCCATGCAGCGCTATGGCCTCATCGGACGACCGCTCGGCCATAGCTTCAGCAAGGAGCACTTTACACGGAAGTTCGCCAAGGAAGGCCTGAAGGACCATCGCTATGATCTCTTCGAACTCGACACGATCGAGCGCCTTCCGGCATTGCTGCGCGAAACATCCGGCCTCCGAGGATTGAATGTCACCATCCCCTATAAGGAGACGGTGATCCCCTATCTCGATGCGCTTGACCCCTTGGCTGCCGCGGTTGGCGCGGTGAACACCATCGTCATTCGCGATGGCCGCACCATCGGGCACAACACCGATGTCCAAGGTTTCCGCACATTGCTGAACCCACTGGTAGGCACCTTGGCGGACAAGGGAAGTGACATTCGCACCCGCGCTTTGGTCCTGGGTACCGGCGGTGCCAGCCGCGCCGTGGCCTTCGTGCTGCGTGAATTGAACATCCGCTTCCGCATCGTCAGCCGCAGCCGCGAGCGTGGCGACCTTACGTGGGACCTGCTCGACCCGACCGTGGTGAAGGTCTGCCGGCTCATCATCAACACCACGCCACTGGGCATGTTCCCGGATGTGAAGGATGCGCCGCCCCTGCCCTATTCCGCGCTGACCGCCAAGCACGCGCTGATCGACCTCGTCTACAATCCCGAAGAGACCGCCTTTCTGAAGCACGGCAAGGAACACGGCGCGAAGACCATCGGGGGCATCGGCATGTTGACGGCGCAGGCCGAGGAAGCGTGGCGCATCTGGCAGGAGGCCCGGTGAGCGGATCGGCAGGGGACTGCCATTCATGGTATATTCGATCGTCAAATGCCGACGACCGGCCGAAGAACCTCTAAACCCCTTTGCCATGAAACGTCTTTCCACATTGCTCTCCTTGGCCGCACTCGCTTCATTCAGCGTGAACGCGCAGTACTGCTCGCCCACCTTCTCCAATGGTTGCTTCAATTGGCGTGTGATCTCCGCCACGATCGGCACCGCGAGCTGGACTTCCTTGGACTGCTCCGTTTCGGACCAGACCGCCACAATAGCGGAAGCGCTCGCTACGGACAGCGTACCGATGACCGTGACCACGGGGACCTGGGCCGGCTGCTCCGTATGGGTGGATTGGGACCAGAGCAGTTCCTTCGAAACGACGGAGAACCTATATCACATGTATGTCGGTGGTGATCCGAGCTATACGTATGCCTTCAACATCGGCGTCCCGCCAGGGACCGCACCGGGCCAATACCGCATGCGCATCGTCGCAGGGTGGGGTTCCGATGGATTCACGGATCCCAATGGAAACGGCTTCGGTCCTTGCGGCAGCTATCAGTATGGAAGTTTCGATGACTTCACGCTGGATGTGACCACAACCACCTCCATTTCAGCGCTGAGTGCCAATTACACCGGGGCCATCACCGCAAGCCCGAATCCCACTACCGGACTTTTGACCCTACAGCTCAACAAGGCGAGCGGCGCACGGGCCGAGTTCGTAATGGAAAGCATGGATGGGCGCATCGTCGGCAAATGGCAGGGAAGAGAAGCATCCACGCTGGAGATCAACATCAGCGGCTTGCCTGCGGGGATCTACCTGCTACGAAATAGCACGGAGACCGATGCGCATCCACTGCGCATCGTGAAGCAGTGAGGGCGAGAAGCTCTACCCTATCCCCTTTCCATAGAACGCCCGCATCTTCGGTGGAACCACGCGGCGCATGCGTTCGATCATGCGCGCATGTTCCGCTGGAGCTGCCTCAGCCTCGGCAGTACGTTGCAGCCAGCGCAGCTCATCGCCGTCGTAAACCGCCACTGGAGCGCCGTTGCGATAGAGGATGCGTTCGCTGTTGCGCGATGCGATGCGTTCACCGGGCGTGATCACACCGGTGAGATTGAGCGGATCGGCGGCGCTGATGGTGACCAGACCAGCATCGCCATCTGGCAAAACGTCCGGTGCTTGGGCCTGCTTCTGTTGCGCGCGCAGCAAGGGAATGGCATTGGGCAAAGCGAACTGCTCGCCCCAAACACCGCTGACGAATCGCCCGCCGCGCAGCTCTCCGCGATCTTCCATGCGCCGAAGTACACGCAGCATGTCGCGCCATGCCGGTGCGGTGCGTTCACGTTGCACGAGCTTGCGGAAGATCACGCCATAGCGCAACAACAATGTCTGTGTGAGTTCTTCGACACTCTCGCGTTCCGCTTCCTTGTTCGCTTCTGGTGGTGCATCGAAGAGCCACCAACGGCCGGCCTGCTCCAGACTGAAGGGCATCGCGGAGCTGCGCCGGGCGCGCCTTTCTTTCAGGGCTGAACGCTTTCCAGCTGGAACAAGCAATGCACGAAGCCCTGTAAAACCATCCGCGCTGATGCGGCCTTTCGCCACCAGTTCTGCCAACCCCTGCTCCACTTGGATCGGCATCAGCTTGCATTGCTTCAGTAGGTCGGTATGGAAGAGCGCACCTCGTTCACGCAGCGCTGCCAGCACTTGTTGCGCGGGTTCACCCAACTCTTCCTCTTCCACCGGCGCACCGACGAACAGTGGCAACTGCGCACGCAGGCATATGCTCAACGGACCATTCCGCAGCGATGATGGTGCGCCCGCATCACCCACGTATGGCGTGAATCTTCCCCAAGCCACCTGACCGCTGAAGCACAGCTGGTCCATCCATTCCGGGGCGTAGCCGGGAAGCCTTGTGGGGAAGATGTCACTTTCCCAAGCCACAGCGGGGGCTTCCGCGCCTTGCAGCTTTTCGATCACGGCCTGCAAAGCTTGTGGGCCTTCCTTCAATTCGCTTTGGCCGATGCCGTGCCAATCGAAAAGGAAACGCATGAAGGCCGCTGGCGATACCGGTTCCACTTCGCGCCGCAACTTCTGCAAGGTGTAGCGGTGGATCCGCGCCAATAGCCGTCGCTCGCACCATTGCTGATCGTCCACGTCGGGGTCGAAGTAGCCGCGGAACACCATACCATCGGCCTCCAAGTGAAGCATCGCGCCTTCGATCTGCGATGCTTCCATACCGAAACGGTCGGCGATATCGGCGCTGGTGGCCGGGCCTTCCACTTCCATGCGACCGCGCATCAGGTCGATCAACGGGCGCTCCAGATCGTGCGCTTGGGCCACGGCGTCGGTCATGGCCACCAACGGTGTGTACTCCGCAGCCCCTACCACGGCGAGCACTTGCGGCAACCGTTCCAGTGCGCACCACAGCACGGGCTTTCCCTCCCTTGTGATCGCTACGGCCCTGCCCTGCCGTTGCAGGTCGCCGAAGAAATGGTCCCAGCCGTGGGCCTTGCCTTCCTCTTCGGCCAACACGCCGCATTGCACCAGCGCGTCATACAGTTCATCATCATCCGAAGCGCCGGGCCAAGCTTCCTCGCGGACCATGCGCACGGCGTTGCCATCGAGCTTGCCGAGGTCCTTCGCAGTGGCGGGATCCAGCGCGTGCCGCGTGCGGATGGCGCGCGTGCGCCTTTCCTCCAACGGCGCTGGATCAAGGAAGGCATAAGGCCGAGCATTGATGATCTCGTGTGCAAAAGGCGACGGTTCCCGCAGGTCACGCGCGATCAGTTCCAGTTCACCATTCGCGATCTGCGACAACACTTCCACTAATCCTTCGATGTCCATGGCCTCGGTGAGGCAGTCGTGAATGGTCTGCTGGACGAGTGGATGCTCGGGCACCTCTCTCTCCCCGACAATGTTCTCCAAACAGGCGAGTTGGTCCGGGAAGACGAGCGCGACGAGGTCCTCGCTCTGCATGCGCTGCAATTGCGGCGGCACGCGCTTATCGAACCAGCGGCGTTGCACGGCGAGCGCGCGCGTGGCATTCCAGCGGAAGCGGGTGCCGAACATCGGCGCGTCCAGCAGCGCCTGCACCAGCACGTCTGTCACGGTCTTCGGATTGAGGTATTTCCACACATCCTCCAACGCGAAGCTGTGCGTGCTGCCGAGCGAAAGGATGATGGCGTCCTCGGTGGCGGCGGCCTGCAGCTCGAAGTTAAAGTTGCGGCAGAAGCGTTTCCGCAGGGCCAGGCCCCAGCCGCGGTTCATGCGGGCACCGAATGGTGCATGGATCACGAGGTGCATGTCGCCAGCCTCGTCGAAGAAGCGCTCCATCACCAAGCGTTCGCGCGTGGGCATGGCGCCGAGCGCGATCTGCGAGAGGATCAAATGCTCGGCCACTTGATCCGCCGTGCGTTCATCCACGTGTACTTCGTTCACCAGCCAATCGATCGCTGGTTTCTTCCAGCTTTCATCGGTGCTGTCTTCGGAAGGAGTGATGGCACGTTGCGATATCTCTTCCCGTAGCCGCGACACCGCGATGCTCATTTCCTTCGTGCGACCAGGTGCTTCGCCGAGCCAGAACGGCATGGATGGCGCTGCACCTTCCGCGTCCACCACGCGTACCTTGCTCTCGCTGACGCCGAGGATGCGCCATGTGCTGTTGCCCAATTGGAACACATCGCCTGGCAGGCTTTCGATGGCGAAGTCCTCGTTCAGCGTGCCGATGAAGACATTCTCCGGCTCCGCGATCACGTCGTAGTCGAACATGTCCGGGATGGAGCCGCCGCTCATGATGGCGTATTGCCGCGCGCCTTTCCGCGCGCGCAGCCTGCCGGTGATGATGTCGCGATGGATATTCGCGCCGCGCTTTCCCCGTCGCGTGGTGAAGCCGTCCGAGAGCATCTTCACGGTCGCATCGAATTCTTCGCGCTTCAGTTCCCGGAAGGGATACGCGCCGAGCATCACGCCATAGAGTTCACCCTCCGGGATCTCATCGCTGGCCACCTCCGCCACGATCTGCTGCGCGAGGATGTCCAGCGGCTTCTCGGGCATCACGATGGCATCAAGCTCGTTGCGGCGCACGGCATCGAAGAGCGCGACACTCTCCACCATCTCATCGCGCGAAAGCGGGAAGAGACGCCCCTTCGGAAGACCTCCCACATTGTGCCCGCTGCGGCCCACGCGCTGCAGGAATGCCGCAATGCTGAAGGGATTCCCGATCTGGCACACCAAGTCGATGTCGCCGATGTCAATGCCGAGCTCCAAACTGGATGTGGCCACAAGCGCCTTGTACTTGCCGCTCTTCAGGTTGTCCTCCGCATGCAGGCGTTGCTCGCGAGACAGGCTGCCGTGGTGTGCGCCGACAAGCTCTTCGCCCAGGCGTTCACGCAAGTTGAAGGCCAGCCGTTCGCACATGCGGCGCTGGTTCACGAAGATCAGCGTGGTCTTGTGTTCCTCGATCAGCTTCACCAGCTTTTCATAGACCTCGGTCCACACTTCATTGGCCATCACCGCGGCCATCGGCGAGCCGGGCAGCTCGATGGCGAGGTCCATGCGGCGCTTGTGGCCTGCGTCAATGATGGTGCATTGCGGCGTACCGTCGCTATTCAGGTGTTTGTTGCCCACGAGGAAACGCGCCGTGAGCTCGATGGGCCGCTGCGTGGCGCTGAGCCCGATGCGCGTTGCGGGCTTTCTCAGCAAGTGGTCAAGTCGTTCCAGCGAAAGGCTGAGGTGTGAGCCGCGTTTGTCGCCGATCATGGCGTGTACCTCGTCGATGATCACCGTGCGCACGTTGCCGAGCATGCGCCTGCCGCCTGCGCTGGTGAGCAGCACATAGAGCGATTCCGGCGTGGTGACGAGGATGTGCGGCGGCTTGTCCTTCATCTCGGCCCGCTCCTTCGCCGTGGTATCGCCAGTGCGCACTTGGGCGCGGATCTCCACTTCAGGAAGGCCGTGTTCCTTCAGGATGGCGCGGATGCCGCGTAATGGCCCGCGCAGGTTCTTCTCGATGTCGTTGCTCAGCGCCTTCAGCGGCGAGATGTAGAGCACGTGCAGGCTGTCGTCCAAGCAACCGCCGATGCCTTCGCGCACCAGTTCATCGATGGCCCAGAGAAAAGCTGTTAGTGTTTTTCCGCTGCCGGTAGGCGCAGCCACCAGCACGTTCTTCCCGCTGGCGATGGCGGGCCATGCTTGCTTCTGCACCTCCGTTGGCTCAGAGAAGCTTCGCTCGAACCACGTGCGGACGGCGGGATGGAATTGATGGAGGGGCATCAAGGATCACTCGCGATCGACGAAGTTCCCGGCGATCGCGGAGCGCTTAAGATAACGCATGCATGATCCCTTGATCATCCATTGCGCGCAACAAAAGGGACCGGCGTACCGGCTTAGTGCTCCACGCTCTCGAGTTGTTGCCGCAGGTCGCGCACCTTGGTGAGGTTTTTCTCGATCTCCGCATGGTGCCGCGTAAGCGTGGCCCGGCTGAATTCATCCAGTTCCGGCGACTCGAGCATCCGGTCATAGTGCCCGAGCAGGTCCGATTCCTGGTGCTCCATTTCCATGAGCACGTTCACCTCGTTGGTGCTGTTCACCGCATCGCGCACAGTAAGCAAGGTGCGGTGGAGGTCCCCGCCGATGGTGCCGTGGCTCACCTTGATGGCAGGGTCGTGCTGGCGTAGGTCTTGCGCGAGTTCCTCTTCCAGACCCGTGCGCTCCCGGCTGATGGCATGAAGCAGGTCCTTCACGCGCGGTTCCGCTACCCGGTGCGAGGCAGACTCATATTCCTTGCGGCTGTCCGTCAGCAGATCGTGGATCGCGCGGACCCCTTGGGCTTGTTCCTTGGCATGCATGGTCGTTCGTTTTGGGATGTTGCCCCGCCAGCATCGGGCCGGATCGCATGTGCAGGAGCGGCGGGCCTTTCCCTTGGACCGGCGTTGCGCCACTTGCCCGATCCGTGGAACCTGTGCCACTCAACGTGGTGCTTGGCATGGAAAGCGGAAGACCCCGCCGGGTCGGCAGGGTCTCCTCGCTTGGGCCGGTGTGGTTCAGTTCGTCTTCTCCGTCTTGTCCGGGGCGGGCGCGGAAGCATGCGCGTTGCACCACTTCACCCACTTGTCATATTGCTCCGGGGTGAGCACTGCCTTCACCTGCCCCTCGTACTTGTCGAGCATCGGTGATTCCTTGCTGTCCATGTGGTCCGCCTTCATCTTGTCGCTTGCCTTCATGCACTCGCCCTGTATCTCTTTCACCTTCGTGGTCTGGTCGGCGGTCAGCGCAAGGCTTGTCCAGTCCTTGTCCGTTGTGGAGGCCAAGCAATTGTGGGCTGCGGGTTGGGTGGCTACGGCCAATTCGGTCTGCGCGTGGGCGCTCAACATGCCGAGGCACAGGGCTGCGGCGGTCATCAGGTACTTCATGGTCCTATGGGGTTTTGAGGTTTCCCCGGCACTCGCCAGCCGTGTGCCATGTTACCTGCGGAATGGCAGCACGGCCACAGGGATCCGACGAAGACCGTGTTCAACCCGATGACAGAATATCTTTTCCCCTCGTAGCTATCACCTCTGGCGCCAGGCACATTCCGCATACGCTGAGCGCCCTGCCCTTACCATGTCCAGTTCCCGCCCCGATCCCTTGGGGGAATGCTTCAATTCTTCCCGTGGGCAAGGCTTGATAGGATCTTGAACAGACCTTACCACATGCCAGACTCCGACTTCGCGAAGTTGGTACTGAAGCCCAGGCCGATGGTGAGGAAGTGATAGGGCCGCTCGGTGTCCGTCCGTCCGGGGAAATGGTCCAACCCGATCACACCGGGGCCGAAACTCGAACCATCGGCCTCGTACCCGAGCAGGAGTCCGAAGGCGAGATTGTCCGTGGCGTTGACGAAGTAGGCCGCGCTCAGGCCCCAATGGAAACCGACCTGCTGCTCATTGTATGCGCAGCTGGTGCAATCCCAGTTCCATCGGCTCTGCCCGAATTGTGCGCTTAGTTCATAGAACGTCTGCGGGCCGGTATACGCGGACCAGTTCACCTTACCATAGTACAGCCACCTGTTCGCCGAGCCTTCGGTCACTTCCGGTGACAGGGCGTGATCATTCAGCTCAAAGAAGGATGCATCGATGCCCACCCCCACGCCAAGCCCCTTGTAGATGGGGAGCTGGAAGGCACCGTCCACTTGGCCCAGGACGCCTGTAAGGTCATTGAATACAGGATTGTTCAGCGCCACGGGCAAGTGCACAAAGACCTGGGCCGTAGGCTTCACCTCCGGAAGCTTCTGCGCCCGCGCTGCCAACGGTGCCAGCACCGCGATGAGAGCGGCCGCAATGAGCTGTTTCATCAGGTCGTCCTCAGGTTGAACCGCCTTTCGGTGCGTTGGCTGGAACTGGCCAGCTCGAAATAGTAGGTCCCTTCCTCGCAGGCGTCCAAGGGCAGTTCCAGCACATGCCGCCCTGGGTCCACCACCACGGCGGCCCATTTTTGCAGGGGTGCATGCACACTGCTGAGCATGGCCGGGAAGAGCTCCTCCTTGCGGGGCATCACCACCTCAACGCGCAGTGCGGTGGGATGGTACATCACCTCCACCGATACCAGTTCCGCATGGCTGGCCACGGGCAGGTCCCGCAACATCACGCGGCGCTTGAACCATTTGAAAAGTAGTACCAGCACCAAGATGGTGAGGGAGATCAACAACGTGAGCCGGATATCCGCGAGCATCGCCTTACAGCACCATCACACCCTTGATCTCCGAAGCCTTGTCATACCGCGTCAGCACCTCCTCCGCGTTCATCATCACCTCCTTGGCCGTAAGGCTGAGGTATTTGCCGGCGGTGCTGTACTTGCGCAGCACCTCCGCCTCCGGCGGGAACAGCGCCAGCACCGCGTCCAAGCGCTCCTTCTCGGGTTCGAAAATGAACTTGAACATGTAGACCGAAGGCCATTCATGCACTTGGTCCAGTGCCTTCTCCAGGCGGGCACGTGCCTCTGCATCCAACATGTGGCCAAAGGTAGGGATGCAGGTGGAGCCGCATGGCACCTCAAGGGCTTATCCCCATGATGAATGCAAAGAGCGGCACTGCGAGGTCCGTATTTGGGGCGAAGCGATCTCGTTCTGGCGCGTGGCAGATCCATCTCACGAACGCCAAACGGTTCAAGACCTCAAGGCTTTGACCTGTCATGCGGGATCATACGAGGTGAAATGAAATTTGGAAATGGGCAAGAATAACAGGGTCTATGACGATGTGGTCTTCCTTAGGCGCCTGCCGCGTGGGTCGGACAGGAATCCTTTGACACGATCGCACGGTGTGGATCGTTCCCGGCCAACCGCGACCTTTGCCACAATGAAAGACGCTTACATCATCGATGCCATCCGCACGCCGATCGGCTCCTTTGGCGGCACGCTCTCCCCTGTCCGCGCGGACGATCTGGCCGCGCATGTGCTCAAGGCGCTGGTGGACCGCCATCCCGATCTGGACCCCGCCGTTATTGACGATGTGGTGATGGGCTGCGCGAACCAGGCCGGTGAGGACAACCGCAACGTGGCGCGCATGGCGCTGCTCTTGGCGGGCCTGCCGGTATCGGTGCCGGGCGAAACGATCAACCGGCTTTGCGCCTCGGGCATGAGCAGTGTTGTGCGCGCCGGACAAGCGATCGCGGCCAATGCAGGCGACGTCTTCATCGCTGGCGGCATGGAGCACATGACACGCGGGCCGTGGGTAATGAACAAGACCAGCACCCCCTACGGCCGCGATGCGCAGCTCTTCGACAGCAGCTTCGGCTGGCGTTTCGTGAACCCCTTGATGCAGGAGAAGTACGGCATCGACGCCATGGGCGAGACCGCCGAGAACCTGCTGGAGAAGAGCACCATCACCCGCGAGGACCAGGACCGCTTCGCCCTGTGGAGCCAGCAAAAGGCCACGGCCGCGCAGAAGGAAGGACGCTTGGCGCAGGAGATCACGCCCGTGAGCATTCCGCAGCGCAAGAAGGACCCGATCATTTTCGCGCAAGACGAATTCATCAAGCCCAACACCACGTTGGAAGTGCTCGCAGGGCTGCGGGCCGCATTCCGCAAGGGCGGCAGCGTGACCGCAGGAAATTCCAGCGGATTGAATGATGGAGCCGCAGCGGCGCTGGTGGCCAGTGAAGCAGGTATGAAGGCGAATGGCCTGAAGCCCTTGGCACGTATCGTTTCCAGCGGCGTGGCCGGTGTAGAGCCGCGGATCATGGGCATCGGACCGGTGCACGCCACACGCATCGCCTTGGAGCGCGCAGGACTCACACTCGATCAAATGGATGTGATCGAATTGAACGAGGCCTTTGCCGCACAAGCATTGGCCTGCACGCGTATCTGGGGCATCGCGGACAATGACCCGCGCCTCAACCCGAACGGTGGTGCCATCGCCTTGGGCCATCCCTTGGGCATGAGCGGAGCACGGCTGTTGCAAACGGCAGCGCTGGAACTGCAACGAACCAAGAAGCGCTACGCCCTGTGCACCATGTGCATCGGCGTCGGCCAAGGACACGCCACGGTGATCGAGCGGGCGTGATCGCGACCGCACCCAAATTCCACAAGGGCTAACTTCACAGCCCATTTCAAAACCACCGACGCATGCACCTTGAACGGAAGAAGTTGTTTACCGCATTTTGCGCCTTTGTCCTGATCAGCCTGTCCACCGTTTGGGCGCAAGGATCAAGGATCATCGTGAGTTCTCCTTATGATACGAAGCCGGACGCTGGTATCGGCGTGGCCAAAATTGTGCGTGGGGATGCGGGCACGGTGGTGGTATTCCGCACCAAGGACGGCAACCCAGTGGTCGGCGGCCTTCCGCAATCCGAATTGAATTGGTCCTTGGAATCATTCACCACGGAGAAGATGGAGAAGATCGGCCAGAATGCTCCGACCTTCGTCTGGGGCATGGGACCGGTGGCCATTGAGACGGTCGAGAACTTCAACAAGCAGTTCCGCGCCATCCTCTCCAAGCCCGATCCGAAGAACGGGCAGTTGCTCGTGCTGCAGAATGTGCTGAACGCCCATAGCCTTACCGGCAAGGCGTCCACCATGGTGGCCGAACTTCCCTATGCAAGCATGGGCATGACCGCCGCCCAGTTCAAGGATGGTGCCGCCGTGGGCTTCACCACTGCGGTTGCATCGGATGGCAAGCACATGCTCGTCAGCCTCTCCCCTTCCAGCACCGTCCAGAAAGGGGTGCCTTTTTTTGCGCTGGTGGTGGATGGCAGCATGAAGCCGGTGTGGTCCAAGGGCCTGGTGCCGGAAAGCGGCATGGTGAGCCATGAGATCATCGACACCCAGCTTGGCAATGATGGCGCCGTTTGGTACCTGATCAAGAACGTGAGCGACCCCGCGCCGAAGACCAAGGACAAGACCGGATACGAGATCGCGCTCTACCGCCTGGACAGCACTGGGCAGAAATCCGCCACGTTGAAATTCAGCCGCAATGAATTCCCGAAGGACGCCGCCTTCGCCATACGCGCTGACGGCAGCATTGTTTGCGCAGGCATCTATTCGAACCCCGATGCGAGCGCTCTGGAGTCCGTCGGTGTGTACCAGATCGTCCTGGACCCGAAGACGATGAAATGGGGTGAAATGGTGCGGAACCCCTTCGACATGCAGATGGTGCAGAAGGTGGAACGCCTTCAATCCAACATGCATTTGGAGCACATCTGGCCGCGGACCGACGGCGGTCTTTATGTCGTCACGGTACGTTCAGGCGTGGAGACGCACTTGGTGAGCGATCTCAGCGGGAAGAAGATCGAAAAGACCGAATGGGTGAATGGGGACATCCATGCTCTGGCCTTGGACCGTGATGGCGCGGTAAAATGGTACACGAAGGTGCCCCGCCAGATGAACTTCGCCGATCAGGGACCGGGCAAGGCGCTCTCTGTCGCCGAGGCGAACACACTCCTGCTGTTTTTCAATGGGGACGCGGCCAATTCGGAACTGCGCAAGAAAAAGCTCGCGGTGGATCCGGTGGACAAACCTAAAGATGTACTGATGGTCCAGTTCAAGGATGACGGCAGCTATCAGGAGAAGATCGTACTGGACGACCGCACCGGATATGGCTATCTCGATGGTGACCGGTCCTGGTCATTGGGCGAAGGCCTCTTTGGCGTGGAAGGCGCCCCGGACTTCCGGCACGACCGCTCCTTCCCGGTATTGATCGCATTAGGGAAATAGGTTCGCCGACAACCCGCATATTCGCACCCTCTTAACCGCCGCATCATGTTGGTTCCCGAACAGATCAACCTCTACATCGCCGAACGGCCCACCTGGCAACGCAAACTCATGGTACGCCTGCGCCAACTGGTACACGGCGTGAACGAGGAGATCGAGGAAGCTTGGCGGGGCCAAGCTCCCCAATTCGACCTGAATGGCCTGCCCGTACTGGGCTTCAGCGCCACGAAGACCTCGGTGAATGTGACCTTCCAGCAAGGGGCGCAGTTCAGGTCTGCTCATGCTTCATTTGAACCGGTGACGGATGGCAGGTCCTCGCGCACGATGAAATTCCATGAGGAGGATGTTCTGAACGAAGCGACCTTCATCAGCCTGGTGAAGAAGGCCATGGGCCAATGCGGCAAGACACAAGAGAGCGCCTCCGAAGGCAAAGGCCATACGCATCATGCGGAGCTGGAGGCCGTGCTTCACAAGGACCCCAGCGCATGGGCGAATTGGGAGGCTTTCAGCAATGCCTGCAAAAAGGAGTATGCCGAATGGGTCGCTGACGGCAGGAAGGAAGAGACCCGCAAGCGCCGCATCGCCCAGGCCCTGGAGATGATCCGCGAGGGGGTGAAGAAGGACGAGGTGCTGCATCGGGAAAAAGGCGAGTGATCTCCTTCAGGCGACATTGGCACTAAGCCGCATGCTTCCCCGTTACTTTGGCCGAGCCGCATCCGGCGGACCTGCTCCACGATCCCTTGCATGAGGCGTTTCCTCCTTTTCCTGAACTTCTTCGCCCCTCTTTTGCTGCTCGCCCAGACCGCTGTCGTGAGCGGCACGGTGCGCGATGATGAAGGTCGTGCCCTGCCCGATGTCAGCGTGGCCGTGGTAGGCGAAGGCGCCAGCACCACATCGGGTTCCAATGGCGGATATTCCTTGGAAGTCCCGGCCGGTCGTGCGATCGTGCTGCGCTTCGCTTATCCCGGAGCGGAATCCGTGGAGCGGCCACTGGAATTGAAGGCGGGGGATAAGGTGAATGTGGAAGTGATGATCCGCTCCACCACCATCGGCCCCGTGGTAGTGACCGACGACCATTTGCGCGATGCGGGCGTCGACAAGCTCGACGCCCGCACCTCGCATTTTCAACCTTCATTAGGTGATGTGAACAGCCTGCTGCAAGGGAGCCTTGGCGTGATGACGCGCGACGAGCTGAGCAGCGGCTACAATGTGCGCGGCGGCAATTTCGATGAGAACCTCGTCTATGTGAACGACATCGAAGTGTACCGGCCTTTTCTGGCGCGAAGTGGCCAGCAAGAAGGTTTGAGCTTCCCGAATCCGGACATGATCGACCGGATGCACTTCAGCGCCGGTGGCTGGGAGGCGCGCTATGGGGACAAGATGAGCAGCGTGCTGGACATCACCTACAAGCGGCCGCGTGAATTCGAGGCCATTGCCAGTGCCAGTCTGCTCGGCGGATCGGTCACCATTGGGAGCGCCATGGCCAAGCAGCGATTGCGGCAGATCACCGGCTTCCGCTACCGCACCTTGAACGATGTGCTGAAAGGCGTGGACACCAAGGGCGAGTACACGCCCAAATACACCGACCTGCAGAGCTATTGGACCTATGACCTCACGGACAAAGTGGAACTGGGTTTCCTCGGACTGTATTCCAAGAACCGCTATGACGTTGTGCCGGAAGACCGCGAGACGGAGTTCGGCAACTTCAACCAGGCCCTGCGCTACACGGTATATTTCGATGGTCAGGAGCAGACCGCCTACGAGACCTGGTCCGCCGCGCTGAACGCCAACGTCCGCCCGAACAAGGACCTGTTGCTGAAGTTCACCGGCAGCGCCTTCCGGACAAATGAGACGCAGGACATGGACATGCTCGGTGAATACCGGCTGGGTGAATTGGACCGCGACCTCGGAAGCGACCAGTTCGGTCAAGTGGTCCGCGACCTGGGTATCGGCGCCTACCTCGATCACGCGCGGGATGACCTGCAGGCCACGGCGCTCAGCGCGACACACAAGGGCTCCCTCAGCTATGCCCATGGCAAGACCCTGCAATGGGGCGCGGAAGTGCGCAGCGAATCCATCATCGACCACCTCAGCGAATGGTACATGGTGGACAGCGCCGGATACAGTATTCCCAAAGCCAACGGCGACACCTTGGCGTTGAACAGCAGTGTGAAAAGCCACATCGACCTGCAAAGCCTACGGACCACGGCCTATGTGCAGAACGCCTGGGAATGGAAGGATGGACGCCGCTCCTGGGCCTTGGTGGCCGGGGTGCGCGGGCAGAATTGGAGTTACAACGGACAGACCGTGATCAGCCCGCGGGCACGGCTGGCCTTCCATCCCGGATGGCGCAAGATCACCGCGACCGGCGACACCTTGGAGCGCAACTACAGCTTCTGGTTCGCCACCGGTTACTACTATCAACCGCCCTTCTACCGCGAACTGCGTGACCCGCAGGGTGTGCTCAATCCGGATGTGATCGCTCAGCGCAGCATCCACTTCATCCTCGGCATGGACCGCGAGTTCAAGATGTGGGAGCGCCCGTTCAAGTTCACCACCGAGGCCTACTACAAGCTGCTGAGCGACCTGAACCCCTACGAGCTGGACAACGTGCAGATCCGCTATGCGGCCGAGAACAATGCGAAAGGCTATTCCGTGGGTCTCGACACGAAGCTCAACGGCGAGTTCATTCCCGGCGTGCAGTCCTGGGCCTCGCTCTCCGTGATGCGGAGCGCATACAACATCGACGGTGATTACTACTACCACACCTACAATGCCCAAGGACAGCGCACGGATGCCATCGACACGCAGGACCGCACCCCGGTGGACAGTGTGCGCGTGGATGCCGGCAATATCCCACGCCCCACGGACCAACGCGTGAGTTTCGCGATGTTCTTCCAGGACCAGATGCCGCGCTGGCCCACCTTCAAGGTCCACATGAACCTTGTCTTCGGCACCAGTGTTCCCTACGGCCCACCGAATACCGAATACTACGCGGACACCCTGCGTTCCAGCCTCTATCGCCGCATCGACATCGGCTTCAGCAAGCAGTTGCTCGGCGCGCCCGGACAAGAGAAGACCGGTGGCCTGCGTCACATCAAGGACCTGTGGATCTCCTTGGAGATCTTCAACCTGATCAACCTGAACAACGTGGTGGACTATACTTGGATCCAGGATGTCCAGGGCCGCTATTACGGTATCCCCGAATACCTCACTCCGCGACGGATCAACCTGAAGGTGATCGCGCGGTTTTAGTGAGGGTTACTTGGCCTGGTTGTCAGTTGTTAGGCGCGCTTGGCTTGGTTGTGCAAGCTCTTGCCTTGGCGCAAATGCAGATGATCGCCGCAGTGCCTTTCACCAATCACCAATCACCAATCACCATTCACTCTCTCGGCTTACAGCGGTGGAAAGCACGACTTAACGGACGCGGAAGACTTCGCGGATGCAGCACCTGAGAACTGACGACTGAGAACGGACAACTATTCCTTCAACTTCTTCAGGATGTCAGAAGGGATCGCCTTGCTGTTCACCATGAACGCGGTGGTCTTGTACCGCACGTAGTTTTTGCTCATGTAGAGGTAACCCTCGTGGTCGTTGCTGGTTCCCCAGGAATTCTTCACGATGTACCACTCCGTGCCGTTCTGGTCCTTGGCGATGCCGGTGATCTGCATGCCGTGGTCATCTCCGGTGGTATAGTTGTCAAAGGCCTGCTGGCGCAGCTCCGGGGTGATGGTCATCTCGGGCTTCGGTCCGGTGAAGAGGTCTGCTTTGTCCTCCTTGGTGAGATCGCTTGCGGGTGTGACCGGCACGTAGGCGATGCCATTCTTCCAGCTGAAGGAGGGTTCGCTCACATCGCCGCCCCAGGCCACGGTATAGCCATTTTTCACGGCATTGTCGATGATGCCGATCATGTCCTCCATGGGGATGTTCCAGTCCCGTTGGAATGCCCAATTGTCCGACACCATCATCACGGCCTTCTGCCAGTAGGGTTCGTTCGTCTCGGAGATGAACTCCACGTAATCCTTGGGATCGAGCTTCACCACATCCTTCGCGAAGCTCTGCGCCGTGTAGCTCTTGCCGTTGTACGTGAAGGTTTCCGGCACCGGGCCGAGGTAAGCATCGAGCACAGCGCTGAAGGCATTCTTCCACACGGGTGTCAACGTGCCGCGGTTGGGTGCCTTCACCACCGCCTCCAGCATCCCTTTCAATACGGCCTGCATCTCGCCCAACTGGTTCTTCGTGGTGCCGTAGTTGAGACCGGTATAATTCTCCTCAGGCATGGCGCCGTACTTGGCGAACATGTTCACCACATCGTGCGCTTCGCCGCCGTCGCCATAATCCAGGTTGCCATGCATGCGCACATAGGTGTCCGCCTTTTCCTCGTAGACCTTCCGCGCGGAGTACATCTTCGAGAGATGAATGGCAGGACCGCCGTTCTTGATCATCTCCGATTCCATGAAGCTGTTGGATGAGTAGCTCCAGCATGTGCCGGAGGAGGCCTGGTTCTCCACGGGCGTCACTTCTGCGCTCACCACTGTGGTGAAATGGTAGGCGTCCTGGGCGCTGTCACTCTTGAATTGGCTGGCCTTCTTCACCAGGTCATCCTGCGCGTGAAGTGTGCCGAGAAGGACAAGCGTGGCGAAAAGGACGATAGTGCGGAACTGCATGCTGGTCTGGACGGGTTTATTCCTTACGAAACGGTCGAGGGGGCGACAAAGAAAGAGATCGAGGCGTGAACGAACGTCACCGATCCGTCCCGTTTCACTCTGTTCATACCCCGCCGTCCCACTGAACATGCGGATCCATCCAGCATTCACGGGGAGTTGGCGTGTTTGCGATCATTAACGAAGATCCGCGGAATAGTTTCACATGTAACCGTTTCATTCCGAACTTTGCGCCCCTCATGCCGGTGAACAAGGAACGGTCCCTCGGATTCTGGTGCGCGCGCATCGGGCATCAGTACTTCGCGCTGCTCAGTGAACGCTTGAGCCACTTGGGCCTTGAACGCGGCTACTTCCCGCTGGCGCTGATCGTGGATGCCGAAGGGCGCGTGAGCCAGCAGGAGTTGGCGGACGCCCTGCACATGGACAAAGTGGCCATGGCCCGCTCCATCGACCATCTGTGCGAACGCGGTTTTGTGGAACGCGCAATGTGCCCGGATGACCGCAGGAAACACCACTTGAAGGTGATGCCCAAGGCGAAAGCGGCCGTGAAGGAGATCAAGCAGGCCTATGCCGCGCTGGACCGCATGGCCTTGAAGGAGATCCCGGCGGCCGAACGCCGACAACTGCTCGGCCAACTGCAGGGCGCCTTGGGAAACCTGCATTCGGCATCGCAACGACCGCATACCACAACGAAGAAAAAGCGCACCGCTTGAAATGGCACGAACGCATTCCTCCCTCCTCCCCGTCCTGTTGCCGGTCGCGCTGCTGATCGCTTGCAACGGTGACAAGAAGAGCGCACCCGTCCGTGGGGCCCAAGGTCCATTGGAAGTGCGTGTGCAAGTACTGAGGTCGCACGTGCTGGAGAATACCATCCAGACCACGGGCAGCCTGCTGGCGAATGAAGCGATCGAAGTGCGCAGCGAGATCGCGGGCCGGGTCACCGAGATCGGTTTTCAGGAAGGCGGTACCGTGACGAAAGGCCAGACGCTGCTGCGGATCAATGACGATGACCTGCAGGCCCAGTTGCTCAAAAGCGAGCTGGCCATCAAGTTGGCGCGGGAAGATGCAGGACGCAAGAAGCAACTGTTCGATGTGAAAGGGATCAGCCAACAAGCGTATGACGACTCGCGGATCGCGATGCAAAGCGCACAGGCCGACAGTGCGAACATCCGCGCGATGATCGCCAAGACGGTGATCCGCGCGCCCTTCAGCGGCCGGATCGGTCTTCGCCAAGTGAGCGAGGGCGGATACGTGTCGCCCAATACATTGATCACCGATCTGCAGCAGGTCACTCCCATCAAGGTCGAGTTCTCCGTACCCGAGCGTTTTGGGCGCGAGATCGCGGTGGGCAAGAAGGTCGTCTTCACCCTCGATGGTGATACCACGCACTACGCGGCGGAGATATATGCCGTCGATCCCGCGGTGGACATGGCCTCGCGCACCATCAGCATGCGCGCCCACAATCCGAACGGCAATGGGAAGTTGCGACCAGGTGCCTTCGCGCACATCTCGGTGGAACTGAGCAAGGAGCCCGCCGCGCTGACGATCCCCACCGAGGCGTTGATCCCCGATATCCAAGGGCAGAAGGTCCTGTTGATCAAAGGCGGCAAGGCGATCAGCGCGCGGGTGGAGACCGGTATCCGCACCAACACGCAAGTGCAGCTCACCAAGGGTGTGCAGCCCGGCGACACGGTGATCACCACAGGCCTGTTGCAACTGCGCGATAGCATGGCCGTGAAAGCGGCACCTCCGGAGAACACTGACGTCATCGATGAGTCGGACAGTTCAAACGTTGACGCGGAATGATGTGCTTCACCTACAACCGCCAGCCGCAAGCCATAAGCCACAAGCTGCAAGCTTTCTTGGATCGTAGCTTGAGGCTTATGGCTTGGGGCTTGGGGCTCTTCACCAACCTCCGGCCCTCCGCATGAACATCAGTTCCATCAGCATCAACAGGCCCGTCCTCGCGTCGGTGATCTCGATCCTGCTCGTGCTGTTCGGCATCGTGGGCTTCAGCTACCTCGGCGTTCGCGAGTTCCCCAGTGTGGACCCGCCGGTGATCACGGTGACGACCAACTATACCGGTGCCAACTCGGACATCATGGAGAGCCAGGTGACCGAGCCGCTGGAGGAATCCATCAACGGCATCGCGGGCATCCGTTCGCTCAGCAGTGTCAGCAGCGACGGGCGCAGCACCATTACCGTGGAATTCGAATTGGATGTGGACCTCGAGGCCGCCGCCAATGACGTGCGGGACCGGGTGAGTCAGGCCATCAAGACATTGCCGAAGGACGTGGACCCGCCGATCACGGTGAAGAGCGACGCGGACGCGAGTTCCATCATCAGCATGACGATCCAGAGCGATCAGCGCTCGCTGCTGGAACTGACCGATATCGCCACGAACCAGTTCAAGGAGCGGCTGCAGACCATTCCCGGGGTTAGCACCGTGCAGATCTGGGGCGAGAAGAAGTACAGCATGAAGCTCCTGCTGGACCCGCTGAAGATGGCCGGTTTCGGTATCACACCCTCAGACATCAGTGATGCACTGGAGCGGGAGAACGTGGAGCTGCCCAGCGGCAGGATCGAGGGAGCCAATACCGAGCTCACGATCCGCACCATGGGCCGATTGGTGACGGCGGACCAGTTCAACGACATGATCATCCGGGCCGACAGCGGCAACGTGATCCGCATGCGCGACATCGGGAAGGCCGAGCTATTGCCGGAGAATGAGAGGACCTTGTTGCGTGGTGACGGCGGCGTGCCCATGGTGGCCGTGGCCGTGACGCCGCAGCCCGGCAGCAACTACATCGCCATCGCCGACGCATTCTACAAACGCGTGGCGGAGATCAAGAAGGACATGCCTTCGGACCTGCGCTATACCATGGCGCTGGACACCACGGTGAGCATCCGCAAGGCCATCAGCGAAGTGGAGGAAACGATCGTGATCGCCTTCATCCTCGTGGTGCTCATCATCTTCCTCTTCCTGCGCGATGCACGCACCACGCTGATCCCGGTGCTGGCGATCCCGATCTCGCTGATCGGCTCCTTCTTCATCATGTACATCGCGGGCTTCAGCATCAACATCCTCACGCTGCTGGCCATCGTGCTGGCCACGGGGATCGTGGTGGACGATGCTATCGTGGTGCTGGAGAACATCTATGCCAAGATTGAAGGCGGCATGCCCCCTATTGAAGCGGGCCACAGAGGCAGCAAGGAGATCACCTTCGCCATCATCAGCACCACTGTAACGTTGGCAGCAGTATTCCTGCCCATCGTCTTCCTCAGCGGTCTCACCGGTCGCCTGTTCCGCGAATTCGGCGTGGTGGTGGCGGGTTCGGTATTGATCAGCGCATTGGTCTCGCTCACGTTGACACCGATGATGAGCGCACATTGGCTGAAGCATCGCGCAAACCCCAGCCGGTTCTATGCCAGCACCGAACGCTTCTATCAAAGGTTGACGGACGGCTATTCCAACCTCTTGGCCAAATTCCTCGAACGCCGCTGGCTCGCGTTCCCGATCATGCTGGTCTGCATCTTGATGATCTGGTTCATCGGAAAGGCGATCCCAAGTGAACTGGCGCCGAATGAGGACAAGAGCCGCTTCCAGTTGATGAGCACCGCGCCGGAGGGCACCAGCTTCGACATGATGGACAAATACATGTCCAAGATCATCGAGCTGGCGGACACCATGAAGGAGACACAAAGCACCTTGGAGGTGACCGCTCCCGGCTTCGGTTCCGCATCCAGCACCAACGCTGGTTTTGTGCGCGTGACCTTGGTGGATCCCGAAGACCGCAAGTTGACGCAGGACCAATTGGCGCAGCGGACAAATGCCTTGGCCCAGAAGTACAATTTCGCCCGGACCTTTGCCGTGCAGGAGGCTACCATCGGTGGTGATCGCCATGCGGGGCTGCCCGTGCAATACGTGATCCAAGCCCCGGACTTCGATCAGCTGCGTGCGGTCCTCCCCAAGTTCATGGAGGCTGCCCAGAAGGACCCCACCTTTTCCGTGGTGGACCTCAACCTGAAATTCAACAAGCCGGAGCTGAACGTGGATATCGACCGCGATCGCGCACGGGCCTTGGGCGTCAGCGTGATCGACATCGCACAGACCCTCCAACTCTATTTCAGCGGACAGCGCTTCGGTTACTTCATCTTCAAAGGCAAACAATACCAAGTGATCGGACAGGCCGCGCGTGACAATCGGGACAAGCCCCTGGACCTCACCAGCGCTTATGTGCGCAATGACAAGGGCCACTTGATCCAGATGGACAACCTCGTCCACCTGACCATGCGCAGCAACCCGCCGCAGCTCTTCCGTTACAACCGCTATGTGAGCGCGACGGTCAGTGCGAACCCTGCCTTGGGCAAGACCTTGGGCGAGGGCATCGCCGCCATGGACCGCATCGCGAAGAAGACCTTGCCGGCTTCCTTCAGCACCACTTTGGCAGGGGTGAGCAAGGAATTCGCCGAGAGTTCCAGCAGCTTGATCTTCGCCTTCATGCTCGCATTGGCGCTGATCTTTTTGATCCTCGCCGCACAGTTCGAAAGTTGGGTGGATCCGCTGATCGTCATGTTCACCGTGCCTCTTGCCATTGCCGGGGCGGTGCTGAGCCTATGGCTGGGCGGGCATACCCTGAACATCTTCAGTGAGATCGGCATCATCGTGCTCATCGGCCTGGTGACGAAGAACGGCATCCTCATCGTGGAGTTCGCCAACCAACAGCAGGAGCGCGGCCTGCTGCGCACCGCCGCCGTGGCCGATGCCGCACGTCAACGCTTCCGTCCCATCCTGATGACCACCTTGGCCATGACGCTCGGTTCGCTCCCGATCGCATTGGGGCTTGGGGCGGCGTCGAAGAGCCGGGTTCCCATGGGTGTGGCCATCGTCGGCGGCCTGCTCTTCGCGCTGATCCTGACACTCTTCGTTGTGCCCGCGCTCTACAGCTGGATGGCCAGCGGCACGGACGATCCAGAGAAGGTCGAGGCACGCAGGCACGCGCACGAAGACACATCAACGCCAGAGCTTGACGCATGAGACGGACCGCCTTCGCCATAGCCGCCACGTTCGCATTGCCGCTGGCCGCGCAACAACTCACTGCGGACGAAGCGGTGCGCGTCGCATTGCAGAACAACCTCGGTGTGCGCATCTCCAAGGCCTCGGCCGATATCGCGACACTGGCCAACAACCCCGGTGCCGCCGGCATGCTGCCCAGCCTCGACGCATTCGGCGGATACAACGTGAACAACTCCGCCACCAAGCAGGTATTATTCAGCGGTGAAGAACGCAATGCCGACAACGCCGACACAAAGGCGCTGAACGGCGACGTGGAGTTGAATTGGACGCTCTTCGACGGTCTTTCCATGTATGCCACGAAGAGCCGATTGGAAGCACTCGAACGCATCGGCAAGGTGCAACTCCAGCAGGATATGGAGGCCACCACATACGGTGTGCTCACTACCTATTATCAGCTGGTGCAACTGGAGAAAGCGGTGGATGTGCAGCGGGAGGGGATGCAGACCTCGCGGGAACGCATGAGGATCGTGGAGACAGGCGAACGCATCGGCTCCAATTCCGGGCTGGAACTCGTGCAGGCCCGCTTGGACCTCAGCACGGACAGTGCGCAGTTGCTCGCCTTAACGCAACAGGTGGCCACGGCGCGCACCACCCTGAACACCTTGCTCTCCCGCGATCCCGGTACCGCCTTTGAGATCGATACCGTGATCCCTCCCACTCCACCGCTCGATCTGGACACGTTGAGAAGGTCGGCCTTGAGTGCCAATACCATCCTGCAACAGGCGCGTGAAGAGCGTATCGTGGCGGACCAGACGGTGAAGGAATTGCGAGGCATCCTGCTGCCGCGCTTGGATGGATTCGCGGCCTACGGCTACTCGCGGACCACATCGGCCGTCGGCGTGCTGGAGAGCAACCGGAATATCGGTCCTCAATACGGACTCACATTGAGCGTCCCGATCTTCCATGGCGGAGTGAACAAGGCCGTGAGCCAAGCGAAGTTGGCCGGTGAGCAGGCGGACCTCACCTTGGAACAGGCCCAATTGCAACTGGAACGGAACCTGCTCGACAGCTGGAACGACTTCAGCAATGCCAACCAGCGCGTGGCCCTTGAGGAAGGGAACCTCGGTGGGGCCCGCACACAGATGAACGTGGCGCTGGAGAGCTATCGCATCGGGGTGATCACGGCCGTGGAGCTTCGCGATGTGCAGCAGTCGTTGATCGCTGCGGAGAGCCGGTTGCTGGTCGCGCGATATGAGGCCAAGGCGGCGGAATTGCAGATGCGATGGCTTGCGGGTACGCTGCTTTGACCGGCTTTTGATTTTCTTTAGGCCGCCATTCAGCCACGCCAAGGCCATGCAGCCAACATACTTCGCCCTGTTGTTGACCTTTGCCATCGCTGGATGCGACCTTGTGGATAATCGGCCCGCCGATACCTCGTCCGCAGGGACCACCACTTCAGCGGACACTGCAATGCTCGACAGCGTACCGACCGGGGATGTGGCCTCGCGCTCCAACGTGGAATGGCGTCTGTCCGCTTCCGACCCGACCACCTTGGTCTTTAATACGGGGGACACCTTGCCGATGCATGCGAAGGGGCTGCGGCTCATTACGCAATTGACCTCGCGATTGGGCAAGCCTTGGTTCCTCTTCAGTGGGATCGATAACGAGGATAGCGATAAGCTGCAGGCCCTGTATGTGGTCTCACCGGGCGATAGTCTTACCCGAGGCATCCAGCACTCCTGGCACATGCCGGGCCGATTGACGGACAGCACGAGTGTGTCGACATACTACGAGGCCACCGTCTTCGCCGGTGAAGTGCTGCACGACACCATCGGAGTGATCTGGTACGATCGCTCCCTGATGCCCGATGGACAGTGGCGCTTGAACACGACGCTCCTTCAACTCGATCGCCCGGATCCGGATACGCTTGTACTCTTCGGTCAAGGCCGAAAGAGTGCCACGATCGATCTTGCCGTAAAAGGCAAATGCCAAGTGTTGAAGCCGATCGACCAACGGACGGTCTCGCGCTGATCACAGACCTGAATCGTAGTCGTAGCCACGCTCGGCCCAATAGTCCGGCGGGCGCTCGTCCGTGAAGGCCATCGTGCCGATGCGCTTCAGGTTCTTCACCCCGTACTTGGTTGGGATGATGAGCCGCAATGGAGCACCATGTCCCGCCGGCAGTGGCGCACCATTCATCTCATAGGCAAGGATCGTCTGCGGATGCAGCGCGCTTTGGGTGTCGATGCCCACGTAGTATTTCCCGTCCGGCGTACTCAGCGCCATGTAGTTGAAGAGGTCGTCTGGCCTTTCGTTGCTTGGCGCCGAACCGTTGCGCGTACCGAGGTTGAAGTGCTCGGCCAGGTCCTTCACGCGCACACCGCCCCAGTGGCTGATCTGGCTCCAACCCTCAATGCACTTGAAGTCGAAGATGATCTCCGTCTTCGGCAACGAGCGGATCTCATCGAGCGTGATCTGCCGCGCTGTCTCCGCGTTCCCATGCGGAAGCACGTTCAGCCGCCATTCGTCAGTGTTCTGAACTTCCTTAAGGCCGATGTAACCGTTCGCGCGCACCGTCAACGCCGCCATCGACTTCGGATACTCGGCCGCCAAGTGCTTATCGCTTTTGATACCGCGCCATACCCCGCCGTTGAAATTCAACATGCCGCGCAACGGCCCATGCGCACCATCCGCGTCCGGCGAGTTCACGATCCATTGACGGATGCCATAGATGCCCAGACCGAACAGGCTGAACACGCCGAATGAAAGAAACGCACGGCGGTCCCATTGCTTCTTCGTGACCTCCTTCTCCCCGTTGCTCATGGCTGAGGTGTTGAAGCGTTGTCGGTTGTTGTGGCCTCCTCAGGTTCCGGCGTGCGTTTCTTCAGCACTTCCCAGCCGGTGACCATTGACTGGAAGTTATTCCAGCCGGCCAAGATCACCTGAATGACGTGCACAAGGAAGAAGAGGCAGTAGCCGATGGTGAGGATGAAGTGGATCGCCCGCGCGGTCTCATAGCCGCCGCATAACCAGGTGATCCAATGGAGCTGCGTGGGCTTGTAGATCGCCAGGCCCGTGATGATCGAACCGAAGCCCATGATGATGATGCCCGTGTAGGCGATCCGCTGGGCTGCGTTGTACTTCCGTTCCGGTAAGGGCTTCTTACTCAGGTGCAGGTCGTGGAGTACCACCTGCCATGCCTCCTTGAAGGAATGCCGGTCCGGCACCAAGTCGCGCCACTCGCCGCTGATGGCCGTGTACAACACATAGACGAAGCCGTTCAGGAAGAAGAACCACATCAGTGCGAAGTGCCACGCCATGCCCTCCGCCAAGCGGAACGGGATGTGGAGTGCCTTGTAGAAGCCGGGCGGGTAGAATTGAAAGATCTTCCATTGACCGATGGCCAGCGCGTACTTGTCGTTGGCCCAGTAGATCAACGTGCCGCTCCAGACCATCACGAAGAGCACGGGGAAATTGACCCAATGGAACCAGCGGATCGCCAACGGATGCTTCCTGCGGATGCGCCTCTTGTCCGACATCGTGGGAGAAATGTACGGCACGCCGGACCCGATGGATCATGGCCCCTTCCGGGGGTGCCCCTTTGAGCGACCTAACGGTATGACCAACTAATTTGATGATATAGTTTGACTATTTGGTCAAACCAATTACATTTGGGCCCGAAATGGAAACGACGGACGCCGAAAAACGCATTCTGCAAGCCGCCCGCAAGGTGTTCGAGGTGGACGGCTTCGGGGGCGCGCGGATGCAGCGCATCGCGGACGAGGCGGGCATCAGCAAGGCCTCGCTGCACTACTACTTCCGCAGCAAGGAGAAGCTCTTCGACAAGATCTTCGACGAATACATGCAGCGCATCATCCCGCTCTTCAGCACCTGGCAGGACGACAGCAACGACTGGCAGCCTAAGGTGCGGAAGTTCATGCACGAGCTGATGGAGGTATTCCGGGACACATCCGTCCTCTTCCTTATTCAGGAAATGAAACGGGACCCGGAAAAGCTGGAGATGCAATTGATGGCCAAGCGGAAAAAGCCCAACGCCTTCGTGGCCTACTACGAGCGCCTCCGCAAGGACGGCCTGGTGCGCGACACCGATCCGCGCGTCTTCGCCCTCGTCATGCACGGCCTCTGCGCCTACCCCTATATCAACGAACCCATGATGTGCGGTGCCCTGCGCATGAAGCCCAAGGAATACAGCGCTTTCCTGGAACCCTATGTCGAACAAGCCGCCGAGATCGTGATCCGGTCCATGAAAAAATGAGCATTGTGCGCAACACCACATTCCTTCTGCTGCTGAACGCGACCACGCTTTCAGCGCAGACCACCGTTACCCTGAACCAGGCCCGTCAAGCGGCATTGGCCAATTCGCCCAACACCACCGACAAGCAACTTTACCTGAATGCCGGTGAGCTCCGCTCGAAGACCATTGGCGACAGCTGGCTGCCCCAAGTGAAAGGCGTTGCGGAAGGCACCTACCAGAGCGAGGTCACCGAATTCGACCTTAGCGCGTTGGGCTTCCCCGCCATCACCATATCGAAGGACCAGTACCATGCGGGATTCGAGGTGCAGCAGACGATCTATGAGTTCGGCGCCACCCATGCGCAACGCGAGCTCGCCCTTACTGCCGCGCAAGCGCAGGCGGCAGGCTCCGATGTGGCGTTGTTGAATGTGACCCGTCAGACGGACCAACTCTACGCGAGCGTGCTGCAGCAGCAGTCCGGACTGGAGATCCTTCGCTCCCGCGCGGCGGACCTGAACGCGCAGCTGGCACAGGTCTCTTCCGCCGTGCGGAATGGTGTTTCACTGCGGAGCAACGAGGAAGTGCTGAAGGCGGAGGCGCTGACCACGCAGCAACAGATCGTCACCACGGCATCGGCATTGGCCCATACCGTCAGTGCGCTCTCCATCCTGACGGGCACGCCGATGGACACCACGATGACCTTCGTCCTCCCACCCGCACCCGCACCGATGGGCATGGGCACACGTCCGGAGCAGCGCGCCTTTGCCTTGCAACAGAGCAGCAAGGACCTGCAGGCGAAATTGATCCGCAAGCAGAACCTGCCGCACCTCGGAGCTTTCGGCAACGGCTACTACGGCCGCCCCGGTTTCAACTTCCTGAACAACGATTTCCGCAGCTACGCCATCGTGGGCGTCGGTATCAACTGGAACATCGCGGGCTACTACACCCAGAACAAAGAGTTGCAGGTGAACACCATCCAGCAGAAACTGATCGATGACCGCAACCGCGATTTCGAACTGCAACAGGCCACGGACCTCGACAAGGAGGACAAGGAGATCGCGAAGCTGGACCAGCTGACCCAGCTGGACTCCGGGATCGTTGCCAGCAAGACCTTCGTCCGTGAGGCCGCGTCCAGCCAACTGGAGAATGGCGTGATCACCGCGCAGGACTATGTGATCTACCAGAACGCGCAGGACCAGGCCAAATTGAATCTGGAGCTGCACCGCATCCAAGCGGTGATGGCCCGCATCGACCACCTATTGACCCAAGGAAATTGAACCGCAACGCGGAATACAACATGGCAACGCAAGAAGAAGCACAAGAGAAGAAGTCGAACCCGAACCGCAAGAAATTGCTGATCGGTCTCGGAGCGGTAGCGGTGATCGTCGCCGTGGTCTTCATCGTCCTTTCCATGGGGCATGAGAAGACCGACAACGCGCAATTGGACGGCAACATCGTTCCGGTCCGCGCCAGCGTGGCAGGCTATGTCACCGATGTGCGTTTCAACGATAACCAGCGTGTGAAGAAGGGCGACACGTTGGCAACCATCCGCACAGACGATTATGAGGCGATGGTAGCGCAGGCCCAAGCCGGACTGGCCAATGCGAAGGCCGGACTGGATGCCGCAAAGTCCGGATTGACCATGGCCGACCAGAACGCCAACGCCAGTTCGTTGAGCAGCATGGCCGCACAGGAAAGCGTTTCCACGGCGGAAACACGCCTCTGGAAAGCACAGCAGGACATGACGCGCACGAATGCGATGGCCAAGGACAATGCCGCCACCCCGCAGCAGGTGGATGCCATGCAGGCCGAAGTGGATGTCGCCAAGGCCCAAGTGGAAATGGCAAAGAAGCAGACGAGTGCAGCACAGGCGCAAGCGAGTGGATCGCGCACGCACGCCAAATCCCAGGAAGCACAGATCGCCTTGGCTCAAGCCATGGTGTCACAGCGGGAGGCTGAACTGAAGCTCGCCCAGATCCGCTTGGGGAACACGGTGATCACAGCCCCTTTCGACGGCATCATCAGCAAGAAGGGCGTGGAGCCCGGGCAATACCTCAGCGTTGGCGCACCCATCTGTGCCGCAGTTGACATGAAGGACATCTGGGTGACCGCGAACTTCAAGGAAACGCAATTGGAGAACCTCAAGCCCGGCCAGCCTGTGAAGGTGGAAGTGGACGCCTATCCCAACCTCGACCTCACCGGTCGTGTGGTCTCATTGAGCGGTGCCACGGGAGCTCGTTTCTCCCTACTCCCTCCGGACAATTCCACCGGCAACTTCGTGAAGGTGACACAGCGGCTCAGTGTGCGCATCAACCTGGACACACCGCAGGACAGCACCGTACTTCTCGCACCCGGCCTCAGCGTGGTCGTTGACGTGAATACCAAGGGCTAGGGATATGGCCAAGGTTGAAACAGCGGAACGGGTGGCGGAATACCCGCCGGGACTTGCGCGCACCATGGTGGTGACTGCGGCCATCATCGCGGCCATGTTGCAGCTCATCGATCTGAGCATCGTCAACGTTTCGCTGCGCGAGATCGCAGGAAGCATCGGCGCCACCACCACCGAGATCGCATGGGTCGTGACGGCCTACGCGGTGAGCAACGTGATCATGATCCCCTTGGCAGGGATGTTCTCCGACCTCTTCGGCCGTCGGAATTACTTCACCATGAGCGTCATCGTATTTACTGTCGCCTCCTTCTTCTGCGGGATGGCGCACAGCCTGAACTCGATCATCCTTTGGCGCTTCATCCAAGGCATCGGCGGCGGCGGATTGCTTACATCAGCGCAGACCATCATCGTTGGCGCGTATCCACCGGAGAAGCTCAGCATGGCCAACGCCATCTTCGGCATGGGCGTGATGATCGGTCCCACCCTCGGCCCCACCATCGGCGGCTATCTCACCGACAATTTCAGCTGGCACTGGATCTTCCTCGTGAACATCCCCGTGGGCGCGCTCGCTGCCTATCTCTCTTGGACCTACGTGCATGATAGGCCTGGCGCGGTGAAACCGAAAAAAATAGACTGGTGGGGCATCGCCTTCCTGGTCATCGGCGTGAGCACCCTTCAATATGTGCTGGAAGAGGGCGCGCAGGACGATTGGTTCAACAGCCCCTTGATCACCGCACTCAGCATCATCGCCGCTTTGGGTCTCATCCTGTTCGTCTGGTGGGAATGGCGCAATCCGACCCCGGCCGTGAACGTGCGTCTCGTGATGGAAGGCAACATGCCTATCGGGGCCATCCTCAACGCCATTCTTGGGCTCGTTCTCATGGGCACCGTCTTCGTCTTCCCGCTCTTCGTGCAGATCGGCCTAGGCTGGACGCCCACGATGACCGGCACCTTCATGATCCCGGGCGCATTGGCCACCGGCGTATCCATGGGCCTGGTAGGACGTTGGCTTGGCAGGGGTGCTGACCCGCGCGCCATCATCGCCACCGGTATCATTATGGTCGTCGGTTTCGCCTTTTTAATGGGCAGAAGCTCACCGGGCAGCAGCGAGGCCAGCTTCTTCTGGACCTTCATCCTGCGCGGCGCGGGCATGGGCTTCATGATGGGGCCCATCCTCACCATCTGCCTGCAGGGCATGAAGGGCGCGGACATCGGGCAGGCATCCGGCATCACCAACATGATCCGCCAGATCGGTGGCGCGGCCGGCATCGCAGCGTTGAACATCTTCCTCACGGACCGTGGCGCGGTACATAACAGCGACATGCTCAGCGGCGTCAGCATCTACGATCCCGCCGCGCAGGACCGCCTCGCCGGCCTTATCGGCAACTTCATGAATTCCGGTTATTCCATGGAGCAGGCAAAGGATATGGCCTATCGCCTGCTGGACCTCTCCGTGTGGAAGCAGTACAGCCTCATCGCCTATAACGACGTCTTTCTCTTGGTGGGTGTCCTCACTGCGGTCTGCCTGCCCTTGGTCTTCTTCGTGAAATACAAGAAGCCGAAAGCGGGAACGAAGGTGGAGATGGCGCACGAGTGACCGAATTATTTCGACGCTCGTAGTTGGAAAAGGAGGACACGGCAAGACCGGGTCCTCCCTTCCTCTTGCTGCCCGGATATTCATGATCACAATGGTGTGTGCGTGATGGCCGTCGCATGCCTGTATGCTGCCCGGTTCCTACCCCGCCTTCCACATTCCGGTACTTCACGGCGGATGGCCTGCGTATTTTTGCGGCATGAACCATTCACTACACCGTTTCGGCCTATCGTCCCTTGTCCTGATCCTGAGCATCGGCGCGCAAGCCCAATACACCACGCCCGGTACCGGGCAATCGTACAACCTCTCTGATCTGGTCGGCATCTCTGGCGGCGTGATCACTTCCACTTCGGCCACGAGCTATTTGCAGAACGCAAACTTCACCCTCGCCGCAACGGACACCCTGCTGATCACCGAGGATGTGACCTGGGCGGTGGCGGCCACAGCATCCATCGACATTGAAGGCGCCTTCATCACCAACCCGTCGGACCAGTTGGTCATCACCAGCGCCGTCGCTGGTCAGCCTCATCAGGGCATGCGCTTCGAGGAAGGCTCCAGCGTGCACCTGCAGCACACCTCGATCTTGGAAGGAGGCGGCATCAAATGCCTGACGGAGGACCTGATCCTCTCCCACTCCACCATCTCCGACCAGGTCACCAATGCCACCACCGGCGCGGCGTTGGAGCTCTTCGAGGGCATAGCGATCATTGACCACGTGGACTTCCTGAACAACGAAATGTCCGCCATTTCCTCGGGTGCCAACATCGCAGCGGCCCCGCAGATCAGCCATTGCACCTTCCAGTACAATGACTACGCGAACCAGAACCGGCCTCAGATCAACTTGGGGCCTTCAGGAACGGACACCACGCGCATACTGAACAATGTGGTGACCGGCGACGTGGCCAACATCATGGCCGGTGGCATCGCCTTCTCCTCGCTCGTGAGTGTGGAAGGACACGTGGTGATCGATAGCAACGTGGTGACGGACAACCGCTACGGCATCACGGTGACCGGCAGCAACGTCACTTCGCTGATCACCAACAACATCATTACGGACAACAACACGCAAGGCAACGGAAACCTCGGCGGCAGCGGCATCAACCTGAACGGTGGTGTCACCAACGTGTCCATGGTGTCCGGCAATCAGATCGCAGGAAACCTCTGGGGTATCACCTTGCAGGCTTCGGTCACTACCAACCTCGGGGACACGGCCGCGGCAACGTTCAACCCCGGCGGCAATTCATTCGCGGGCAATACCAATGGCGGGGTGATCTACGCCCTGTATAACAACACGGCCAACGCCGTGAAGGCCATGAACAACTGTTGGGATTTCGAGAACCCCGGCACCGACCCCGCTACGGTGATCGTTGACGCGACCGATATCGCCTCGCTCGGGCTTGTGACCTTCATGCCCTACTCGCCCTGCGACATCACCACAGGTATCGATCAGATCGACGCAGCGGAGAATGCATTGTCCGTCTACCCGAATCCGTCAAGCGGGGAAGTGACCATCCGCAGCGAACGCCCAATGGAACACTATGCGTTGTACAATGCGAATGGACAGCTCGTCCGTTCAGGGCAATGGCAAGTGGACCGGACCGTGGTCTTGAATGACCTCCAAACGGGACTCTATCTGTTGCGGGCCGTTGGAGATGGTGTGACCTACGGGAGGAAGATCGTGGTGGAATAGCCGCGCAAAGCGGGTACGGGTGCATCGCCTTGAACTGTAAGCGGCCTACACACGCTTCGGCCTCGCCTTCACCACGTTTCCGCTCACGTTCACGCCATCATTCCTACGCAGGCCGGAAAAGCTCAACGTGGAAAGAATGGTAGCGATGCCGAGCACGATGAAGGCATGATGAAGGCCCCGGGCATAATTCAACGCCTCAGGCATTTCGGTATGTCCGGCCAAGAATAGAGCCGCCACAAGGGAGGCCACGGCCACGCCGAAGCCGCGGGACATCTGCTGGAATGTGGAGGCGATGCTGTTCGCACTGCTGGCGTCCTCATCGCTCACGTCGGCATAGACGAGCGCATTCACGCAGGTGAACTGAAGCGAGGAGAAAATGCCTTGCAGCAGGCTCAGCACAAGGATGGCCCAGATCGCTGAACCGGGACCGATCAGGCAGAACGACATGATGTTGAGCCCGAGCAGAAGGGTGTTCCAGCGCAGCACGTTCCGGAAGCCGAAGCGCGCGATCAGCGGCGTGCTGAGCACCTTCATGAAGACGGCCCCCAGTGCTTGCGGAGTGGTGAAAAGGCCCGCCTGCAAAGGGCTGTAGCCCATGCCCAACTGATAGAGCAAGGGCAATAGAAAGGGCATGCCGCCCAGGCCCAAGCGCGTAATGAAGCCGCCCATCACGGAGATCCGGAACGTCCGGATGAGGAAGAGGCGGATGGACAAGAGTGGATCGGTGATGAGGCGCGAGTGGATGCCATACGCGACCAACAGCACCACCGAACCGATGGTGAGCGCCAGCACCGGGCCGGTCGACAAGCTGTGTTCACCGAAGACCTCCAGCACATACGAGAGCATGGCCACGCCGGCGCCGAAGAAGAGGAATCCCCATTTGTCCAACGGCGGCACATCCGGATCGCGGTGATCGGGCATGTAGCGTCCAACCAGCCACCAGCCCACGATGCCGATGGGCAGGTTCACGAAGAAGATCGCCCGCCACGGCAGCCACTCCACGATCAAGCCACCCAGAAATGGCCCGACCATCGGCGCGATCAACGCCGGGATCACCACGAAGTTCATCACTCGTAAAAGAGACTCCCTCGGAAAAGTGCGCACCAGGACCAAGCGGCCCACGGGCGTCATCATCGCGCCGCCGATGCCTTGCAGCACGCGGGAAGCCACCAGCATGTTCAAATTCACCGAGATCCCGCAGAGCAATGATCCCAAGGTGAACAACGCCACTGCGGTGCGGAAGACCTTGCGTGTGCCGAACTTATCGGCCATCCATCCACTGATGGGGATGAACACGGCAAGGCTCAATGTGTACGTGGTCACGATCGACTTCAGGCTGAGTGCCGTCACGTTGAGGTCGTGGGAGATCACCGGCACCACGGTATTGAGGATGGTGCTGTCGAGATTCTCCATGAAGAAGCCCACCGCCACCAGCCACGGCGCGATGCGCTTGATGCGCTCCATGTGTACCTCAGTGACCGATCTTCCGCTTGCCATGGACGTTGCAAAGGTGAAGATCCGCTCGCCTCCCCTGTCCGATCGGCTAATTTTCCGCGCTCCAATTCAGATCGAGACCTGATCCATGGCATCCAACGTCCACTTCGAGAAGACCTTCACCAAAGTAAAGTGGAGCCACGAACACGCGCCGGACCGCGAATTCGAGCAATGCACCTTCACTCAGTGTGACCTCTCCCACAGCGACTTCTCCCGCAGCAAGTTCGCGGAATGCACCTTCATCGGCTGCGACCTCTCGATGATCAAGTTGACCGAAGTGGCCTTGCGTGACGTGACCTTCAAGGAATGCAAGCTGCTCGGCGTGGACTTCAGCCTCTGTAAGGAAATGCTCTTCAGCGTCGCGTTCGATCAATGCATGATGGACCACGCCGTCTTCCACAAGCGGAAGATGAACGGCACCAAATTCATCCGTTGCTCACTGAAGGGCGTGGACTTCGAGAACGCGCACTTGGAGAATGCCGTCTTCGAGCGCTGCGACCTGGACCGTGCGGTCTTCGTGAACACGCACTTGCAAAAAGCGCATCTCAGCACGGCGTTCAACATCGCCATCGACCCGGAGCGGAATAAATTGAAGGGCGCCACCTTCTCCGTGGAAGGTGCGCTGGCACTGCTGGCGAAGTACGGGGTGAAGGTGGAGTGAAAGAACCACGGATCAACACGGATTGACACAGATGAACGCGGAGTGAACGTGTGCTCGGCACGGCAATTCCTGTCTGTGTTTATCCGCGTCCAACCGTGGCAAAAGATCTCGGCGCAAGCCGACATCGAGGTTGGCGCCTGGCCCCGGCCGGGTGCTAACTATTCGGTCGGCCCTGCCGACCATACCATGATCACGCCTTCACAGCCACCGGCGCCATCACCCGCTGCAGCACGTCCACCGCATGATCCACTTCGGCCTCGGTGTTGAATTTGCTGAAGGAGAAACGGATGTTCGCGCCTGTGAGGCCCGGATAGAGTGCCTCGATGACGTGGCTGCCCTTGTTGCTGCCGCTGCTGCACGCGCTGCCACCGCTGCATGCGATGCCCTCAATGTCCATGTTGTAGATCAGCATCTCGCCCTTGCCGTCATCAGGGAAGTGGATGTTGAGTACTGTATAGAGACTGTCCGCACTGGTGTCGCCGTTGAAGGTGGCCTCCGGGATCGCTGCTTTGATCGCCCTCATCATCCGCGTCTTGAGGCCTTGCACATGCTTGATGTGCGCATCGAGATCGCGGTAAGCCACTTCCATCGCCTTGGCCAATGCCACGATGCCGATGATGTTCTCCGTGCCCGCGCGCATATTGCGCTCCTGTGCGCCGCCCACGAGCATCGGCTTCACCACTGCGCCGTTGCGCATGTATAGGAAGCCCACGCCTTTCGGACCGTGGAACTTGTGCGCGCTGCACGTGAGGAAGTCGACGGGCAACTGCTCCATATCGAAGCGGTAGTGGCCCATGGTCTGCACGGTGTCCGTGTGGAAGAGCGCGTTGTATTTGCGACAGAGGTTACCGATGGCGACCAGGTCGTTCCGTGTGCCGAGTTCGTTGTTGGCGTGCATCAGCGAGACCAGGACGTGGTCGTTTGCCTTCAGCAGTTCCTCCAGGTGTGCGAGATCCGCCTTGCCATCCGGCATCAGGCGTATCCAGTGGACCTTGGCCGCGCCGCTGCGTTCCAGTTCAAGCGCCACATGCTCCACCGCGTGGTGCTCGATCGGTGAGGTGATGATGTGCTTCACGCCGAGGTCGCGCACGCTGCACATCAGGGCCATGTTGTCCGCCTCGGTGCCGCAGCTGGTGAAGACGATATCGCCCGGCGCGCAGTTCAGCAGCTTGGCCACCATGCGCCGCGATTGCTCGACCCCCGCACGTGCCTTGCGCCCAAAGGCATGCACGGCACTCGGGTTGCCATAATGCTCGCGCATGTAAGGCAGCATGGCGTCGATGACCTCGGGGTCAAGTTGAGTGGTGGCGGCGTTGTCGAAGTAGATGCGTTCCATGGGCTGTTGCCGGTGCGACCACCGGGAAGGGTGCAAAAGTACAAGCTTGGCCCGAGGATGGGGAATGGCACGTATTGTCAATACCCGAAGCACGTGCTACATTCGTACCATGGCAGCCAAGGAAGGGCGCAAGAGCAAGCTCACATTGAGCGTTGACCCCAAGTATGTTTTCATGTTGCGTCGGGCCAGTGCCCGTCGTGGCCGATCCATCACGGAGCTGGTCGAGGATATGGCCATGGAACTGGACAAGGACGATCAAAAGGAAGAAGAACTCAGCGACTTTGTCAAGCGCAACATGGGGGTATTGGCGGGGAAAGTAAAACCCGAGGAATGGGACCGGAACGATCGGGTCGGCGACATACTCCGCAAATACGTGAAGCGCTGATGCACGTTTTGATCGACGCTAATATTCCGTTGGACCTTTGGCTGGAGCCGGTGATGCCCAGGGATTCAGTGAGCGAGAGCATATTGATATTGGACGCGGCGGCCAAAGGGCGTATCACCGCATACATCACGCCTACTATCTTCAGCATTGTCTTCTTCTTTCTCCGCAAGCATCTCGGCCAGACCAAGGCAGTTTCACTGGCATCGGACCTGTTGCGACATACGAAGATGGTCGGACAAGATGAAGCAGTTTTCCGAAGCGCCTTGGAAAGTGGATGGGCCGATACCGAAGATGCCGGACAGTATTTTGCTGCAAGGAAACAGCCCCGCATTACCCATATCTGCACATCCAACGGGAAACATTACAAGGCCGCGACCGGGATCAAGGTGGTAAGTCCGGCAGCCTTGCTGAAGGTCTTGTGATGCGGTCATGGAGCAACCCGCGCGTCGACATACCAGCCCTGCGATCCAAGCTTGAGAAGCTAAACGCTGGGGCAACAGTCCTGTTGATCACCGCCTTGTTGAGTTCCTGTGCGTGGAACAAGCAGTTCCTTCAGCCGGAAAAGATCCCCGCCACCGCGCGTGTCGGTACCAGCATCAATCCCGCGACCAAGGACACGGTATTGATGCACCTCACCGGACCGACGTATCAGCCGACGTTCACTTCCAGTGCGGGCGATACGCTGCCCCTTCCCTACACTGTGGAAAGCGTGCTCTTCGGAGATCCGAAGGAACGGCTCAATGGCTGGATGTTGAAGCCGAAGATCCCGTCCAAGCTTCCGCTGGTCACGATACTATTCCTGCATGGGAACGGAGGGAACATCACCACGGAATATCCCACTGTGGTGCCATTTCTGGAACGCGGGTTCCAAGTGTTCATCTTCGATTACAATGGCTATGGCTTCTCCGAAGGGAAGGCGACAAGGGCGAACGTGTTCCATGGTGCCGAGATGGCGCTGGCCTATGTAAGGTCGAGGAGTGACGTGACCGGAACGCCGATCGTGGTCTACGGTCAATCGCTAGGTGGGCATACCACCGCTTTGCTTGCCGGGGAGATCTCGGACCGTGTCGCACTCGTGGTGATCGAAGGAGGTTTCACCACCTACCGCGCGATCGCGAAAGCGGTGACCCACACCGGGCCTCTGCCCTATCTGATCGTGAAGGAGGGCCCGCGCGCTCTGCGTTCCTTGGAGCACTACACAGGTCCGTTGCTGATCATCCACAGCCGCGAGGATGAAGTGGTGCCCTTCGCCATGGGGAAGGAATTGTTCGAGGCGGGAAACGATCCGAAGGAATTCCATGCGATCGACGGCTGTCACGTCTGTGGGCCGCTGTTGCAGCCTGATTCCATCACGATGTGGATCAGGTCGATGTTGAAGTGATCCCAACTATTGCAAGGGCGCCACATGGTCGCGCTTTCACCCCGAACTTCGCGGCGCATGTCCTCCATCCTGTTGATCGGCACCGGGCGCGTGGCCTTCCATCTCGGCCATGCGTTGCATCGCGCAGATGTTCCGCTGGTCGGTATCGCAGGTCGAGATCAAGCCAAGGCGCAAGTACTTGCCAAGGAGTTGGGTTGCGCGTCATTCAGCTTGAACGATACGTTGCCGCATGCGGACCTGCGCATTCTTGCAGTGAGCGATGATACGATCAACAAGGTGGGCGAAATGCTTCCGAAGGATGGAACACCCGTGGCGCATCTGAGCGGATCGAAGTCGTTGGATCTCTTGGCAGGCCATGCGCATCGCGGCGTGCTCTGGCCGATCCAAAGCTTCAGCCCGGGTAGCCCGATCGACCTTTCACGCGTTCCCTTGGTCGTGGACGCGGACGATGATGCGACGTTGGCGTTGCTACGTGATGTGGCCGAGCGGCTCTCTTCCACCGTGGTGCATCTGCCTTTCGATCAACGGCAACGACTGCATCTAAGCGCGGTGATCGCCTCGAATTTCCCCGTGTTCCTGCTTCGCGAGGCCGAGCGTCTTCTCCGCGATCACCAGATCGATCCCGCATTACTCCATCCGCTCTGGCACTCCGCAAAGGACAAGGCCGAACGTGGCGCGGACCAAGCCGTGACCGGCCCTGCGCGTCGTGGCGATGTGAAGACCATAGAACAACAGATGGACCTTTTGACCAACGAGCCCGAACTTCGCCGCGCTTACGCCGCCCTCAGCGACCTGATCCTGCACACCTACCACCCCAAGGACCGTGACCATTAAGACCTATAAGGAACTCCTCTCCGGCATCCACACGTTTCTCTTCGATGTGGACGGCGTCTTCACCGACGGCCATGTGCAACTGAATCCCGGCATGGACCCGGTGCGCACCTTCTTCACCCGCGACGCCTATGCGGTGCAGCATGCATTGAAGGAAGGCCTGCGCATCATCGTCATCACCGGTGGCATTTCCCCTGGTGTTTCGGAAAGCTTCGCCCGCCTTGGCGTGACGGAATTCCATCCCTCCGTGAAGGACAAGAATGCGAAGCTGGATGAGTTGATCGCCGACAGCGGCCTCGACCCAAGGCACGCAGCTTACATGGGCGACGACATCCCCGACCTGCGCGTGATGCAGCGCGTCGCCCTGCCCTGCTGCCCCTCGGATGCGGCCGAGGAGATCAAATTCATCAGCCGCTATGTGTCGCACTTTTCCGGTGGTCGCGGTTGCGTGCGCGATGTGCTGGAGCAGGCCATGAAGGTGCAGGACAAGTGGCTCACCGAACAGGCCCACATCTGGTAGCATGGGCGCTTTCCTACGGCTGACCCGCCCGCTGAACCTCTTGATCATCGTCTTCACCATGGTGGCCATCCGCTATGGCGTGATCAGTGCCTACCTCGATGCGAGCAGCGTGGACCTGAAGGCGATGGCCACAACACCCGATACCACGCTGATCGCAAAGGTCCCGCTGAACACATTCACACATGCCTTCAGCGAACTGCACTTCTGGTTGCTTGTGATCAGCACGGTGCTCATCGCGGCGGGCGGCAATGTGATCAACGATTATTTCGATACACGCATCGACCGGGTGAACAAACCGGATCATGTGATCGTGGGCCGCTCCGTCAAGCGCCGCGTAGCCATGATGGGCCACCTCGTTCTTACCGCATTGGGCCTTGTGATCGGAGCTTTCGTCGCATGGCGCAGCGGGCAGTATCATCTGGTGGTCCTGCCGCTCTTTGCGGCGGGTGCGCTGTGGTGGTACAGCACGAAATTCAAGCGGAGTTTTCTTCTGGGCAACGGTCTGGTAGCCTTACTGGTCGCGATCGTTCCGCTTTCGGTGGGACTGTATGAGATCCCTGCGTTGGCGCATGCATACGGCGAAACGGCCACCGTTCAAGGGCCCGATGGTAAGATGCTCGAAGCGGCATTCGGTTTTGCCGGCCTGTGGGCGTGGGTGCTGGGCTATGCGTTCTTCGCCTTCCTTACCACGCTGGTGCGTGAACTACAGAAGGACATGGCGGACATCAAGGGCGACGAGGCCGATGGTTGCCGCACGGTCCCGATCGTATGGGGTGTGAAGTGGGCGAAGGCGATCGCGTTGTTCTACTTGGCCTGCACCATCCTTGCGTTGTTGGTGGTGCGCATGGTCGTGTTCAATGACAACCTCTCGCACTGGTACATCGGCGTGGGCATCATCGGGCCGCTGCTGCTCTCGGCTGGCTTCACCTTCAACGCCACAACACGAAAGGAATTCAATACCGCGGGCAACATCCTGAAGGCGGGCATGGCCATCGCGATCGCGTTCGCTTTCCTCCTGCGACACACGCTATGACCAAGGCTCCTCCCCTTTTCCCTTGGCGGCTGATCCTGGCTTCGGCTTCCCCGCGCCGCCGACAATTGCTTCAGGGCCTTGATCTTCCCGTGGAGATCACGCGAACGGATGTGGATGAGTCCTTCCCTGCGCATCTTCCCGTTGCGGAAGTGGCAGAATTCCTGGCCCGCAAAAAGGCTGATGCTTGGCAAGGCATCTTGGCGACGGATCAAGTGCTGGTAACAGCGGACACCACGGTGATCGTGGGCAATGTCCTGCTGAACAAGCCCGAGGACTCGAATGACGCACGCCGCATGCTGGCTCTGCTATCCGGGCGTGATCACCGCGTCGTTACTGGCGTTTGTCTGCGCACCGCACAAGCCACTGTGAGCCTCGCCGATGTGGCCATTGTTCACTTCAAGCCACTAAGCACTACCGAGATCGATTACTACGTGCAACACTATTCCCCGCTGGACAAGGCCGGCGCGTATGGTGTGCAGGACTGGATCGGCTACACTGCGGTGGAGCGGATCGAAGGCAGTTTCTACACCGTGATGGGCCTGCCGATGCACAGGCTCTATGCGGCGTTGCGCGCGCTGCCGGTCCCGGAGACCTAGGTCTATCGCAGGTCAGCGCAGCAAGGTCACGCTGCCGATCTTCTCGTGCTCGTCGCCTTGCGCGTCCGTGATCCAGATCTTCCACACATAGACGCCCGGCTCGACGGAACCTCCGTTCCAACCTGCGTAGAGGTCGGTGGTGGTATACATCAATCCACCCCAACGGTCGTAGATCGACATCCGGAAATACTTCGGGTGTTGCACCGATGTCTGCGGAAGGAGCACCTCGTTGATGTCATCATCATTCGGGCTGAAGGCATTGGGCATATAGAGCGCGAACGGGTCCTCCACGCAGACGAGGGCGGCCGTGGTATCGCTGCAATCCCCGGTATTGGAGGCCACCAGCGTCACGGTGTAGCAGCCCACTTCCGGATAGCCGAACGTTGGTGACCCCTCATTGGACGAACTATTCCCCGGATCCCCGAAGGTCCAGAAGTAGCTGTCCGCATTTACCGACGTGTTGGCGAAATGGAAAGGTGGCCCGCCGATGACCGCCGTGGATGGCGATGTGGAGAAGGAGGCGACCGGCGAGGCCAGAACGTGTATCAGATCAGGTACGGCCAGTGTTCCCACGCAACCGTTCGCATCCGTTGCCGCGAGTGAGACATCATAGTAACCGCCTTCTTGATAGCAATGCTCCACCATGGAGCCGGTGCCGCTTCCACCGTCGCCGAAGGTCCATTGGTAGCCGGAAACCAAAGGCGGCAGCGCATTGAACGTGACGCAGTGCGGACTGCACCCGGAAGTGTCCGACGGCAGAAATAGCGGAATGGCCGCGTTCAGCACAGTGATGGTGACCGTGTCCGATGGCGAATCACATCCATGGGCATCCGTGGCCACCGCTGAATAGTCCGAAGTAACGACCGGCGAGACCTGTGGTCCGTTCGGCGACCACGCATAGGTATAGGGTCCGGTGCCTCCCGTGGCGCTCGCGATCAATGTGGTGGAGGTCCCTGAACAAACGGTATCAGGGGTCAACGGATCCAGCACAACGGGCGCAGGTTCTGAAATGGTGGTGCTGTCCAGCAGGATGCACCCAAGGGCATCGGTGACCTCGCATGCATATGTGCCGGGCGCCAAGCCCGTGATGGAAGCGTCCGTTTCCGCTCCCGGTGACCATAGGAAGAAGTACGGCGAAGCTCCACCGGTGGCCGTTGCCGTGGCCGTTCCATCGATCAACCCGTTACAGGTAGCATCGGTCCCTGTGACGGTCATCGCCAAGGTCGACGTGTTCGCGGCCAAGGTGACCGATGTGGTGGCCGGGCAACTGTTAGGTCCGGAAACGGTGCAGGTATAGGTGCCCGGTGCCAAGCTGTCCAAACTGGGAGTGGTGGCTCCTCCCGGCGACCAGTAATAGTTGACCGTTCCGGAACTGCCGGTCACCACGGCCTGCACCTCGCCATTGTCCAAACCGCAATGGGGATCGGTGGTCTGAAGGGTCACGCCGAGCACATTGATGACGATCGTAGTATCTCCTGAGGCGCCGCAAGCATCCGTGGCAGTGAGTGAGACCGAGTAGGATCCGGGACCTGAAAAAACGTGGGTGGGATTCTCTTGTACCGAAGTATTCTGCGCTGAACCGGGATCACCGAAGTTCCAGGCATAAGTGCTCGGGCAAGGGCCGGAGGTATTGATGAAGTCCACCGAGCTGCCCGCGCAATCGCCGCTGAAAGAGGCCACCACCGGAGGTGCCTCATCGATCAGGATGTCGTCAATGGCGATACCGTCGTAGCTGTTGCAGATACTGCCGGCACCGAAGGCAAAACGGAAACGCACGCTCGGCGCATTCGCCAGCCAGCCGAGGCAATGTTTTGCCGTCACCCAGGCCTGGCTGCCATTGCCGCCTTGGCAACTTCCTTGTGTGGAGCCCTGCCTGCCGCTCCAGCCCGGCTTCGGAGTCACTGTCCCCGGCAGATAGGTGATGCTACTTGTGTTGAACCAATAGGAGGTGATGCAATCCTGCGGCTCGCCAAACGAACCCACGTTGCTGTATGTGGAACCGCCATCCGTGGAATATTGGAACGTCATTCCGTCATGCGTGCGTTCCACCTCCCAGAAGATCTTGAAGGAGATCCGGGGATTGTTCAGGGTGGTGAAGTCGAAGCACGGGCTTTCGAGGTAGGACTGTTCGTTGTTGTTGTAAAAGGTGCCTGAAAGGCCACCCACACACCAGCACTTGGCCCCGCCACCGGCGCTGTTGATCAATGGATGTGTCGGTGTTCCCCAGGCCCAATCGTTGCCCGTACCACCGCTTACCCAAGAAGCCGCGGTCTCAAAGCCCTCGCTGTACGGGAATGTCGAGATCATAGTGCCACACTGCGACCAAGCATTGCCCCAGGCCAACAAGCAGACCATACCAAGAAGTACGGATCGCCAACCGATCGCGATAGAACGTCTGCTCATCCTTATAGTGGATGCAAAGGTGGTGCTATTGGTCGCATCACGCAGGGAACCTCGGTTGCCTTTCGATCAACATGTGACCCACACAATGGTTCGTCAACAGGGCAGCCGATCGGGAAGTTCACACCTCCAGGTCACCGTACTAAGCTGATGGTACCGGAGCGGTCCAATACCTCTCCTTCGCCCGTGGTCGCACGCAGCGTGTAGAAGTAGGTGCCGGTGGTGAGCACCTCGCCCGCGATGGAACGCCCGTCCCAACTCTGTTTGGGGCGATCGAGCAGGGCCACCAACTGGCCCCAACGGTTGAAGATCCGGACCTCCAACTGCGTGAGTTTTCCGCCCGTAATGCGGAATGCGTCGTTCTGTCCGTCCCCATTGGGCGTGAAGACATTCGGAATGAAGAGGGTGTCGGGTCCCAGCACGCAGACGATCTTCTCCACTGAATCCACACATCCCACGGCGTTCGTTACGGTCAACATCACAGGATAACAATCGATCGCATCATAGGTGAAGGTGGGCGAGGGATCGGTCGATGTGCTTCCAGCGGGATCACCGAACTGCCAAGCCCATGTACTGGCACCGAAGGAACCGTCGTTGAACTGCACTTCGGGGTTGGTGATCCTCGGCGTCTGTGGCGTCCAAGTAAAATTTGCGATCAATGAATCCCCGATTGTGAAGGGGCCGAAGGAGAACGTGAAGCTGGGACAACCACTGGACAGATGCACCATCACGCTTGCGGTGTATACCCCCGTGGTGTCATAGCAATGCTGTACCACTCCGCTGGTGCTTGAGCTACCGTCACCAAAGTCCCAATGGTAGCTGTCCGGTGCGGGCGATGATGCACTGAAGGTGATGCAATGTGGAGCGCATCCATCCAAGGGCGTACTGCTGATAAACACCTCCTGCCCTGAAGGAATGGTCACCGTCACCTCGGCTGGTTCCGACTGGCAACCGAGCGAATCAGTGACCACTGCGGAATAAACGGTGGTCTGCGTGACGGATACCGGGGGGGCGCTCGGTGTCCATGTGTAGGTATAGCCCGGCGTTCCTCCCGTTCCTTGAACCGAGAAATTCGCATTACCTCCGGGGCAGATCGTGGTATCCCCGGCCACCAAGGCGACCACCGACTCGGGCTGGCTGATCACAACACTCGTGTCATGAGCACAGCCACCGACATCGGTGATCGTTACGTTGTAGATCCCCGCAGGAATGCTGTCCAGCGCCGCATCCGTGCTTCCCGTGGACCAGAGGTATGTATAGGGCTCGAAGCCTCCGTATCCGAAGATCATCGCCATCCCGTTGCTATCGCCCTTGCAGGTGACATTGGTGAAGGTCAAGCTGTCCGTTAGCAGGGACAACGAAACTGTGATATAGGCCGTATCGGTACCGCAGGCCGTGGTGCCCGCTACCCAGTACGCTCCAGCGCCAAGGGCATTCACGGTGATGGAATCCGTGGTGGCACCGGTGCTCCATTCATAACTGTCAGCACCCGAGGCGGCGAGGATGGTGGTGTCCGCAGTTCCGCAGAGGATCGAATCGCCCAGTATGCTTGTGGTGCCGCCAACAGACACGGTGACCTGCGTGCAGATCGTATCTCCGCAAGCGGCCACAGCGCAGAAGGAAAGTTCCTCTTCACCGATGCTTCCGGGTCCTGGGGTATAGGTGGTGACCGTCGAGTCCGGATCGCTGAACGCGCCGCTTCCCCCATCCCAGATCACAGAGACATATTCACCTGAAACACTGCCCACCAAGGTGGTGAACGAGCCACACGGGATCGCTCCGCCACCGGAAACCACTGTCGGCACCGTGGGTGTGAAGACCGCTTGGCAGCCGTAATTCACATAACTCACTATAGGCTCGCCTGGCCACGTGAAGTCAGCCGTAGCACCATCGTTCTCCGCGCTGGTCCCGCCGTAGGTGCCGTAGATGTTGGTCAATTGCCCCGCATCGTATGTGGCTGTGTCACCGCAACCGGTGCTTGCAAGGTTGATGCGCAGCCAACGCAAGGTCGGTGGCGCGGGCGTGGTGGTGATCGGCTGGCCGATGAGGTCACTGTTATTCCGAAAATGACCTTGGGTGTTTCCTGCGTTCTGATAGATGATGTAGAGCGTATCGTTCAGCGCGGCGAAGGAGTTCGCCAGCACGCACATCTGCGTTGAAGTGACAAAAATGACACGATGTCCGGCAGGAATGATACCGGCCGGCGGCTCCAACAAGTGGCCACAGCCTTGTATGCCGGCATTCAAGGCGACCGTCAATGCGGCCGTGGTGTCATTCTGGGAAATGCCTAAAAAGTTGCTGCTGTAGAATCCGAATTGCAGGTCTTGGATGTCGATGGGATCCGGTCCGGTGATGAAACGCACCATTTCATTCATCCCCTCGGTACTGCCAGCGCAGACGCTATCGGACGATGTGCAGGCGTCAACGAGGATGCCCTCTATCTCCAGGCATTTCGTGGGTATTTGGGCATGCAGGGCGGCCGTAGCACCTATCGCGAAGGCGATCGGCATCAGCCTCCGCAGACTTTCCTTACTCCATGTACACGTTCGCCTCTCTCTGCTCATTCGGTGGATCGTTCGTTCGGCCAAGGACCCGCTAAAGATGCGCGACATCGGACGTATTTCATCGAGACGAACTTATCGGCGTCCGCGTTCGCCGTGGATGTTTGATCAAGGATGTTATCAACCGAAGAGCATGGGAAGCGCCACGAAGATGGGCCATCCCGGCAAAAAAAACGGGGCACCGCTTCCGATGCCCCGTCCAATAAAGGTCCGATCTTCAGTTCAGCACCACGTCCACTTCCCCTATCGGCGGGACGTTGATGATCTTCAATGCCTTGCTGTAGCTAAGGATGGCTTGTACCGTTTCCGGCCTGGGGCCGCCGATGGAAGGCATTTTGACGAATTTGCGTGAAGGTCTCCGAAGTGTAGAGTGTGCCATTCGTGTGGATTTTGCTCAAGAACGCGGAGACGACCGGGGTATTGCATCCGGATCTGACAGAAAGATGGAATGGGCCGAAAACACGAACGCCGGCTTACGGGCCGACGTTCCTGGGGCAGGGTCCCTCGCGCGAAGGGATCAGGCCCTCTCAAGCTGCATCCGGTGCTGCTTGATCAGCTTGCGCATATTGATGAGCGCATAGCGCATGCGGCCCAAGGCCGTATTGATGCTCACATCACTCTGCTCGGCTATCTCCTTGAAACTCATTCCCAGATAAGTGCGCATGACCACCACCTCGCGCTGCTCCGGCGGAAGATGGTCGATCAGCTTGCGCACATCGGCATCGATCTGCACGTTGATCATGCGCTCCTCTACGTTCTTATCCGTTTGGGCGTGCGTGGCGAAGACGTCGTAGTCCTCATTCCCGCGCACCAGCGGCATCTTCTTGTTCCGGCGGAAATGGTCGATCACCAGATTATGCGCGATGCGCATCACCCATGGAAGGAACTTGCCTTCCTCATTGTACTTCCCGGCCTTCAGGTGATAGACCACCTTGATGAAGGCCTCCTGGAACAGGTCCTCGGTGACCTCGCGGTCCCGCACCATGAGAAAGATGTGCGACCACACCTTCCGCTTGTGGCGGGCGAGCAGGATCTCGAACGCATGCTCTTCACCGCCGACATAGCGATGAACGAGTTCAACATCTGTGGGTATCCCCGCCTTGGCGGAACCTTGAGGATTGGACAGCATGACCTTTACCGTGTTTGTCCGAAGAGGAACAAATGGAGCTTCGGGGTAGAGGTCTAGCTATGGGCTGTCCGTTTGGGTGGAGTGAGCGGCCGGGGCCGATCGGGGGGGTGGGGTGAACGAATGACAGACGTGAGGTGTTGTGCAAACGTTGCCTCGATCTTTGTTATTGTGCGAGGCCACACAACATTTCCGTCTGTACCAAATATAGCGGATCCATGATGAAGCCAACCATCGGAGTTAAATTTGCGCTCCCATTTCCGCAGCCATTCCTACTCCTGTCAAAAGCCCAAAAGCCAAGAAAAACCTGCTTGTCCAAGCGGACAGCGGTGTTTCCAACGGCCATGTGAAGCCCGCGCATCGCTCGCCCGGCTTCATCAGCGTGCAAGGTGCGCGCGTGCACAACCTGAAGAACATCAGCGTGGACATCCCACGCGGCAAGCTGGTGGTGATCACCGGCCTTAGCGGCAGCGGCAAGAGTTCCCTGGCCTTCGATACACTCTATGCGGAAGGACAGCGCCGATACGTGGTAAGCCTCAGCAGCTACGCCCGCCAGTTCCTCGGTCGCCTGGAGAAGCCGGACGTGGACCGCATCGCTGGGATCAGTCCTGCCATCGCCATCGAGCAAAAGGTGATGACGAGCAACCCGCGCAGCACGGTGGGGACCAGCACTGAGGTCTACGACCATCTCAAGCTGCTCTTCGCCCGCGTGGGCCGCACCTTCAGTCCGGTGACCGGACGCGAGGTGAAGCGCGACACCATCGAGGATGTCGTGGCCGGTGCCAATTCGTTCCCGAAGGACAGCACCGTGCTCTTGATGAGCCCGATACAGCTTCCCAACGGACGCTCGTTGCGCGAACATCTGGATGTACTGCAGCAACAAGGCTTCGCGCGCGTGCACGACGGCAACGCGGTGCAGCGCATCGAGGACCTGCTGATCGCGAAGAAGCTCGCCGACGGACCATGGAGCTTGGTGCTGGACCGCATCACTGTGGATCCCGGCAACAGCGAGACCGAAAGCCGCGTGGCCGACAGCGCGGAGACCGCTTTCTTCGAGGGGCAAGGCGCGTGCATGCTCTTGGGTGAGAACGCAGACGGCAAGCCGCTCCAACGCAACTTCAGCGACCGCTTCGAATTGGACGGCATCACCTTCGAGGAGCCCACCCCGAATTTCTTCAGCTTCAACGATCCCGTGGGTGCTTGCCCGCGTTGCGAAGGCTACGGCAACATCATCGGTATCGACGCCGACCTCGTGATCCCGGACAAGACCCTTTCGCTCTATGACGATTGCGTGGCACCTTGGCGAGGCGAGAAGTTGAGTGAATGGAAGTACGATTTCATCCGCGATGCCGCGAAGCACGATTTCCCGATCCATCGCCCCTACCGCGAGTTGAACGAGGCGCAACGCCACCTGCTGTGGAACGGCGCGCGCGGCGTGCACGGCATCGACGCCTTCTTCCAATACTGCGAGCAGAAGAGTTATAAGATCCAGTACCGCGTATTGGCCAGCCGCTATCGTGGAAAGACCACCTGCACGCTGTGCCATGGCAGTCGCCTGAAGCCCGAGACACGGCACGTAAAAGTGGCCGGGCACGACATCACCGAACTGGTGCGGCTGCCCATCACCGAATGCCTCGCCTTCTTCAAGAACATCGACCTCTCCCCTGCTGATCAAAAGATCGCGGAGCGCCTGCTGAAGGAGATCGTCAACCGCCTGCGCTACCTCGATGAAGTGGGCGTGGGCTACCTCACCCTCGATCGGCGCAGCAACACATTGAGTGGCGGCGAGACCCAGCGCATCGACCTCGCCACCTCCTTGGGCAGCAGCCTCGTGGGCAGCATGTACATCCTCGACGAGCCCAGCATCGGCCTGCATCCGCGCGACACCAATCGATTGATCGACGTGCTGAAGCAACTGCGCGACCTCGGCAACACGGTGATCGTGGTGGAGCACGATGAGGAAGTGATGCGCGCTGCGGAACACATCATCGACATGGGACCGGAAGCGGGAACCCTCGGCGGCGAAGTGGTCTTCAGCGGCACACATGAGCAGTTGATGGAGAGCGACGGCCTCACCGCCAAGTACCTCACCGGCCGCGAGAAGATCGCACGACCGAAACGGCGACGCACGGTGAAGGACACCATCATCGTGAAGGGTGCCAACGAGAACAACCTGAAGGACCTCGACGTTGCCTTCCCGCTGAACATGCTCACCGTCGTCACCGGCGTGAGCGGCAGCGGCAAGACCACTTTAGTAAAACGCATCCTCTACCCTGCCCTGCGCCGCGAGTTGGAAGGTGGCGGCGGCGAACGCCCGGGCGAATTCAAGGAACTAACGGGGGATATCCGTCGCGTACAAGCTGTGGAACTCGTGGACCAGAACCCCATCGGCCGTTCATCGCGCAGCAACCCCGTGACCTATGTGAAGGCGTGGGACGACATCCGCCAACTCTACAGCGAGCAGGAGATCGCCAAGATGCGCGGGTACAAGCCGGCCTACTTCAGCTTCAACGTGGATGGCGGCCGCTGCGAGGTCTGCCAGGGCGAAGGCGAAGTACACATCGAGATGCAATTCATGGCGGATATCAGCCTGAAGTGCGAGACCTGCCATGGCAAGCGCTTCAAGGAGGAGATCCTCGACGTGAAGTTCCACGGCATGGACGTGGCCGAACTGCTCGACCTCACCGTGGACGACGCGCTGGACTTCTTCAAGACACACGTGGAAAAGCACAACGTTGTAAAACGCATCGTGGAAAAGCTGCTGCCCTTGCAGGAAACAGGACTCGGCTACGTGAAGCTCGGCCAGAGCAGCAGCACGCTCTCCGGCGGCGAGGCGCAGCGCATCAAACTCTCGTCCTTCCTCGGCAAAGGCCACGACGCGCAGCCCACGCTATTCATCTTCGACGAGCCCACTACCGGCCTGCATTTCCACGACATCGCCAAATTGCTGAAGGCCCTGAACGCCTTGATCGAGAACGGCCACAGCGTGCTGGTGATCGAACACAACCTCGAAGTGATCGCCTGCGCGGACCACCTGATCGACCTCGGTCCCGAAGCCGGTGATGCGGGTGGCTCCATCGTTTTTGAAGGAACGCCGGAGGCTTTAGTTGCCAGTGGCGTTGGGCATACCGCTCATTATTTGAAGGCGGTGCTTACTACGGAATAGTTGTTCGTGGTCGGTTCTTAGTTGTCAGGCTGCCGGCTTGGTTGTGACATTGATCGCGCTGCTTCGCCGAGTCCTATCCTCCCTTGGCACTGTGTCGCACTATCTTCACCCAATGGATGATCTAGTTCATCCCGTTCCCACGTGGTTTCCGTCTCGGACCATGCACCAAAGCCACTACTAACGGAAGACCCTGCTTGAGTGAAAAATTGAATATCATGGCACTTAGCAGCGAAGAGACGAAGTTGAATACAACGAGAGTGCGGTATGTATTCCTTGATGTTGTCGGCTTTACTAGAAAGGGTCGGAGCATGAACGACATGGTCGAAATTATTAAGGGATTAAACAAGATTGTCCTTCAAGCTATCGCTGATTACAAAATCAAGAAGGTAAATTGGATGGCACTTGCCACGGGTGATGGCATGTGCCTTTGCCTATTCAGATCCACGCCAGAAACACAGGTCCATTTGGCCTTTGATATTCGCCGTTCTGTGAATGAATGGAACTTGAAGCAGACCCGAGAAGCACGGAGGTTCATGCTTCGCACTGCACTGCATGTCTATGACGACTTCCGGATTAAGGACATCAACGGCAGACAAAATATTATCGGTCACGGGATCAATACTGTGGCGCGTACCATGAACCTCGGCGAGCCAGGTGAGATTCTCGTGACCAACGATCTATATGCGAGTGTTAAGAAAGATGAGATGTTCATGAATACCTTCTCTAGCCCTGATCGAAAAAAGGTGAAGGACGAATGGTATGGATTTCGGCGAATTGAACTTTTAGAGGAGCTAAGAAATTGGACTAGAGATGCTCCAGAGATAGCAAAACCATTGACTTTGCCGGACGAGAAGGTTGATTCACAAGTTGAAGACAGCAACACCCATCTGGACACTTTACGGGAGTTGATGGCCTTGGGAGACTCCTATAACAACCGCCCAAGATTGACCCCAGATATTGGGATATCTCTTCCCAGCATCGAGTTGAATGATAGGCCAGACAAACTCTTTGCTAATCCAAAGCCTTTGATCAACGAAACAGTGGATCTAAGCCAGATTGATGATAACAGGCTTCAATATGCAGTGATCACGGGTGGATTTTGGCATCCGGCAGCCAAGCCAAAAACTGGACCCATGAGAGAGCTTCCAACGTACTCTCAAGAGTTTCCCTTAAAGGAATCCTTTCGCTCGTTTTCGGCATTGGTTACGCCTAATGGGGAGTTTTTCCGCTTGGCGCTGAAGTTGATGAACGAAGCAGGTACGCTGGAAGCACATAAGGCATTTGGTGAATTCACCTTTGTGTTGAGCAATGATCTTCTCACCACAGGTATGAAACTTGGCAAGCTTGATGCCGGCGTGAGCTATGAGCGCCTCGAGCGATTGAGTTATGCACCCCGTTTCGAGATTGAGTTTAAGGTGCTTCCACTAAGAGGGAGTAAACTTCAGGTGGCGCGCATTTATGTGGACGAGAAGGAGATCCATACATGCTTGATTCCAAAAGAATTCACGAAGCGGTTCGGCATTGTGGCTTCCGGGAATAGCAAACCCTGCCACATGACCTTGAGTGAAATTGAGGTGTATACTGCGGCGAAATGAGTTCTCATTCTCACTCTCAGCAGGTCCCCATCTCGGCCCCACAACTGGCGCCAGCGGCCACGCTCGGGCCTCATGATGCGGGATAATGCAAACACACGAGCGAGAACGCTCATGCCGAGTGTGGGAGGAATTCTTCTTTGCGCTCTCCTCGCCCTCTGCGGTTAAACACCTTCAGCGGTAAGACCCCATCCCCGACCTTTGCCCCTCGCCTTTGCGGAAAACGCTACGGCGGAACCAACATGCCCATCGACCAGCACCACATACAAGCGCTCAGCCAGCTGGAGTTCCATGCGCGGCAAGTGGTGGAGGGCTTCCTCGCCGGTCTGCACAAGAGTCCATTTCATGGATTCAGCGTGGAATTCGCGGAGCACCGTGCGTACAACCCCGGCGAAAGCACGCGCCACATCGATTGGAAGCTTTTCGCCCGCACGGACAAGCTCTTCATTAAGCGCTACGAGGAGGAGACGAACCTGCGCTGCCAACTGGTGATCGACGCCAGCAGCAGCATGTACTATCCCGAGACCTCCGAGAAAGCACCGAAGCAGTTCAACAAGATCGAGTTCGCTACCTACGCTTCCACAGCGTTGATCGCCCTGCTCCGCAAACAGCGCGATGCCGTGGGACTCACCGTCTTCGCGGATGAAGTGCTCATCACCGAAGAGGCGCGCAGCAATGCCGTGCACCTCCGGCACCTGATGGCGGAGCTGGAGCAACTGCTCAGCAGCACCGCGCCCACGAAGGACAAGCGGACGAACGCCGTGGAAGCCCTGCACGATATCGCGCGCCGCACGCATCGCCGTTCACTCGTCGTGCTCTTCAGCGACATGATGGACAACAGCGCCCACAGCGCCGACCTGTTCGACGCGCTGCAGCACCTGCGCTACAACAAGCACGACGTGATCCTCTTCCACGTGGTGGACCGCAAGCATGAACTCGAACTCGGCTTCGAGGACCGCCCCTACACCTTCGTGGATGTGGAGAGCGGCGCCCAAGTGAAAGCACATGCAGCGGAAGTGCGCGCGGAATACAAGGCGGCCATGGCGGCCTATTGGCACGAATTGAAACTGAAGTGCGGCCAGTACCGCATCGAACTCGTGGAGGCCGACATCAACGCGGGCTTCGAGAATATCCTGTTGCAGTTCTTGCTGAAGCGGAGTCGATTGTACTGAGATCAGTTGTCCGTTGTCAGTTCTTAGTTGTCAGGCTGGGCGTGGCTATCAAGCCTCAGGGCAGACGACTGCATCGTGCCGGATCACACCAGCCTGTTCTTCACCGCAAGATTCACGGCCGCCGCCACGGAAGGCACTTGCAGCTTGGCATAGATGTGACCGATGTGCGTGTTCACCGTGGGATAGGTGATGTCCAGTTCGGCGGCGATCATCTTGTAGCTGAAGCCCTTTACCAGCAAGGCGAGGATCTCCAATTCCCTATTGGTGAGGTTGAAGCCTTCGCGCACGGCCCGCTCCTGTCCGTTGAACAGTTCCAATACACGGCGGGCCACGGCGGGCGTCATCGGCGCGCCGCCCTTCATCACTTCGCGGATGCCTTCCACCAGCTTCTTGGGCGAGGTCTGCTTCAGCAGGTAGCCGTTCGCCCCGGCGCGGATGGCGCGGAAGATCTTGTCGTCGTCCTCGAAAACGGTCTGCATCAGGATCTGCAGGTCGGGGAATTTTTCGCGCAGCTGCGCCACGCCCCGGATGCCATCCACATGCGGCATGTCGATGTCCATCAGCACCACATCCGGTAAGCAGCCCTCCACGTTGGCGATCACCTCCCGGCAATCCGCGAAGGTGCCCACGCATTCCATGTCCGCCACACCCGCCAGCAGCAGGCCCAGTGCATCGCGGCGATGGGCGTGGTCATCGAAGACGGCGACGCGGATCATGGGTCCAAGTTGCGGAGGAAGTCCCATTGGTGATGCGCTTGAATAGATGGGTACTGAAAAAGAAGGCCCCTGCATTCCGGCAGGGGCCTAGGTCTTCGAGGGCCCACGGTTATTTGGGCATCTGTTCACGCATGAGCTTCTCACCGAGGATCTCGCGCGTGCCGTTCAAGGAGGCGCGGAAGGCGTCCATTTTCTCCTTGCCACCGGCCGTGGTATTCATGGCATCACGCAATTGCTTCCACTTGGCTTCGCGTTCGGGGCTGGGGTCCAGATCGGCCAAGCTGTTCACCTCGATGATCGTCATCACATCATAGTCCTCCTTGTTGGCGGCCATGCCGGTCAGCAGGTGGAAGTCCTTGATCAGCCCCAGTGCCTTGGCTTTTACCATCATGGGATACCAGAACTGGTCCAGCTGCTTGAGGTAGGCATTCTGTGAATTGGCACCAGTGCGGATGGTGGCGATACGGTAAACGGTCCCGTCGGTGAAGGGCGATTCATCCTGGGCGCGCGTGGCGGTGGAGGTGCCGAGCAACGCGATGGACAGGGCGATGGCGGGGAGGGATCGAAGTAAGGGGTGGCTCATTTTCCTTTTGGTTTGGATCGTTTGTTCGAATGGTGACAAAGACAATGGCTTTGGATGGAGGCGTCAATCGTTGATTCCAATGATGGGAGATCACACCACGGAGGCACAGAGGCACAGAGAAATGCGGAGTACCACAGGTGACGTTATGGTTGAACCGCAAAGAGCGCGGAGTTCGCAGAGGAGAAAGAGAAGCGCCGCCTTCGGCGGTGGAGGGCGCCGAGAAATGCGGGGTGCCTCAGGTGACGGCTTCGGAAGTACACCACAGAGGCACAAGGGCACAGAGAAATGCGAGGTGCCACAGATGACGTTTTGAACCGCGGAGGGCGCCGAGTTCGCAGAGAAGACAAAGAAGAGCCCCCTGCGGCGGTGGAGCGCGCGGAGAAATGCGCTCCCACGCTCACAGCGGAACCTCCAGTGTTACCGTGGTCCCCTGCCCTGCTTCGGAATGGAATTCCATTCGGCCGTTGAGTGCGTCGGCGCGTTTGTGCATGGTGATTAGGCCATTGCCACCCATGGCATAACTGGCATCGCCTTCGGTGGTGGGCATGCCTCTTCCGTCATCCGCGATGTGGACCTTCAGCCGATGCCGTTCCGCTGTCAACACCACTTCCAAGGAACTGCACGCGGCATGTTTCGCCACGTTGTGGACGGCTTCGCGGAAGAAGAGATAGAGGTTCTTGCGTTGCTCCATGTCCAACTTGAGTTCCTCTACGTTACCGCTGAATGAGAAGCGCAATTCGAATTCGTGTTCCTCCGCGGTGCGCACGGCAAAGGCGCGCATGCGATCGAAGAGATGATCCACGCCATCGAAACGCGAGTTGACACTCCAGACAATGTCGTTCATGGATTCCAACGCGGCAGTGGTGCCTTCGGTGATGCGATCGAGCAACGCGGCGCTTTCCGCATCGGCGGAACGTTGCCGGGCCACCGCGCCATACAGGGCCACACTGCTCAGCGTGGATCCGATCTCGTCGTGCAGGTCGGCGGCGATGCGATCGCGTACGGCGAAGACGCGGCGCGCTTGTGCCAAGCGATACCGGAAGAGCACGATCACGCCAGCAGCGATGATCAGCAGGGCCATCGCAATGAACCACCACGTCAGGTAGAACGGCCGCAGTACGGAGACGGTGAGCAGCAGGTCCTTCGCCTCCCAAAGCCCGTTGCCCACGCGCGCTTTCAGCCGCAGGCGCCAGTCCCCGTAGGGAAGTTGTCGGATGATGAGGTCGTTGTCATGCTGCTCGTTCCATCCGGCGTCGACGCCATCGATGCGCCATCCGTACGTGGTGGAAGCGGGCTCGGTGAAGCTGAGCAAGGCCATGTCCAGTTGGAAGTAGCGATCGCCAGGGTGCACGGTGATGTGCCGCGTCCGCGCCACCTCCACGGTGCGGTCCACAACGCTGTCCAAGGATGCATCATACTGCCGGAATGAACTGATGACCAATTCCGCCTGCTGGACGTGCTGTGAGGCATCGATATCGTCGGGCAGGAATGCGGTGATGCCGTTCAATCCGCCGAAGAACATGCGCCCATCAGGACCTTGCGCATAGGCCGTTCGATTGAATTCATCCTGCCCGATGCCGTCCCCTGAACGGAAAGTGGTCTCCACTCCTTTCGCCGGATCAAAGTCCACAAGCCCATGGTCCGTGGATGCCCAGAGGTGACCTTGACGACCTTCCATAATAGCATAGACCGTATTGTCCGGCAGGCCGTCCTCCGTGCCGAAGGACCGCACGGTTCCCTTTTCGCGGTCCAGTCGCAGCAGTCCTCCATCCCGGGTGCCGAGCCAAAAGATGCCGCTGCCATCCTCCAGAAAACACAGGATGTGATCCACGGGCAGATGATGGATCGGATCCGTGGTACACCAGTGCTCGAGCAAACTGGATACACCGAGGCGATAGAAACCATTCTCGGAACAGGCCCAAATTCCATAGTGCGCATCACGGCCGATGAACTCGACCAGCGCGGAGTCCAACCTGCCCATCGTACCGGACCTGTCAAACAGCGTGGTGCTCCGCGTTCGCGTGTCCAGCACGCGCAGCCCGTTCTCAGCGCCCATCAGCCACCGATGCGCGTCAAGCCGTTTCAAGCTCCACACCGCGCCCACATCAGGTGGCAAGGGATAGCGATCCAGCACCTTCAGGTCGCTGCTCCGCCGATGTACGATCGCCTTGCCCTCCCAGCCCCACAACGTGCCGTCATCGTCCATGACCAAGGCGCATCGCCAAACGTGGGCGGTGTCGACGGCCAGCACCGCACCGGTCCGCGCGTTCAGCGCATAGAGACCGTTCCCTTCCGTGTTCACATACAGGAAGCTGTCACGGGCGCACATCCCCCGGATCTGGATCCCAAAACCTTGCGGCGTGCTTTGCTGATAAAGCATCCGCTTGAACGCGGTCGGCTTCCGGGTCAACTCATACAGGCCGAACGTCGTGCCCAGCCATAGGCGGCCATATCTGTCATGGAATACCGATCGCATCGTCGCGTCGATGGTAGGGAACTCCGCCGCGAGGTTGAAGACGAGCGGTGCGTTCTCGTCACACTTGGCATCGGTCCCCTTTCGCACGGCGGCATCCACCAGCATTTCGTCGGCCGCCAGAGGGATCCTCACGGCGGTGACCCATTGGCCGCGCAGGTGGATCGGTCCGGTCTGATGCAGTTGTCCGTCCGGTGCCAACCAGAAGCCCTCGCGCTCCCGGTCCTCACCGGAACTGATATAGTGGATGCCATCGCGTACCGGATCGGCCATCGGCATTTGCTCAACTGCACAAGGAAGCAGGAGATCGGACAAGGTGGCACCGTCGGAGGCCATCAGATGAATGATGTCGGTCTCTCCCGGCCCGCGCCGAACACCGGCAAAGCCCTTTTTGACCGGGACCCAATTCAGGCTCTTCGATCCGTCCGCAGCTTGGATGCGCCGGAACGTGTTTCCGCCGGCATACACGATGGCATCGCCTTGGAGTGTGCTCAATACGATCTCACCTCGACTGTCCTGCCGGACGCTTGCGATATCAACGGCGCGGCAGGGAGCGTGCGCGCCGAATCGATCAGCGAACGAAGTGACGGTCCACGTTTCGGGATCGATCAGGTCGATGGCGGGTACCGTACCGCGCACGGAACCACGGCCGTAGGTGACCCACAGCATCCCTTCCGGGCCAAGGAGGACCTGTGCGGCGTAATCACTGTACAGCCCGTCCGCACGGGTCCATACTTTGAAGCGTTGGCCGTCGAAGCGGGCGACGCCTTTCGGAGTAGCGAGCCAGATGAAGCCTTGGTGATCCTCCGTGATGCCTCTCACCAAACGATCGGGCAGACCGTCCTCCGTGCCGAAGTGGCGCAGGCTGTACACCGGGTCCTGCGCACTCGCCAGCATGGCAAGCGCGATCAGGCAAGGCAAGAGGAACAGGCGCATGGCAGGCGGGTGAAAGTATCCGGATCGGGCCACCACAGCGGGAAAAATGCAAAAGCGACAGATCGAACTTGCTCATGTTCCGGTTCCGGTTACATTTGCAGCCGCCTCGGCAAAACCAAGGCAAAACGGTTCGGTAGTTCAGCTGGTTAGAATGCCGCCCTGTCACGGCGGAGGTCGCGGGTTCGAGTCCCGTCCGGACCGCAAGAAAGCTCCTCACTTGAGGGGCTTTCTTCGTTTTAGTGGCTGTTGGGCCTGAAAATTATAGAGGTGACTAGCGCATGCACGCCCGCACCACCATCACCACCACGCACGCGAGGAACATGAAGATGCTGATGCGGTTGATGCCGTGCATGAAGCGCAGGTTCACATTGTCGTCCCGCTTGGAGAAGAGGGTGGCCGGGTTGAGGTAGTAGAGGATGCGCTTGAGGAACATGCTGTGAAGGTATGCAGCGGGCATGCTCATCCCCTTTTCATGGGATGGAGTGGACGCGGAAACGATCGCACCTCCGGATACTTTCGCTCATCACCCGACGCCATGTACCATCCTCACGTTCTTCTCTGTGCCGCCTTTCTGTTCAGCCGTTGCACCGTAAGCGGCGGACAGGACCTGTCCAGCACCCGACCCGGTGACCCAGGTACTTCGGGCAAGGCCCATCAATCCACCGGAACGTACACGGAAGGCAAGGACTACATCGTGCTGGAGCGTGTGCGCTTCATGGACGAGCAAGGCTTCGAGCAACCCGCCGAGGCTTTCAGTGTGCTTTTGCCCAAGGGGTGGAAGCACGAAGGTGGTATCCATTGGAAAGCCCTCAACGAATGTCGCGGCGAACTGGTGACCGCATCATGGAGCGCAAACTCGCCCGATGGTGCGATCAGGATCGTATCGCTGCCCGGCCAGAGCTGGGGTTGGGCATCGGATCCGATGATGCAGCAGAGCATGATGATGGGCGCCCGGAACGGTGGCTGCGAGACAGGCATGCCGATCCAGGCGGAACAATACTTCCGCGAGGTCTTCGCACCGCGCGAACTGCAAGGCGCGGCGATCATAGAAGTGAAGGACAACCCGGCGGCGGTGCAGGTGATGGATGAGAAGAGCGCGGCGCGACAAGCTGCGTCCAGCGCGTACGGCGGCACCACCACCATAACCAACAGCGCGATCACGGCACGGCTGAAATGGAACGACGGCAGCGAAGGCATCGCTATATGCTCGGTAACGAACATGCGGAACGTGTCCCAGGACATGTACTCCGGCACGATGCAGGAAGTGAGCACGAGCTTCACCTCGGAACGCAGCTACATCCGCTTCCCCGCTGCTCGTCGCGAAGAGGCGGAGCGCATCCTGGCGAATACACAATCCAGCATCCGCACCAACCCCACATGGAAGCAGGCCGTTGACAGCTACTGTGCCCAACTTGGCCGCCAGCAAGAGGCAGAGCATCGCCAGCGCATGGCCGCGATCGATGCGCAGACACAAGCCAATACCGCCGCCCACAACCAACGCATGGCCAATATTCAAGCGCAGGGAGCGGCGAACACGGCCGCCTATGAGCAGCGCATGAACGGCATGGATACTCAGATGCGTTCGTGGGAGAACCAGCAGGCCTCACAGGACAAGCAGCACACCGCTTTCGTGCAGACCATCCGCGAGGTGGAGACCTGGAAGGACGCATCCGGAAGTCCCGTGGAAATGAGCGCAGGCTATGACCAGGCCTGGAGCCGTGGCGATGGCAGCTACATCCTCAGCAACAAGCCGGGCTTCGACCCGAGCGCTGTTTTCCAGGACCAGAACTGGACGGAGATGAAGCGGGAGAAGTAAAAACGGCAATACCGCTGTGGCTTGGAGGGTTTAAATTTGCGCCCCTTTCCATGGCCTTCGAACTCATCTCCGAATTCGTGCCCACCGGCGACCAGCCCGAGGCGATCCGCCAATTGGTGGAGAGCGCCCGAGAAGGCGTGCAGTACCAGACATTGCTTGGCGTAACGGGATCGGGAAAAACCTTCACGGTGGCGAACATGATCGCGGAGCTGGACCGGCCCACGCTGATCCTCAGCCACAACAAGACGCTGGCGGCGCAGCTCTACGGCGAGTTCAAGCACTTCTTCCCGAACGACCGCGTGGAGTACTTCGTGAGCTACTACGACTACTACCAGCCGGAGGCCTACCTGCCGGTGACGAACACCTATATCGAGAAGGACCTTTCGATCAACTCGGAGATCGAGAAACTGCGGCTGAGCACCACCAGTGCACTGCTTAGCGGTCGCCGCAATGTGATCGTGGTGGCGAGCGTGAGTTGCATCTATGGCATCGGGAATCCGGCGGAATTCCACAAGAGTGTGGTGCATGTGAAGAAGGGCCAGAAGGTCTCGCGGAATGCGCTGCTGCTTCAGTTCGTCTCCGCGCTTTACAGCCGTCGTGACATCGACCCGGCGCGCGGCAACTTCCGCGTGCGGGGCGATGTGGTGGAGGTCTATCTCGCCTACGCCGATGAGGGCATGCGCATCCATTTCTGGGGCGATGAGATCGAGAAGATCGAGCGCTTCAGCATCGAGAACGGCAAGACCTTGGAGACGCTGGACGAGACGCCGATCTATCCGGCAAACATCTTCGTCACCAGCAAGGACACGCTGAACGACGCGATCTCCTCCATTCAGGAGGATATGGTGAAGCAGGTGGAGTTCTTCAAGGAGATCGGCAAGCACCTCGAGGCGAAGCGGCTGGAGGAGCGCGTGAACTACGACCTGGAGATGATGCGCGAGCTGGGCTATTGCAGCGGCATCGAGAACTACAGCCGCTACTTCGACCGGCGCCAGCAAGGACAACGCCCCTTCTGCCTACTGGACTATTTCCCGGAGGATTTCCTGATGGTGATCGACGAGAGCCACGTGACAGTGAGCCAGATCGGCGCGATGTACGGCGGGGACCGCAGCCGGAAGAAGAACCTCGTGGAATATGGCTTCCGTCTGCCCAGCGCGATGGACAATCGCCCATTGAAATTCGAGGAGTTCGACAGCATGCTCGGGCAAACGGTCTTTGTGAGTGCCACGCCGGCCAACTTCGAGTTGGAACGCAGCGAAGGCATCATCGTGGAACAGGTAGTGCGCCCCACGGGCCTGCTGGATCCGCCGATCGATGTGCGCCCAAGCAAGGACCAGATCGATGACCTGCTCTACGAGATCCGCCAGCGCAGTGAGAAGGAAGAGCGCGTGCTGGTGACCACCCTCACCAAGCGCATGGCGGAGGAACTTTCGGAATTCCTCGGGAAGAACGGCGTGAAGTGCAAGTACATCCACAGCGACGTGGAGACCTTGGACCGCATCGAGATCCTGCGGCAACTGCGCCTCGGGATGTTTGATGTGCTCGTGGGCGTGAACCTCCTGCGCGAAGGCCTTGACCTTCCGGAGGTCTCGCTGGTCGCGGTGCTGGACGCGGACAAGGAAGGCTTCCTCCGCAGCAACCGCTCGCTCACGCAGACTGCAGGCCGCGCAGCGCGGAACTTGAACGGCAAGGTGATCTTCTACGCGGACAAGATCACGGACAGCATGCGCCGCACCATGGAGGAGACCGACCGCCGCCGTGCGAAACAGATGGCGTACAACGAAGAGCACGGCATCACACCCACGCAGATCAAGCGGGACCGTGCCTCGGTGATGCAGCAGACGGCGGTGATCGACGCGGGCGATGGCAGCGGAAGAAAAGCCTACGTGGAGCCGGAATCGTTGAACATCGCCGCAGACCCAGTGATGGCCTACATGCCCATCGAGCAGCTCGAAAAGAATGCGGCCTTGCTGGAGTCGCAGATGAAGAAGGCCGCCAAGGAGCTCGATTTCACGGCCGCGGCCCAGCTCCGCGATGAACTCTTCGCGCTGCGCAAGCTGATCGACGAGAAGGTGCAGGTGAGGTGATCGCGCCTTTCGGCGCTCACGTGGGGAAGAACGAACCACGGATCAACACGGAGGGACACGGATATACATGGTCGGTGTCCGCGGGTCAAGCTTCCCCTGGCCATCCGAATTGCGACCATCTGTGTTCATCCGTATGGATCCGTGGTTAAATAAATAACCCGGCCGCAACGCGGCGTCTATCCTGTAAATCCTGTGATCCTGTCAACAGAACCAGACAATGACGCGGGCGACATCCAAAGCCGATAGTCCTGTCCGAGATCCGCCGCCGCGCGCGAACACCTATTTTCGCTGCAACCTATCGCGGACCGATCGCGTCCCTAATTTGCGCACATCGCTCCCATCCGCCCTTCCATGGCACGAACCACTACCCTTCTTCTCCTTGTTACTTTCCTGACCAGCTCGGTCAGCGCCCAGATCGCTTTCGGTGGACAACCCTACGGGGACAAAGCCGAGAAGCGCGGCATGCCACCCGCTGTCGCTGTGCACCTGCCAGCGGTGGACGTTCCCACATTGATGGCCGAGGATGCGGCCCGCGCGGCGCAAGGCATCAAGGGACCGTTCCGTTTCGGACTTCCGCTTCCCACCAATTACACGTTGCAGAACAGCGGCTCCTGGTGGACGATGCCCAATGGCGACCGCGTGTGGCGCTTGGAACTCGTCTGCGCCGATGCGGTGGGGATCAACCTGCAATTCAGCAACTACGTGATCCCGGTCGGGGCGCGAATGTTCCTCTACAACGCCGCCGGTGAAGTACGCGGCGGCTATACCGCGCAAAGTAATCCGGGGCACACGGCCTTCGGAACGGCGCCATTGTCCGGTGACCGTATCACGGTGGAATACATCGAACCCGCAACGTTGGCCGGGCAAGGGCAGCTCACCATCAGCAGCGTGATCCACGAATACCGCAAGCTCGGTGAGGCGATGCAGCGCGGATACGGCGACAGCGGCCCGTGCAACGTGAACACCATCTGTGCCGAAGGCGATGACTGGCGCCCGGAGATACGCTCGGTGGCGCAGGTTGTGCTTGGCGGCGGTGTCTGCTCCGGAACCTTGCTCAATGATTGTGATCAGGACAGCATCCCCTATTTCCTCACTGCGAACCACTGCACTCAAGGCAATGAGACCAATGCTTCATGGGTCTTCATCTTCAATTGGGAAAGTCCCGTCTGCGATCCCACGGAGAACGCCCCGGTGGACCATACGGTGACCGGTTGCGACAAGCTGCTTGAGAATCCGGGGTCCGATGGCTCCTTCCTCCGCCTGAGCAGCATCCCGCCCGCTGCGTTCAACCCCTACTACGCCGGTTGGGACATGACGGGCACGCTTCCGGATTCCGTGCATTGCATCCATCATCCGCATGGTGATATCAAAAAGATCAGCAGTGCTGTCGCTCCGATCGATCCCCAAGTTGGCATTGACGTGGGCAATGGTCCTGCGGATGTCTGGCATATCCCTGAATACATATCCGGCACCACCGAGCCCGGCAGCAGCGGCAGTGGCCTTTGGAACCAGGATCATCGCATCATCGGCCAGTTGTACGGCGGTGAAGCTTCCTGCACAGACAATGTGAACGACTACTATGGTCGCTTCGATGTCACCGGACCGCTGCTGGCGGAATGGCTGGGCGCGTGCGGCGACAGCCTCGACGGCTTCGATCCCGCCATAGTGGTCCCCGTACCCATTGACGTGGCTATCACCTCGATCAACAATGTGGACCGTAATGTCTGCGGCACGGACAGCATCATGCCCATCGTCACGCTGAAGAACAACGGAGAAGCCGATCTTTCCTTCGCCTATATCAATTACCAGATCGACGGCGTATTGGCAGGAACATTCGATTGGTACGGGGCCGTGCAGCCGACGCAGACCGCCAATGTCCAGTTGCCTGCCATTCATTTGAGCCTCGGCGAGCATCTTCTTCGCATCTCCACCTCGGCCCCAAACAATGGCATCGATGATTTTCCACCGAACGATGCCGACAGCCTCACCTTCATCGTGAACAACCCCGCGCTGCAGAGCACCGTGGAAATGGATCTGGACCGCTTCGGCACCGAGACCACGTGGTCGCTTTCGACAGAGGACGGTTTCGTCGCCTACACGGGCGGACCTTACACGAACAGCCCAAACGGCTATACCGTGAACACCGAGGTCTGCCTCGCGCATATCTGCTACACCTTAACAGTGAACGACGCCGTGGGTGATGGCATGTGCTGCAACTATGGCAACGGCGACTACCGCGTGCTCGACAGTGAAGGCAACGTCTTGCTGGACGGGAACGGCGAGTTCGATTTCACTCGCTCGGATGATTTCTGCGTGAATTGGGTGGGCATTCCCGAGGCACAGACCTCCCCTATGCACATCGTGCCGAATCCCAGCAACGGACAGGTGAACGTCTATCTGCCGAACACTTCCGCCGCACTGAGGTTGCGCGTGCAGGATGCGTTGGGCCGCATCGTTTGGACCGGCGTCAGCCCGCGCGGAACAAAGCAACTGTCGCTCGACCTGGGCGGACTCGCGGAAGGAACATACATTTTGGTGGCCGAAGGCGATCAGGAGCGCTACGTGCAGCGGCTGGTGATCCAGCGGTGATGCTGCCATCATGCTGAAGTTTCATCCACAGATGATGCCGATGACACAGATGATGCCTCGGCATCGAATGCCGAGACGCACGGTCACTGGAGTGATCGACTACCGTTATCAACCCGCGAAGCGGGTATCTGTGACATCTGTGTCATCTGTGGAAAACGACCAGGCGTTCAGTACTTCAAGTGGTAGTAGGCCAGCTTGACGTATTCGTTGTTGAGCATGATCAGTCCCTCTTCGGAGGTCCACCAGGTGCGCTCATCGAACTGTGTGCTCGGCGCGTCATGCAGCAGCACGGTGATGCCCGCCTTGCGAAAGCGCTCGCGGAAGACGAAGCCCACGCGGCGCAGGTGGAAGCGGTTCGAGACGATCAGCACCGTATCCATGTGATCGGTTTGGGCCAATGCGAGCAAGGCCTCGGCTTCCTCAAAGGTGCTGGTGCCCTTGTCCAAGGCGGTCGTTAGCGGGAATGGAATTCCGTTGCGCACTGCGATGTTGCGCGTGCATTCCGCCTCCGTGCTGTCGATGCCGAGCGCTTGCAGATCGGTATTGATGGGCGCTCCGGTGAAGACGAATCGATCACTGATGCCTTGCGCATAAAGACGTGCAGCCTCGCTGCCCCGGTCCATGGCCGAGCCGCCGAGAACAAAGACGGCATCCGCATGCGCGACCGGATCCTCCGTGATGAGATGATCGCCTGCTGCCCGCAACAACGGAGTTCGGAAGATCCAGCAGAGGGTGACAAGACCTATCAGCGCGATCACCACTCGGCCTTTCCACGAGCTGACGAACCGCCGCCATCGCGAACGTGATGCGGGCTTTTCCTGCGACGCAGCCATCGTTCAATAGGCACCGTTCCTGCGGCGCAGCGCCCACTCCAGGGTGAGCAGTGCCAGAAGGAGGAAGAAGATCCAGCGCAGGCCGATCAGATCGCTGAAGCTGGCGTGGGAGTAGGAGCGCGCTGCGAGTGTCGGCCGTTCCTCCATCGCCTTCACGATGCTGTCCATGCTCGTGGGAACTACTGCGATGCCACCCGTGCGCGCCGCGATGTTCTCCCATAATCCATGATCGGCAACGGTATTCATCCGTTCCACGACCAACGGCTTCACCAGGAAGTCACCGGTGGCGGTGAAGCGTTGTCCATCCAATGTGGCACCTGCGGAATAGCTGTACCGGCCGGCAGGAAGAATGCCCGCTTCCAGATGATAGGCCGTGCCGGAGCGGCTGAACGTGTAGTCCAAGTTCTTGCCGTTCTCGTCCTTCAATTCGATCGTGGACTCCGGCGTATTCACCTGTTCGTAGCTCGCGTTATAGAGTTCCGCATCGATGCCGATCTTCTCGTTCTGTGCGAACTCCCGCTCCAGCCGCACGCGGAAGCGGCTCTTGTCCTGCTTCAAGGCGAGGAACTGCACCGTCTTCTGCACCAGTTTGTCGAAGTGCTCGTTCGTATTGTTCTGCTGCATGTCGGCCAGACGCCAGCGCCACAGGCCTTCACCGCAAGTGATCGCTGAGCGGCGCTCACTCTGCCCTTGGAATGCGAACAGCGGATAGGGCGTGCGCACCGCGCCGATCTTCTGGGTCATCAGCGCGGTGGCGGAACGGCCCAAGGCATATTGCGCGAAGGGGACCTGCAACGGCGGGAAGTGCTCGTAGATCCGGATATCCTCCGGATCCAACGTGAACAGCGTAAAGTTCGGATCCACTGCGGCCTGCGCATCCGTGTAGGAGCCACGGCCGCCTTCGATGTCCACGCCGTTGCCCATCGCCGTCACTTGGCGCATGTCACTCTGCTGCCCGAGGATGGTCCACGTCGGGATCTTCTTCTCCACGATCTGTTGGAGCAGCGGCTGGATCGCCGACTTGGACGAAGGCAATTGATCGAGGATCACAAGGTCGTAGTCCTGGATCTTACCGGTGAAGTCCTTCGCCAACGATACTTCGGTGGAATAGCCTTCCATCGCCGCCATGGCCATGCGGATCGCAGCGACATCAGGATGCGGGCTCTGCTCGAGGATGAGCACTTTCCGACGGTCATCGAGAACGTCCACGAAGATGTCCTGCGCGTTGTTCGCCAGCGTGGCCTCCCCTTCCACGGCGCGCAGCGAAACGGTATAGCGTTGGATCCCGGCGACATCCGCCTTCACCATCAGCGGCACCTCGGTGATCATCGGGTCCGCGTTGATCGCGAGGTCCTTCCCGGCCACCTCCTTGCCATTGTGCATCACGCTGACGTGCGTGGCCTTTCCGCGCAGATGATGCGCCTGCACCCGCACCAGCAGCGGGAATTGATTGCCGAGATAGGTGATACGGTTGTGCTCCACGTCATGCAACACGAGGTCCGGGCGCACGGTGGTATCGCCCAACATGATCGGAAACACGGGCACGCCCAAGCGCTCAGCGGCGAGACGCGGGTCACGCCCCCGGTTGTAGATGCCGTCGCCGTCGATGATCACCGCGCCGAGGTCGGGACCGGCGAAACGGTCGTAGGCGGCGCGGAACAGTTCATCAATATCGGTCTGTCCTTCTGCTTGCTTGAATGTAAGGCCATCACTCACGTCGCTTCCGTAGGTAAATGGCCGCACTTCGAATCGATCACCGAGCTTATCGGAAAGCTCCTGCAACTGCTTCGCGTACTGTGTCCGGAAGGCGACCGTATCACCATTCGCCAGCAGCGAGGACGAGCCATCATGTGCTAACACCACAACCGGCTTACGCACTTCGCGAAGCAGGATGCGCACCATCGGCTCCAGCAGGAAGAAGGCTACCAGCGCGATGACTACCGCGCGTAGCACGCCCAGTGTCCACTGCAGTCCGGCACTCCAGCCGTTGCTTTCCCGCGTGCGGCGATAGAGCCCCCAAGCGCCGAGCGCACCAAGCAGCACGCACAGCGGCGCGAGCCAAAGGGAATACGTAGTGGTGAGTGTCACGGGGTGCGAAGATCGGGCTATTCGGAAAGCCGCATCAGGTTTTCAAACGGAAGTTCGCAACGATCATGGTCGAGCGTCATCAGGCCACATCTGTGGCCATCTGTGTCATCTGTAGAAGAACGTCGGAGAAAGGCATTCATCGGCGTTCATCGGTGCCATCGGCGGTTTTCCTCAGAACCAGCGGTGATCGCACACTAGGTCAGCATGCCGCCGCAGACATTCAGCGTCTGCCCGGTGATGTATCCGCTGAGGTCGCTGCCGAGGAAGACGCAGGCGTTGGCCACGTCTGTCGGAGTGCCTCCACGCTTCAAGGGGATGCCATCCCGCCAGCCCTGCACCGTCTTCTCGTCCAGCTTCGCCGTCATCTCGGTCTCGATGAAGCCCGGTGCGATGGCGTTGCTGCGGATGTTGCGGCTACCGAGTTCGAGGGCCACGCTTTTGGTGAAGCCGATCACGCCCGCCTTGCTGGCCGCGTAGTTCGCTTGGCCCGCGTTGCCCTTCACGCCCACCACGCTGCTCATGTTGATGATGCTGCCGCTGCGCTGCTTCAGCATGGTGCGCATCACCGCCTTGGTCATGTTGAAGACGCTCTTCAAATTGGTGGCGATCACCGCGTCGAAGTCGGCCTCGCTCATGCGCATCAGCAGCTGGTCCTTGGTAATGCCCGCGTTGTTCACGAGGATGTCGAGCTTGCCCCACGCCTCCACTACCGCGTCCACCGCGGCTTGTGCAGCGTTGAAGTCGCCCGCGTCACTCTGGATCGCGAGCACCTTGCGGCCACCTTTCGCGAGTTCCGCCGCCAGTGCGTTCGCTTTCTCCGGACTGCTCACGTAGGTGAACGCCACATCCGCGCCTTCCTCGAGAAAGCGTTCCACGATGCCTCTTCCAATGCCGCGTGAACCACCGGTCACGAGGGCCGTCTTTCCTTGTAGTAGTGCCATGTGGCGAAGATAGAGCGGGAGCTTATGGAATCAGGTCCGTGACTCTTCAATGGAAGCACGCGCTCTCGTTTGTCGCGAGTATGTTGTCTGGTTCCGCCTCAGGCGGTTTCCAGTTCATTTAGCCCTGTTCTCGTTCAATAATCAATCTCAAGGACAGGTGCTGATGTTTTTAATGCTGCTACGCGGATCATAGAAATACTCTGATCGAAAAATACATGACTGAAGGATATCGCCGTATAACAAGTTTTGATATTCATCATCACCGCAATGAATGAACACAAATGAGCAGGACATGTCACCCATTCTTCTTTGAGTGAACCGTGTTTCCTTCTGCTCTCCCATCCTCGTCACCACGTGGGCCTTGATATCCAATAAGGGTGATGAGCCACTGTCTAGTTCAACGATATTGCACTCTTCTCCTGATCGGCTAAAGTTCGGGTCACTAAACCGCATCTCCTTTTCAATCAAGGAACTGAATGTTTGCGACGAATCCATCGGTGTGATTTGGAGCGCGAGGATATCGGAACAAACAGAATCGATACGGACGAACCTCAAATGACCCGGTTGTTGCGTCGTGTCAATGCGAAAGGTTGAAGGGATCGAAAGGAATAATCCACTGGATGAATCCCGCAACGACACCCAATCAATCGTGAAGCTGTGACCATCACTGTCATAGCGCCAAGCGCCACTTAGCAAGCCGTTGTCATAGTTTCCTCGTTTTGATGCCCGTCCTTCTAGGAAATGGAACACCCAAAGGCTATCCGGTATCCCATTCCTCAAATATCCTTCAGCTATGGTGTCCTTCCCAGCTAGTTCAAGATATGGTGTCAACTGAAGCCTTGTTGAATGTGGCTTACTGCAACCAAATGAGATGAGGATCGGCAGCGTCAAGATGAAGCGGAGAAATCGAGTTGCGCGAAAAGGGACTTGATCGATCCCTATGGTTTTCATCTATGGAAAGGACAATTTTGAACTATTAATCACCCCAACACCTCCTTCACTTTAGCGCCGATCGTCGCGGGGCTGTCCACCACGTGGATCCCACTTTCGCGCATCACCTTCTTCTTGGCGGCGGCACTTTCGTCGGCACCGCTGACGATGGCGCCGGCGTGGCCCATGGTGCGGCCTGCGGGTGCGGTCTCACCGGCGATGAAGCCCACAACGGGCTTCTTGCAGTTGGCCTTGATCCACTTCGCTGCGCGGATCTCGAGGTCACCGCCGATCTCACCGATCATCACGATGGCCTCGGTGTCCTTGTCGTTCGCGAAGAGTTGAATAGCCTCCAGCGTCGTGGTGCCGATGATGGGATCGCCACCGATGCCGATGGCGGTGCTGATGCCGAGACCGGCCTTCACCACTTGGTCGGCGGCCTCGTAGGTCAGCGTGCCGGACTTCGAGACGATGCCCACCTTGCCTTTCTTGAAGACGAAGCCGGGCATGATGCCCACTTTGCATTCGTCGGCGGTGATCACGCCGGGGCAGTTGGGGCCGATCAGCGTGCAGTCCTTGCCCTTGATGTATTCGCGTGCCGTCACCATGTCCTTCACAGGAATGCCCTCGGTGATGCAGACGATCACTTTGATGCCGGCCTCGGCCGCTTCCATGATGGCATCCGCAGCGAATGGCGGAGGAACGAAGATGATACTGACGTCGGCGCCGGTCTCCTTCACTGCTGCGCTCACGGTCTCGAACACAGGACGGTCCAGATGCTTCTGTCCACCCTTGCCGGGCGTAACGCCACCGACCACGTTGGTGCCGTACTCGATCATCTGCGAGGCGTGGAAGCTGCCTTCGCTGCCGGTGAATCCTTGGACGATGACCTTGCTTCCCTTGTTGACGAGTACGCTCATTCGCTGGGTCCCTTTAGTGGGAACGGCGGCGAATTTAGCCCACAGGTCGGGACCGGTTCATTCGTGTGCCGTCTCCACGGATTGTGCGGCCACGGAAACCTTGCGTACGTAGGGCCGGATGATGAGGCGGATGGTGTTCTTCCAGCTCAGGTATTTCCACGCCCAGTTGGTGAGCACCGTCACGCGGCTGCGGAATCCGACCAAACTCATCAGGTGTACGAACAGCCAAAGGAACCACGCGACAGGCCCGCCAAAATGCAATGAACGGATGTCCACAACCGCCTTGTAACGACCAATGGTGGCCATGGATCCCTTGTCGCGATAGGCGAAGGGCAGCCATTCCCCAGCGTTCGTGCGAAGAAGGTTCTTGGCCAATTGCTTCGCCTGTTGGATGGAGACCGGCGCCACTTGCGGATGCCCTTTCGGCCACTTCGGATCAGCTGTGCTTTGCGCGATATCGCCAATGGCATAGACGTTCGCGCTGCCTTCGATCCTGTTGAAGCCGTCCACGCGATACCGCTGGGAACGTTCATCCACCGCGGTCTCCAGCCCGGGGATCGGAAGCCCTTTCACCCCTGCCGCCCAGATCACGGTGTTGGTCTCCATGGTCCTGCCGTCCTGGAAGGTGATCCTCGATCCATCGAAATTCATGACACGCTGCCCGAACTGCACATTCACACCGAGTTCCTTCAGATACTTCAATGCCAACCGCTGGGCCGTCGGTGAGAAATGCGCCAGCACCGCGTGATTGCTGTCGACCAAGTGGATCTGCATCCGGTCATTCTGCATTTCCCTGTACTCGTGCTTGAGGATCGTCCTGCGGATCTCTGCCAGCGCGCCGGCCAGCTCCACGCCGGAAGGCCCGCCGCCCACGATCACGAAGTTGAGCCGCTGCCGTTGCTCCTGCTCATCGTCCAGGTAGAGCGCGGCTTCAAAGTCCTGGAGGAAATCACTGCGGATGTCCAAGGCCTGATTGATGCTCTTCAACTGCATCGCTTGGTCGGCGACATCCCTGTTCCCGAAAAAGTTGGTGACGGTCCCCGTGGCAAGCACGAGGTGGTCATAGCTAATGCAGCCGTGGTCCGTGTCCACGCAATTCTCCTGCGCTCGTATGCGCAGCACTTCGCCCATGCGGTAGATCACGTTAGGCATCGGGCCGACGGTGCGCCGGAACGGATGTGCGATGGCATCGGCACCGAGGCTGCCCGTGGCCACTTGATAAAGCAGCGGCTGGAAGCAGTGGTAGTTGTTCTTGTCGAGCAGGATCACCTTGAAGTGCTTGCCCGCCAAGTGTTGCACCAGTTCCAATCCGCCGAAGCCACCGCCCACGACGACGATGGTTGGCCAGGTCAAGGCATCGAAGGCGGCTCTGTCCGGTGTTGGCATGGTGCGAATTTCGGAAGAGAACACGGGAACAAACGTGATGTTCGTCAAGATCTACGCGCGGTGCGCACCTTTGCGGCGCATGTATGCCCCGGACACCATCGTCGCGTTGAGCACCCCGCCGGGCACGGGCGCCATCGCCGTGGTGCGCATCAGCGGGCCGGCCACGCTGGAAGTGATGCACGCCGTGGTTCCATCGATGCTGCTTACGCCGCATCCACGGGAAGCGGTTTTCGTGAAACTGCGCGATGCGGAAGGCGCGGTGGACGAGGGCCTGCTTACCTGGTTTCCCGGGCCGCACAGCTATACCGGCGAGGACGTGGCGGAGATCAGCGTGCATGGATCGCCTTACATCCAGCAGCGCATGTTGGAAGCATTGATCGCTGCTGGCGCACGCATGGCCCGGCCCGGCGAATTCACGCAGCGCGCCTTTCTCAACAAGAAGCTTGATCTCAGTCAAGCAGAAGCCGTGGCGGATCTGATCGCCGCCGGAAGCCAAGCATCACACAAGCTCGCGCTACAGCAACTGCGCGGCGGCTACAGCCAACAGATCGAAGGCTTGCGCGAGCAACTGATCAGCCTGAGTGCCTTGGTGGAATTGGAACTGGACTTCGGCGAAGAAGATGTGCAGTTCGCGGACCGCAACGAACTCACCGCGCTGTTGAACGGCATCGTGAAGATCTGTGATGTGCTCATCAGTAGCTTCCGCTATGGCAACGCGGTGAAGCAAGGCGTTCCCGTGGCGATCATCGGTGCGCCGAACAGCGGCAAGAGCACCTTGCTGAACGCGCTGCTGCAAGAGGACCGCGCCATCGTGAGCGAGATCCCCGGTACCACGCGCGACACGGTGGAAGAGACGATCAGCCTCGGCGGTGTGCTCTTCCGCTTCATCGATACCGCTGGCATCCGGAATACGCAGGACACCGTGGAAAAACTCGGCATTGAGCGCAGCTACAAGAAGGCTGCTTCGGCCAGCATCGTGGTGCTGCTCGGCGACGCCGGGGTATTGAGCGAAGGCGCATTTCGCACGCAGGCGGACATGTTGCGGAAACGCATCGGTGAAGGGCCGGTGATACTTCCAGTATTGAACAAGAGCGATCTCGTTCCTGTTCGGCAGGTGAAGGTGGTAAAGGATGCAAGGGAGGTAAGGGAAGCGAGGGAGGTCATACAGATCTCCGCTAAGAAGGGCGTTGGACTGGAGGAACTGAAGGAGCGCTTCATCGCCCATGTGCGCTCACTGAACAGCGGTGAAAGCGACATCGTGGTGACGAATGCGCGCCACGTGGAAGCCTTGACGAACGCACGCACCGCCTTGCTCTCCGCGCGAAAGGGCGTGGAGGACGGCATCAGCGGAGAACTGCTGGCCACTGATCTGCGGCAGGCGCAATATCACCTCGGCGCCATCACTGGTCAGATCACCGTGGAGGACCTGCTGGGCAGCATCTTTTCGCGGTTCTGCATCGGGAAGTGAGTAAGCACTGCGTCTGTAGATGTAACATCAATGTTTGTAACAAACATGTACAATTTCGGGGACCGCTCCAATGATCGACCCACTCTTCAACATTCGCTTGGAGCAACGGTATTGAAGAGTGCGATAATGGAAGCCTTATCAACCATGGGAAGCACCTACACCATTCCCGCGCAGACCCACATTGGGCATGTGCACTTGAAAGTGTCCGACATCGAACGCTCCTTGGCGTTCTACTGCGGCCTGCTCGGATTTGAATTGATCACGCGCTATGGCACCGAGGCCGCGTTCATTTCGGCGGGAGGCTATCACCATCACATCGGATTGAACACGTGGTACAGCAAGGGCGCGCCGCCAGCCCCTCCCCGCTCCGTCGGGCTGTTCCATACCGCGATCGTCTATCCCACACGCCGCGACCTGGCCGTGATACTGGACCGGTTGAACAAAGCCGGACAAGCCTTTACAGGCGCTGCCGATCACGGGGTATCCGAAGCGTTGTATTTGGATGATCCCGACGGCAACGGTGTGGAACTCTATTGGGACAGGCCCCGCGAACAGTGGCCGCACGAAGCCGATGGATCGTTGACGATGTTCACGCGTCACCTCGATATCGAAGGGCTACTGAAGGAGTTGGAGGTTCCCGCTTGATCGCTTCGAAGACTCAAGGACATTGGTCCACGTCGAGCACCTTTTCCAGGGCGTCGATGTGCAGGTATTCCTCGGTGCCATCGCCCTCCATCGCCGGACCGACACGCGTATCCACGACCACATTGACGAAGAGCGGATCACCGATGTGCTTCACTTTTTTCGTGTAGCGCTTTTCCAACGCACCGCCATCTCCCTTTTCATCCGCCACGTCCAAGGCCACGGGGAAGGCATAGGTGCTACCGCACGGTTGGAAGCTGTGCGATCCGCCATCGAACCGATAGGCACCCGTCAAGCGCATCGGCGAGGTCCCGATGTTCTTCACCCGGTGGATGGTGAATGCGCGTGTGCTCTCGATCGGCTTTCCATCCAGGCCCAAACGTTCCAGGCCATCCGTCACCGGCTTCCAATGCTGCGGACCAGCGCCGCCGCCCATGGCGAGGATCAGCTCTCCGTGTGCAATGGTCCACTTTCCGATATGGCCGAAGGGAACGCTGTCGCGCTCCAAGTAGCGTTCGCGGAGGACGAAGAAGCTGTCCGCCTTCAGTTCCAACTCCGTGAGGATCCCGGGGCAATCCGCGCAAGGCAAGGTGTTCGAATAGAGGCCGACCCATTTGGCAGGGGCTGCCTTAGCGGTAGTGTCCGCGCCTGATGTGACGGCCTTCTCCACCGGCGGTGCCGGGGACTGGCAGGAAGCAAGGACCAAAAATGCAATAGGAAGAAGTGGTGATCTCATGGACATGTGACAAAGAAACAACGCCACGGCGGTCATCTTTGTGCGCCATGTCGACCGCCCTTCTACCCGCCTTCTATTTTGGCACTGCTGAGCATTATGCCCTCCTTGCAAAAAGCGCTCGGGTGATCATCGATACCGGCGAGCACTATGAGCGCCAGAGCTATCGCACGCGCACAGGGATCATTGGTCCGAACGGAAAGCAAGACCTGATCGTGACCATCGATCGCCGCAGTGGCGAGAAGATGCCGATGCATACCGTGGGCCTCTCCTATACCGAGCCGTGGAACGCGCGCCATGTGCAGGCGATCCGCAGTGCTTACGGGCAAACACCTTGGTTCATCCACTACATCGATGAGATCGAAGGCGTATTGATGCAACGCTATTCATGCTTGCTGGACCTGGACTTGGCGACCATGCGGCTTGCGATGAAGTGGTTGCAGCTAAACAATGAATTGTTGATCTCGCCCACTTATGTCGAAGAACTGACCACATCACTTCGTGATCACCGGACCGATCTTCATCCGAAGCGGGAGTTGCCAAAAGGGATCACAAGGGTCGGGCCGTACACACAGGTCTTTGCGGACCGGCATGGCTTCGCGGGCCGATCGAGCATCATCGATCTGGTAATGAACACAGGGCCGGACGCCGCCGCGATCATTCGGCGTTGAACGATACGGCCCAATGAAAAGGGCGCCGTTCGGGCGCCCTCTTCATTCATCCTTTGAATGCGGATCACTCCACCTTGAAGACCGAGGCGTCGATGCCTTGGTTGACGCTGATCTTGGTAGCGGTGAAGGTGATGTCCATGCCGGCGTTCTGCTTGATGGTGTGCGGGAACAGAATGCCACCCTCCGCGCTGTAGTCGCTGTAATCGGTGTTAACCTGCATCGTGTGCTCGCCGCTGCCTTGCGTCTCGCTGCGGCGCAATTTCAGGCCCGTTTTCACATCGTAGTAATCCGTGAAGGTGTTACCATCGCTATGGGAGACCTTCATACGATAGGCCTTAGCTCCGTTGAGGTCCACCACTCCGGTGAGTTCGGCGGTCTCGCCCAGGTCCTTGTAGTGCAGTTCCGGAAAGGCATACACGGAATTCATGACCTCCTGCAGGTCCGCGCCTTCGATCGCCTTATCCCCTTGCATGCCACCGGCCTTGCCCTTCTTGCCGTCGAACGTGATGCTCTGCATCATCATCGTGCCCATCTTCATCTGCATGACGTACTGGTTGGGCGCCTTGTTGTACTCGGTCATCGTGGCGGTCATGCCCTGCACGCTGGTGGTGTATTCACGCTTCAGGTCCTTCACCTTGGCGACTGCGGCCTGTCCACCGATCGCAGTGATGTAGTTGTCGATCACCTTCTGTGCGGTCAGACCTTCCGGTACGGGATCCACCACGTTCTTCTCTTCATTGCCGTCGGGATCGTAATAGACCACCTTGTTGTTCGCACTCAATGGTGCCAAGGTGTTTCCGACCTTCTCCTTGTCACCCACCACCAGGATCGTGGCATGGGCAGGCTTCAGGAAACGCGCTGCGGCCTGCTGCACATCGGCGATGCTGATCGTGTCCAAACGCTGGAGATAGGTGTCATAGTAATCCGCTGGCAGGTCATTCAGGTAGGTGTTCAACGCGAAACGCGCAATGGTCTTCGGGTCTTCCAACGCCCTTGCGAAGTTGCCCGCCATGTTGCTCTTGGCCAGTGAGATCTCATCCGCGGATACCGGGGCCTTGCGGATCCTGTCCAGTTCGGCCATGATCTGCACGGCGGCACTGTCCGTCACTGCGGTGCGCACGCTGCAACCCGCACTGAAGCTGCCCGCCCAACGGTCGGCGTCCAGCTGCGAATAGGCTCCGTACGTGTATGCCTTGTCCTCGCGCAGGTTCTGCATGAGGCGGGCGTTGAAGACACCTCCGCCGAAGATGGTATTCAGCACCTGCGCCTGCATGGCCATCGGATCGTTCGGCTTGAGGTCCACCGGGAAGACCACCTTGATCACGCTTTGCGCGCTGCCAGGGCGGTCCACGAAGGCGACGTTGGTCGCGGCGGCCGGGGCCGGCACTGCGCCAGCGGGAATGATCGGGCCAAGTTCCTTCACCACATCATGGCCTTGGGCATCCTTGGTCACGGGTACGTCGGCACCCTTCCAGGCCCCGAAGTACTTCTCGGCCATGGCCTTGCCTTCCTTCTCGTTGATATCGCCAACCAACACGAGGTAGCCGTTCTTCGGCTGGAAGAAATAGCGGTAGTAGGCATAGACCTGGTCGCGGGTCACCTTGTCCATGGTGGCCGTCGTGGAGACCTCTCCATACGGAAAGCTCTTCCCGAAGGTGAGCGCTTGGCCCACCACATCCGCGATCTGGTCGGGGTCATCGCCACGGGCCTGGATGCCTGAAAGCGCACGCGTCTTGGCCTTGTCGAATTCCTCCGTGGGATAGTTGGCGTTCTCCACCACTTCCGACGCCAGGCCGAGCACCTGATCGAAATTCTTCTTCAGGCTACTGGCATAGATGCCGTTGCCGGTCCCGCTCAATTGCGCGCCGAGACCATCCACGGTCTCATCGATCTGCTCCTTGCTGTGGCTGGTCGTTCCGCTGGTGAGCAGTTCGCCTACGAGGTCCTGATAGCCGGCGATATCGCCCTGCATGACCGGAGGGATGTCGAATCGCACCTGTGCACTGACGATGGGGATCTTGTGGTTCTCCACCACGATCACGCGCATGCCGTTGGCCAGGGTGAATGTGGCGTGCCCTCCGAGATGCACCATGGGCGCTGGTCCGGGGGCTGGTGCGTGGGTGCGGTCCACTTGGGCGTTCATCAAGGCCGGGGTAAGGAGGGTTGCGACCAACGCAAGGGTATGAAGCTTCGGTGTGTTCATGGTCTTCCGGTGGCGGTTCATTTCTTCTGACTGATGGGGAGGTAGTAGAGCACCACCCGGTTCTGCGGAACGAAGTACGTGCGGGCCACGCGCTGCAGGTCCGCGGCGGTCACTGCCAGGTACTGGTCCACTTCCGTATTGATCTTCTTGGCGTTGCCCAGGAAGGTATAGGCATTGGCCAGGTTGTTGGCGATGCCTGCGACCTTGCTGTTGTCCGTGGCGTGCTCGGTCTCGATCTGCACCTTCAGCTTTTGCAGTTCCTCGGGGGAAACGAGCTCATCGCGGACCCGGGCGAACTGCCGGTCCATGCTCTGCTCCAGGCTGTCAGGTGACACGCCCATGTTGGCCACTGCGAAGGCGATCGACAATCCGGGATCTTCCAGCGGCAGGCTGAAGGAACCCACATAGACGGCCTTCTGCTCGGCGTCCTTCACATTCTTCACCAGACGGCTGCTGTTTCCGTTGCTCAGCAAGCGGTTCAGCATGTCCACCGCATAGAAATCGGGCGTGCCCAAGGCGGGGATGCGATAGGCCTCCACCACGGCAGGCAGTTGGATCTTGTCATACACCGTGTCCCTGATCTCTCCTTTCATCGCGGGCTCCACCACGGTGTTGCGCGGGATGGCACCGCCCTTCGGGATATCGGCGAAATACTTCTTCAACTCCTTGGTGGCCGCCTTGGTATTGAAATCACCGGCCAGGACCAGCACCGCATTGTTCGGCACATAGAAGGTCTTGTAGAAACCCTTGTAATCCGCCTCGGTGGCGGCATTGAGATCTTCCATGTAACCGATGGTGGGCCACTGGTAGGGATGGACCGTGTACGCGCGCTTCAGCACTTCGGGGATAATGGTGCCGTAGGGCTGGTTCTCGTAACGTTGGCGGCGCTCCTCTTTCACCACTTCGCGCTGGGTCTCGATGCCCTTGGTCTCCACCTTGGCGTGCATCATGCGCTCGCTCTCCAGCCAAAGCCCGAGGTCCAGCTGGTTGCTCGGGAGCACTTCATAGTAGTAGGTGCGATCGTTGGTGGTGTTGGCATTCAGCACACCACCGGCCTTCTCGACATACTTGGCATACTCGCCACGTCCGATGTTGTCGGAGCCTTCGAAGAGCAGGTGCTCGAAGAAGTGCGCGAAGCCGCGGCGGTTGCTCGCCTCGTCCTTGCTTCCCACGTGGTACATCACGCCAACGGCCACAATGGGCGTGGAGTGGTCCTCGTGAAGGATGACGTGCAGCCCGTTGGGCAGGTCGAATTCGGTGTACTTGATCTCGCGGGTCTGAGCCACGGCGGTGATCGCTGCCATCATGCAGGCTGTTGTTGTGATGATCGTTCTCATGCGTCGATGCCTTGGGTGGCCCGAAGGGGCGGCGAATGTAAGGACCGCCCCGACGGCAGGCCGAAGAGGCTTGGGAGGAACGGGGACATGCCGTTGTAAACGGTTTCCGCATCCGGTCCCTGATGTGAAGAAGTGCAAAGAGGGCGGATGCAACACATCCTTGCCCAACTTCGCGGCGCGTCCCGTTGAACCCGATGCGCGCCTTCTCCGTACGAGGCGCCACCAACAGGGATGCTGAAGACGATCGCCCCCCAGATGACCGACCGCTTGCTCACCCCAGCCGTGGTGGAGCTCACGCAGACCCTGTGCGACCAATTCGGCCGTCAACGCGAGGTGGTACTGGAACATGCCGGTCAACGCATTGCCGGATTGCGTGAAGGCAACGTCGCCCTTCTGGCGGAAACAGCCAACGTGCGTTCCTCCGAGTGGACGGTGGATCCGGTACCGGCGGAACTGCTGGAACGCCGTGTCGAGTTGATCGGCGGATGTACACGGCGGGAGATCATCGAAGGCATGAATGCCGGGGCCAAGAGCTATGTGGCGGACCTGCGCAACATGACCCTCGGCAATCCGGCCGCGATCCTGCAAGCGCACAAGAACATCGAACGCGCCGCGGACAACCGGCTGGCCTATGTGGGCGATGATGGCGACCGCGTGCGGATCAACCCGCACAGCACCTCCCGGCTGATGATCGTGCCCCGGCCAATGTCCATCATGGACCCCGGAGGCCGTGGAATGCCCGGACCCGTGCCCGCTGCTTTCCTCGACCTGGCGCTGCATGCGGTGTATACGGCGGAGAAGCTGCGCCTGCGCCAAGGTGGCATGTACCTCTATCTACGTGAGGTAAGCGGCCATATCGAGGCACGCCTCTGGAACGACCTGTTCACATTTCTGGAAGACCGGTTGGAATTACCGCGCGGCACCTTCAGGGCCACGGTGATCATGGATTCACTGGCCGCCGTGCTGGAAGCGGACGAGATCCTCTTCGAACTGATGCACCATTCCGCGGGCCTGTCGCTGGACCATCAGGCCTACGCAGCGGACCATATCGCCCTGTTCAGCGCGCCCGACCGGCCGCACTTTCCCGACCGGGACCATATCGGATTGAATGCGCACTTCCTGCGCAGCATCAGCCTGCTCGTCATCAGCCTCTGCCATCGCCGGCAGGCCCATGCCATCGGGGCGCCATCGTATGTGCTGCCCATGGATCCAAGCCTTCCGTCAAAACCGGCCTATCTGGAGATGATCGCCGACAAGGAGCGCGAAGCAGTGGATGGGCACGACGGCACCTTGGTCGGCAATGCAGGCATCGTGAACGCGGCGATGACCGAGTTCAACAAGAGCATGCCGCGCTCCCACCAGATGTATTACCAGCGGCCCTCCCATACCACTCCCGCCGACCTCGTGCAACGGCCGGAAGGCGCACTCAGCACGGCGGGCATCATCACTTCCATCCGGGTGGTGCTGCTCGCCTTGGCCGCTCGGCACGCGGACCAAGCGGTGGTCGTTCAAGGAGGCCGATCACATGACCGTTCCTCCGTATGGCTCTCCACATTGTTGCTCTGGCAATGGACACAGGCCGAGAAATGCTTCATCACCGATACCGGCCTCGAGGTGCACGCGGACCTGATGAAGTACCTGGTGCGGAAGGAAGGCGAGAAATTATTCGGTAAGGATGCAGCACAGCGCGACATCGGCAAGGAGGCCGTGGAGCGGTTGACCGCGGCCATCCTCTCTCCCGCCCTGCCGGAAACGCTGCTGCCGCAGTGACCTTTTGAACGGTATTTTGGCGGCCACCTGCCTCCATGGAAGAACATTGGACCCCTTGTTCGGAACGGCTTCCTGCCGATGGCCAGCGCGTGCTCTGCTGGATCCCCGGCAACAAGGTGCATCTGCCCGGTCTGCGTGGCACGGAGGAACGTGAACTGGTGATCCTCCGGTTCGCCGAGGACTGGTTCGTGAAGAACCCGAGCAAGACCGGCCGTAAGACCCATCCCCACTTCTGGCTGGGCGAAGGAAGCAGCAACCACTTCTTCGAGCAGGTGACGCACTGGATGGAACTTCCGACCGGCCCGGACCTTTAGATCGATACGCCTATAACGCGAATGGCCCGGATCGCTCCGGGCCATTCGTATCGCACCACGTGGGCGCTGTTACTTCTTCTTCACCACGGGCATCACGTCGATCAGGTCGAGGTCGAACACCAGGGCGCTGTTGCCCGGGATCAATTCGCCCGAACCGCGTGGGCCGTACGCGAGCTCGCTGGGGATGAACAATTTCCACTTCGATCCCGCAGGCATCAGTTGCAGAGCTTCCTGCCAGCCGGGAATGAAGCCGTTCACGGGGTAGGTGATCGGGCCGCCCATATCGAGGGAGCTTTGGAACTTCGTGCCGTCGATCAAGGTGCCGGTGAAGTTGAGGCGTACGGAATCCGTCGCCGCAGGCTTGGGGCCGGTGCCCATGGTGATCACTTGATACTCCAATCCGCTGGCCGTGGTGACCACGCCGGGCTTCTTGCCATTCTCCGCGAGGAAGGCCTTGCCCTTGGCGAGGTTCGCATCGGCTTCCTTCTGCTGCTCCGCCATCATCCGCTCATGCGCGGCCTGCATGAAGTTCTGCACGAGCATGCGCAACGTGTCCGCGGAAATGCGCTCGGTGCTGTCCATGGCATCGCGCATGCCCGCGAACAGGGCCTCCTTGTTCAGTGAATCCAGGCCGGATGACTTCAGGTTGTGCTGCAGTTTCGGTCCCACATCGGCACCGATGCCGTAGCTCACCGAGTCGATGGACGTCACCAAGGGAACGTTGTGTTCCTTCTGGCCCGTCACGTTATTTCCGCAAGCGCTAAGCAGCACGGCCACCAAGGAAAAAATGCCAAGTCGAATGTTCATGTTCTGGTTTTGAGGCGGCGAAGGTAAATGCGCGGCCCAAGCGGAGACCGGTGCAGAATGCCTTTCACGATCCTTAACGCGGCGGCACCTCGCAGCTTGGCGCGTCGTTCAGGATGTTCCGAAGCCGCCGCCGGAAGCGCGCATAGCCGCCCAGATCGCTGTGATAGCCGCGGGAGAAACTGATCAACTCGCGGTGCAGGTCCACCGGGACCGCGGCATACAGACGCAGCGCGCTGCTATAGGGGACCAAGGGATCGCGCTTGCCGTGGAAGATGTACACGGGGCATTTCACCTGCGCCATCGCCTCATCGTTCCGGAAGGGATAGCGCAACAGCCACCGGTACGGGAGTATCCCCAAGTAATGCTTCGCCACATCGTACAGGTTCGCGAAGGGTGACTCGAGCACCAGCGCACGGGGCGAACGCTCCGCCGCGATGGGAACGGCAAGACCGGAACCGAGTGAACGGCCATACACCACCACGTTCTCCTCACCGTATTTCCCCGCGAGCAGATCATACCAGGCCAAGGCATCCGCATGCAGCGCCGCCTCGGAAAGTCTGCCCCTGCTCTTGCCGTAGCCGCGATGGTCCGGCATCAGCACCGAATGGCCCAGGCTGGTGAAGCGGGGTGCCCGCTTGCCCCACCGGCGCAGGCTGCCGGTGTTGCCATGCAGATAGAGCACTGCGCCTTTCTGTGCGGGCACCGTGAAATGCAGGGCATTCAACCGCGCGCCATCCGGGCGGTCCAGCCAAAGCTCTTCGAAGGCCCGCGGGAATTGGAAGTGATAACCCTCAGGCAGCTTGAAGCGCACGAAGATGAACCGTTCCTGGAAACCCCAATAGAACAGACAGAGGCCGAGGTATGCCGTGAACAGCAAGGCCAGCGTGGAGATCAGAAAGAGAAGCACGGCGCAAAATTATTGAAACGGAAGGCGGGTCAGCGAAGGAAGACCCATTGGTCCGTGGAACTGAGGCCGGGCTCGAAGCGATAGCCATCGCCCGTGTACTGCTTGATCTTTTCCGGCTCCATCACACGATGCTGGATCATCCAACGCGCCATCGCACCGCGCTGGTGTTTCGCATAGGTCATCAGCATCTTCGGACCGCCCGGCCGGTCCTCCTTGAAGAGAAGTGTGATGATGCGGCCTTCCAGTCGTTCGCGTTGCACGCTTTTGAAGTATTCCGTTGAGGCCAGATCGATCAGCACCGCGCTGCCGCTCTTGCGCAGGGCCGCGTTCAGGTTGTCCGTGATGCGATCACCCCAAAAAGCATAGAGGTTCTTTCGCCCGCGCCCCATGGACAACGAGGTGCCCATCTCCAAGCGATATGGGCGCACCAGGTCGAGCGGGCGCAGTACACCGTGCAGTCCACTGAGGATACGCAGGTGCGTTTGTGCGAAGCGCAGGTCGTCCGCATCCAACGATCCGGCGCCCAGGCCGCGATAGACCTCACCATCGAAAAGCCGGATCGCGGGCTTCGCGTTCCCGGGCGTGAACGGCATGGCCCATTCCTGGAAGCGCGCATGATTCAACTCCGCCAACTTCGGGTTGATCCCCATCAACGTTGACAATTTGCGCGGACTGAAGGTCTTCATCTTCGCGGCCAGTTGAGCGCTCTCCTCCGGAAAGGCAGGCAACGTCGTGCCCTTCATTTTCGGGATGTGGGACTCGTCAAGATTCTTGGCCGGGGAAATAAGGATGAGCATGCAATGGACTGCGTTCGGTGCAAGGAAGGCGCAAAGGTGCGGTTCATCAACGATCCATACATGCGTCACGGCATCATCACCGGGATTACTTTCGGCCCATGGCCGCAGAAGAACGCACCATCGTACTGGAACACGAACGCATTCAGCGCAAGTTGCGCCGCATCGCCTTCCGGATCTATGAGGACAACGTGCGCGAAAAAGGCCTGGTCCTCGTGGGCGTCGCACCGCGCGGATCCAAGCTTGCCGAACGGCTGAAGCGCTTGCTGGAAGAGATCTCACCGCTGAAGATCGACCTGCTCGAACTCGAGTTGGACAAGTCCGATCCGCTGCACGGGCCGGTGCGTTTCGAACGCGGCAAGGTGGAATTGAAGGACCGTGTGGTGGTCCTGGTGGATGATGTGGTGATGAGCGGCCGTACCCTGATGCATGCCGCCGCGCATCTGCTGGCCTCCCCCGTAAAACGGTTGACGACGGTGGTGCTGGTGGACCGTCTGCACCGCGCCTATCCGATCCGCGCGGACATCGTGGGCCTCACGCTCAGCACCACCTTGCAGGAGCACATCAGCGTGGAACTGGGCAGGAAGGACACGGTCTACCTGACCTGAACACCGAGCAGGGACGCGATGTCGCGGGCTATCTCCGGTGGCGGCTCAATGGCTGCGGTACGCAGGTGGGCCCGGTGATAGACAGGTCGGCGCACCGCGAGCAATTCCTCGATCCGCGTCTGCAATGCCTCCCCTTCCAGCCCATGGAGCAACGGCCGGTCTCCGCCGGAGCGCTTGGCTCGCTGCAACAGCACATCGGTCGGCACATCGAGGAAGACCACCGTGCCCGCATCCAGCATGCGGTCCATGTTGTCCGCGGCCATCGGCGTGCCGCCGCCGCAGGCCACCAGCACATTCTCCTCCGTCATCAATCCGTCCAGCACCTCGCTCTCCACCACGCGGAACGCGGATTCACCGTGCTGGTGCATCCACGGAAGGATGGGACCGATACGCTGCTCGATCGCGCGGTCCACATCCACGAAGCGATGATGGTCCAGGATGTTCGCCAACTCGCGGCCCACAACGCTTTTGCCGCTGCACATAAAGCCGATGATGAAGATCCGCATGGTGAAAATGGATGAGCCTTCCGGAGTTGAAGGTATGACGGAGGAGCATTCGGGCACCATACGCAGGTCGGTCCCTGCCAAGCACCGATTGGAAGTGCGAATGGGATCCTTCGTCGCACGCCGACCGACAACTGAGCCGGTACATGATCGCCTTGTTCTGCATTTCATTCGACCTTCGCGCCGATGAAGATCGCCGAAGCGAAAGACGAAAGGACCGTCCGTGACTGGATGCGCGTGCCATGGCGCATCTATGCCAAGGACACGAACTGGGTGCCACACCTGAAGCAGGATGTCGAGAAGGTCTTCGACCCCGCAGTGAACAAACTTCTGCAATCCCGTCCGGACCGCAAGGCCGGTGCGGTGAAACGCTGGGTGCTGTATGATGACGCGGGAAAAGCGGCCGGTCGCATCGCCGCCTTCATCGACCCGAAGACCGCGTGGACGGACAAGCAGCAACCCACGGGCGGCTGTGGCTTCTTCGAATGCATCGACGACCAGGCCGCGGCCAACCTGCTCTTCGACACCGCCCGTGATTGGCTGAAGGCACAGGGCATGGAGGCCATGGACGGCCCGGTGAACCTCGGCGAGCGCAACATGTTCTGGGGCCTGTTGATCGAGAACTTCACGGACCTCCCGATCTACGGCACCAATTACAATCCGCTTTACTACGTGAAGCTGTTCGAGTCCTACGGCTTCCAGATCTACTTCAAGCAACTCTTCTTCAAACGCTCCGCGATCACACCGGTGCAGCCCATCTTCCACCGGAAGTACAAGCAGTTCCAGGACGATCCGGACATCAGCGTGCGCGACGTGCGCGGCATGAGTTCCGAAAAACTTGCGGAGGATTTCCGCACCGTGCTCAATGCCGCCTGGGTGGACCACGAGAACTTCAAGCCTATGCCCGCTGAGGTGGCGCTGAAGACCATCAAACAGATGAAGCCGGTGATGGATCCGCGCATCGTGATCTTCGTCTACCACAAGGAAAGGCCCATCGCCTTCTTCGTGAACCTGCCCGAATTGAACGAGATCTTCCGCTTCGTGGACGGCGACCTCAACTGGCTCGGCAAACTGAAATTCCTTTGGCACAAATGGAAGGGCACAGCCAAGACCATGACCGGCATCGTCTTCGGCGTGGTGAAGGAATGGCAGGGCAAAGGCGTGGAGGGCGTGATGATCGTCCACCAGAGCAAATGGCTGATAAAGACCGGGCGTTACAACGACACGGTGCTGACATGGATCGGTGATTTCAACCCGAAGATGCTTCGTGTGTGTGAAGGACTCGGTGCCGCGAACTACCGCACCCTTGCGACGTTCCGCTACCTCTTCGACCGCACGAAACCCTTCGAGCGCCTGCCCTTGATCGCGAAGAAGGACTGATCCGGTTTGGTCAGCCCGTGGGGATGGCTATTTTCGCGGCCCGAACGCAAAAAAGTAAGGCTTACTTTCAGCGTCCTGATCCTGTAGCTCAGCTGGTAGAGCACAACACTTTTAATGTTGGGGTCCTGGGTTCGAGCCCCAGCGGGATCACGGAAACCCCGGCTATTCGCCGGGGTTTCTTCGTTTAGTAGGACTGGCGGGAAGTTCATCCCGTGCGACGAAGGGGGCACGGGAAGCCCCAGCGGGATCACAAACAGGGGCGCAGCGAAAGGCGCGCCCCTGTTGCATTTAGGCCGTCATCGCTTTTCATCCTTTTTCACGGCAGGAGGAACAGCCCCGTAGACCGCCATCTCCCCCATGCTCCCCTTCCAGGCGTTGCCTGTTCCGGATGTACCACCGAAATAGGTCACATCCATCGCATCAATGCTAATACTCAAGTCCGATGGCTTGCCGCTGATAATGGCACCGGCCGGGGCCAAGATCTTGTTGTTCCGACTATCCACGACAGATCCGTCGGGGTAGGCGTTAATGGAGGCTGTGGCGCTGCCGAAGAGTACCTGATGGGCCGGATCGCCTGACCACGTCAGCCCTTTGATCGTCACCTTGGTAACGCCGACCCAGTTGACCGGGTAAGTGGCGCTGCCGTTCGTATTGGTCAGCACGTCATCGTCAAGGGATGTGAATTGCATCCACTCGGTCGGCTGCACCATGTTCTCACCTTTCTCTGCTTCGATGTCGGCCACAGTGCCATCTTCAAAAAGGTAGTCGGCGATCACCTCGGAGGAACCGGACGGCTGCTCAGGCGGGATCGGTGCTACCGGCGCTTGGCTTGTTCCTGTCACATCGCTCCATGTGGGAAGGCCATTCACGCGGTCGAATTCTCCTTGGGGTTTTGCGGTAGCGGGATCGCCTATGAGGTATCCCAGCCGTCCTTGGTGTGGCGCTTCGATAGCATCGGCCTGCATGGGCCAAGATCTCAACTGTGAGTTTTGCCCATCGCAGTACCAATCGAAGGATTTTATCTTCGAGGTCCAGCCCACGTCATACATCCACGTCTCCTTAGCGATGTCATCATGGAGCAATGCTTGGACGTTGCTCCCTGCGAACATCTGAATGTCGCCCACATGCAGGAAGGACGTATTCACGTCGCCCTTCAGATTGAATAGCGCGTCCATGTGGACATTCCCGGTAGCGTAGTGGATGGATCCGAAGTTCATGTCCATCCATCCCTCACCCGTCACGATGGTTTCCGGTTTCCACACCCGGGCGCTGGAGATCGCCCATTCAACCTTCACTGTCTGTACATTGAGCATCCCGCCAGCTGGCCTGTCCCATCCATTGCGGATCAAGAACAGCGTGGGGCAGTCATCGCTCTCCAGCGTACCGCTGAAGGTGATCGTCGCACCGGATGCTCCGGTCAATGCCACAGCTGCTGTGTTGCACTCGAACACGGCGTTGTTGCCAGTGGCCATGAATGGCGTTCCGCGCACGATGTCAAGGCCGATGTCGCAATGGCAGATGAATATATTATGGACCTCGCTACCACTGCCAAAGTCCCATGCTTGCAAGCCGGTGATGGTATACGTGCTGTCCTTCCAAGGCCCGGCACCACCATCGAGACGCAGGTCGCTGAACTGCGCGCTCTCCGAATATGAGTTGCTCCCTTCCGTGCCGCCATGGTATGCACCAAAGAGAACGCGGTTCTTCGGGTCCCCGCGCCATTTTTCGTTCCACAGCTTGATGACCGTGCCTCCTTCGCCAGTAGGTTCATAATTGCTACTGTTGCTAGTGCCCCTCACAATATTGTAGCCGTAATCCAACTGATCACGGGTATAGTAGGTACCAACAGGCCATACGATAAAATTGCGCGATAGGCACAGACCACGGCCGATACCACTATTGGCGGACCAATCGGCGTTCTTCCAGAGGGCATCGAAGTAGGCCGCCTCGGCCAGTGTCATCCCCATGATCCACGCATCGGCCTGCGCCAGCGTCATGCCGCTAGCCTGCTTCTCCCGTTCCCATGCCTTGAAGCAGTCCGGATAGATGGCCTGCGCTTTCTTCAGTTTGAATACGTCCTGCACCAACAACTTACCATCGCTGGGCCATAGGTCGTAACGTTTTTGGAGGTCAAACCGGACGGTGTCGCGTTGCTTCTGCGCTGACACGGCGGTGGTTGTCATTAGCGCAATGAGGAAGAGGATGTTCTTCATTTGGTGGGTGTGGTTTGCTTCACATATGCAATGCAAGATATACTGATTATCGCGATCTGTACGAAGGCCAAACACCAGGGATCAGCGCCATGCAATGATGCTCCGCAAGAGGAGGCTTCCTCGGGCATTCTGGCCGCCATTGGGGCCAGCCAACGCGATGGAAGCTCCCTGAGGCCTTAAGGCCGGTCGTTGATGCAGGCCCCTTCCTCTGAAGGAACTTTTCCACCGCAGTCCATTCTTTCGCTCCGAGCAATTACATTTGCGCCCCCAACGAACCATTGGTGTTGCCAATGGAAGAGAGGGAAATGGTTCTGTAGCTCAGCTGGTAGAGCAATTGACTCTTAATCAATGGGTCCGGGGTTCGATCCCCCGCGGGACCACAAAGACCTCGGCGAAAGCCGGGGTCTTTGCCGTTAAAGGGCATTCTCCCTTTCCAGCAGTCATCCGCGACGGCCTCCGGAGGATATCGCTGATCGGGCGTAATACGAGATCCCTCCCCCTGCGCCTACATTCGCCACCCGAAAAAGCACCCACATGGCAGACCAGAAGGACCTCGACGCGCACTACACCACCATGGACAAGATCTTCCGGCTCAGCCTGGGAGAGAAAGGCGGCTACAGCGGCGCGCGTTTCGACGGCGACTTCAGCATGACGCTGGAGGAGGCCCAGGAGAAAAAGCACAAGTTCATCTGGGACAAGCTCAACATCAAGAAGGGCAGCAAGGTGCTGGACATCGGCTGCGGTTGGGGCGCTTTTGTGAACTATCTCGACGAGCACGGTGCCGATGCATACGGTGTGGTACTCGCGCAAGGCCAAGCGGATGCGTGCAAGAAGAACGGCATGAACGTCCACCAGATGAACTCCAAGGACATCACGCCGACCACCTTCGGGAAGTTCGATGCCGTGGCGGCGATGGGCAGTCCCGAGCACCTCTGTTCCGTGGAGGAATACAAGGCCGGCAAGCAGGAGGAGATCTACAAGACCTACTTCAAACAGATCAGCGACCTGCTCCCGATCGGCGGGCGTTTCTACTGCCAGACCATGGTCTTCGGCCCCAACATGGTGAAGTTCGACGACATCAAATTCGGGCAGACCAACGTGTACAAGAAGAAGCACGACTACAGCAATGAGGAACTGATGGACCTCGTCTGCGATGTCTTCCCGGGCTCCTGGCTGCCTTACGGAAGTGAAGGCATGATCGAACCGGCGAAGGAGCACTTCAAGCTCGTCTCCATCGACAGCGGCCGCTTGGACTACATCGAGACCATCGACCGGTGGACCAAGGCCTTCAACAAATTCAACTTGCAGAAGTATCTTCTTTACGGCACCCTGTTGCCCAAACTCGCAAGCAGCGATTTCCGCAAGTGGGTGCGCCGCTATAAGATCCAGCCCAACCTGCAAGTGTTCGAGAAGGAGGTCTTCGAGCATTACCGCATGGTGTTCGAGAAGGTGGCGGATTGACGATCTTGCACGCACTGGATCAACCTCCAATTGCGATGCACGACAACGAAGACGACGATGACGATCTGGGTCTCGGCGCCATTGATGATGGGCCGGACGTTCGCGAGTCCGCGATCTATCAAAAGGCAATTGAGATCCAGACCTTGGCCATCGCGATCGTGGAGGCCGCGCCCGATGAGCTGAACAACAACAGTTCGACGCGCGCCAAATTCGAGGAGCGCATGCTGATGGAGACCAAGGATGAGATGATGGGCCATGCCTATCTGATCCCTGGAAAGATCGCTGGGGCTTACGGGCTGAACATGTATGACCTCCAGATGGAGAACGCCGCGTTGGTGCGTCGGGCCTGCCGGGAATTGGTGGTCTGCCTGCGCGGATTGGAGATCGCCGGGCACTTGGAAGAAGACCACTTCAACCTGCTGCGCACGGCGGTGAATGAGTTCCAACCCTTGTTCGCCGAATGGGTGGCCACTTTCCAGAATTCCTTCTATCTCTGGGATGATTGGGGGCTATTCAACCCGCCGGGTGCGCTCCCGGACACGGATTGAATGGGAGCAACCTTATGTACATATCGTCGTACATTTGCACGTACACGGAATAGACCTTCACAAAATGAAAGCCCTGACCATCTCCACACTTCGGCAGAACATGAAGGAGTTCTTCGATGCCGTAAGCCGCTTCCAAGAGATCTTGATCGTACCTCGTCAAAACGAGGAAGACGCAGTGGTGATCATGTCCATCACGGAATACAATTCCATGGTTGAGACGGGGCATCTGCTGTCCACCGCCGCGAACAGGAAACGACTGTCGGAGTCGATCGCGCAAGCCCGGACAGGAAAAGTCGTGTCCTTCAAGGGTTGATCCCTTTTTCATGCGGATCGACTTCACAGCACATGCGTGGGAGGAGTATGAGTACTGGGCAAGTACCGATCCGAAAATGGTCCAGCGGATCAAAGACCTACTGGAGGCGATCAAAGCAGAACCTTTCAAAGGTCAAGGAAAGCCTGAACCTTTGAAGTACGACCTCAAGGGATTTTGGTCCAGACGGATCACTGGCGAACATCGCTTGGTATATGAGGTCACGGGAAAGAAGGGCCCCAACCAAAGATGCCTTGTGATCCAGTGCCGTTTTCACTACGATAAGAAGTGACCCCCCAAAAGGAAGACAGGAAGTTCCCCCTGTCCTCGCCGCCATCCTAAGCCAGACCTGCGCTAGGAAGCAGGCGATGGTGCCGTCTGTTCCACGGCGATCACGCGGATATCATACATCACCGGGGTCCATGGCGGCACGATGCCTGAAGAAGATCCGGTGGGTCCGAAAGCGAATTCCGCCGGTATGATGAAGCGCCCGCTCCCACCCTTCTGCGGCAATACGTGTGCAGCGATCTCCAATCCTTTGATCACCTGGTCCGGGTCGCCGAGGCGGAAGGTGATGGAGCGGCCATCGGAGCGCTCATCGTCGAAGATCTTTCCGTTGTCGAGGAAGGTGGCGATGTAAGACAGGGTGATGAGCTGCCCGCTCTGGATGACGGGCCCCTTGTGCTTGTCTTTGGCATTGTCCAGCAGGTAATGCACGCCCATGAACTCCTTCCAATCCTCCTTGGAGTTTGCAAAAAAATCAGAAAGGATGCGCTGTTCATCGGCCTCGGTGCGCATCGCCAGCAGTTCAGCAGCGACGGCCCGGGACTGCGCGAGGGAGCGCACTTGCTTGAGCGAGAGTTCCATGCATACGCGGCCCGTGTCCGTGTTCGCCGGAGGAATGACCGCACCCAGTTCGGTCCACGGCAACCGTTGCGCATCCATCAGCACGCTGGCACTGTCGCCTTCGCGCATGCGACCAAAATACAGCTTGGCCTCTTTCATTCCGGACATACCGTACCACCGTTCAGTGCTGAACAACGATCCCAGCGGATCGCTTGGTCGTGCAACGCGCACGCGCACCAGTACACTGTCACTATCCGTGGGCGTACGCTCCCCCTCGCCGAAGGTGTTCAGTCGCCACCATACGCCTTCCGCTATCTCACTGCCCCCACGCAAAGGCGGATGGGTGCAGCCCGAAAACACGACAAGCAGAAGGACCAGACCAGCGCACACCCCACGGCTCATTTCTCCAGCTTCACCAATCCGATGTGATAGACCACCGTGCTGCGCATAGGGATCTTGTCGCGGTCACCGATCAGCCCGAAGGCCAACGCGCTGGGGATCACAAGCACCGCGCTGTCTCCAACGGAAAGATGCTGTACCCCTTCCTGCAGGCCGCTCTCCACGTCAGAATGCTCGATGCGGAACGCGGCGGGCTCACCCGGCTTGGAACTGTAGCAGGTATCGCCGTTCAGCAGGAAGACCGCATAGTTCAGCACGGCAAGTTGGCCCGGCTTCGCCGTGTCACCCGGTACGTCACGCACCAGTTTGTACCGCAGGCCCGTGCCGGTGGAGACCATCGGCACTTCATGGCGCTTGATCCACGCCTGTATGTCCTGCTCCTCGCGCTGGCCGAACTTCTTGTTCGTGTCCATCAGGCGAGTGTCCACGGGGGCGGTGCGCTCGCCGATGATCGCAGGCGGCGGCGTGCTTCCTCCTCCGCAGGCGCACAGCAGCAGGATGCCGAGGATCAACGCGTTCTTCATGCGGGATGCTTTTTCAGGAAGGCGGGCAGTTCCTTCATGAAACGCTCCACTGCGACATCCAGTGCCTCGGTGGATTGTCCGCCGGAAGCGTTGGCGTGTCCGCCGCCTTGGAAATGCGCACCGAGGAATTCATTCACCGGAAGCTTCCCCTTGGAACGCAGGCTGATCTTCACCGCATCGGCGCGCTCCACGAAGAAGGCCGCCAAACGGATACCGCGGATGCTCAGGCCGAAGTTCACCAGACCTTCCGTATCGCCCGGTGCATAGTTGAAGCGCTCGAGGTCCGCCTTGGACAATGCGATCACAGTGGTGCCGAGCTCGGGATAGACACGCATGCGCTCAAAGAGCGAAAAACCAAGAAGGCGCAGGCGGCTTTCCGCACTGTCCTCCATGATGGCCCCGTGGATCATGTGTGGCACCGCACCGCGCTCCAGCAGATCGGCCGCCACGCGCAGGGTGTGCGCGCTGGTGCTGGGGAAACGGAACGAGCCGGTATCAGTAAGGATGCCGGTGTAGATGCAGGTCGCGGCGTCCGCATCGATGTGCTTCACGGCGCCCAACATGGCGACGACGTCATACACCATCTGACACGTCGAGGAAGCGCTGGTATCGCTGAAGCGCACGGAGGCCAGTTCAACATCCGGATCTTGATGATGATCAATGAGCACTTTCACAGAAGCCGCGCGCACGGCGGTTTCCAAGCCCTTCACGCGGTCGGCGCGATTGAAGTCGAGGCAGAACACCAGGTCGGCATCGGCGATGGCTTTCTCGGAATCGTCCTTCGCCGTATCGGGGTTGATCGTCCCCTCATGGCCCGGCATCCAATGCAGGTTCTTCGGCGCCGCATTCGGCAGCACCACCTGCACCTGATGTCCCAAGGCCTTCAGTACGTGCATCAGGCCGAGGCTACTTCCCAAGGCATCTCCATCCGGGTTGTAGTGTGTGACGATCGCGACGCGGCGCGGGGTCTTGAGCAGTTCGGCCAAGGCGGCGACGGTCTCGGCGGGAGCGGAAGGAAAATGCATGGCGGCAAAAATAGCCGCCCGCTTCGGGCCACGTCGGTCAAGAAGAGAACCACGGATACAAATGGATGCACACCGATGGACACGGATGTCAGATACAGCGGGATGGCGCCGTCAATGTGATCTGCATGCAAGACCGATCGTATTGATCCGTGTCCATCCGTGTTGATCCGTGGTCCAAAAGGCCGAATTGTGATCCGAAGTTCTTCCGCAGCCGATGGCCGACTACTTTTGCGGCCGCTTTCAAAAAACGACCATGGCAACCAACAGAACCTTCACGATGATCAAGCCCGAGGCAATGGCCGCGGGCCACGCCGGCAAGATCCTCGATATGATCATCGCCAACGGCTTCCGCCTGGTGGCCTTGAAATACACCCGTCTTTCCCACGAGGAGGCCGGTGTTTTCTATGCCGTCCACAAGGAGCGTCCGTTCTATGGCGAGCTGGTGGATTACATGGCCAGCGGTCCGATCGTCGCTGCGATACTCGAAAAGGCGAACGCCGTGGAGGACTACCGCAAGCTCATCGGCGCCACCGATCCTGCCGAGGCCGCCGAAGGCACGCTCCGCAAGAAGTTCGCGGAGAGCAAGGCGAAGAACGCCGTTCACGGCAGCGACAGTGATGAGAACGCTGCGATCGAAAGCGCGTACTTCTTCACCGCCCGCGAGCAGTACTAAGCCCGGTCTTTAATCCAAGTGGATCTCCTCCACGATCACGCGGCCCATCCGGCCGTTGATGGTAGCCTTGAGTCCATCGCGCATGAAGGTGAGTTCCTGCCGCAGCGGGGCGCTGTCCACCTTGATGAAGAGTTTGCCTTTGCGCAGTTTCACGGCCACCGTGTGCTTCGCCACCATGCCGCCCGCCAGCTCGTCCCATAGGCTGGCCACGGCCTGTTCATCCAACTTTTCCCGCAGGCCGTAGGCATCGACCAGTCCGTCGATGGCCTGCTGCATGGTGCGTTCGTTGCGACGTTTCATGCGGAATGGACGGATGTGTTGGCCGCGTCCATGGTGATGACTTCGTGGTCGAGGTGGAAGAAGCGCGTGTCAAGGTCGAGGCCGTCCAGCGCCTTGTGCATGCGCTGCGCATCCGTGTCGGTGATAATGACCTGGCCGAAGCGGTGGCCACCGAGCAGGCCCAACAGATGGCGCATGCGCTGCGGATCGATCTTGTCAAAGATGTCATCCAGCAATAGCAGGGGCTTGATATCAGTGCGTTGTGCGGTGAGGTCGAACTGCGCGAGTTTCAAGGCGATGAGAAAGGTCTTTTGCTGGCCTTGGCTGCCGAAGCGTTTCAAGGGCCTGCCGTCAATACTGAACAGAAGATCGTCCTTGTGGGTGCCGCCCGTTGTGTGCTGCGCCGCGAGGTCGCGCGGCCATTGGCGATCAAGGATCTCGCGCATGCCCGCCTCCTCCAGTTCGCTTTTGTAGGCGAGTTCCACCTGCTCGGGTCCGCTGGTGATGCCTTGGTAATGCTGGACCAATAGCGGCATCAGCTCCGCCATGAAGGCTTTCCGCACGGCATGCACCGCTTCGCCGTGGACGACGAGTTGCTCGTCCCAAGGAGCCACGGCATCCCGTGTTGCTCGTCCTTCCAACTGCTTCAACAGGATGTTGCGCTGCGCCAAGGCCCGGTTGTAGCGCATCAAGGATTCCAGGTAGGCACGGTCGAACTGCGCGATGAGCCCGTCGAGAAAACGGCGCCGAACCTCGCTTCCCTCCAGCACCAACTGGCCATCGTAGGGCGTGATCATCACCACGGGATAGCGGCCCACATGGTCCGCCAAACGCTCGTATTCCTTGTGGTTCCGGGTGAAGACCTTGCGTTGCCCCTTGCGCACGGCGCAGGAGAGTTCATCTCCCCCATCCGGTGTTTCCATGGTCCCTTTCACCATGAACCATTCCTCGCCGTGGAGTACGTTGTGCTGGTCGTGCGCCTCGAAATAACTCTTGCACATGGCCAGGTAATGCACGGCGTCCAGCAGGTTGGTCTTGCCCGTTCCGTTAGGCCCAGTAAGGCAATTCACCTGTTTCCCAAGCTCCAATCCGGCTTCGCGATGGTTGCGGAATTGGAGGACGGAAAGGCGGCTGAGCTGGACGTTCATGGGGGCGTTCAAAGATAGGCGCGGCCCCTGCGCAGGTTCGGGATGAACAGCTACTTTTGCGCACCATTTAAAAAACGCACTTCCCACATGGCGAAGGACACGCACGAAAGCAAGGACCTGGATATCGGCGAGATGTATACCCGGAGCGAACTGTTCCTGGAAAAGAACAAGACGCCGGTCACCATCGCGGTCATTGCCGTTCTGGTGATCGTTGGCGGTCTCTTCGGATACAGGAAGTTCATCCAGGAACCGCACGAGCAACAGGCACAGGACGCGATCTGGAAGGCACAGTATTACTTCGAGATCGATTCGCTGGACCTCGCCCTCAACGGCGACGGCAACTATCTCGGATTCGAAAAGGTGGCCGAGGACTATGGCAACACCTCCACAGGCAAGTTGGCCAAATTCTACATCGCGGTGATCGACCACCAGAAGGGCGACTACGAGGCCGCGCTCCAGTACTACAAGGAAGCAGACCTGGACGATGATGTCCTGCGCGTAATGGCCGTGGGCAACCAAGGCGACGTATTGGTGGAACTGGGCCGGCCCGAAGAAGCCGTGCAGCAATTCATGAAGGCCGCCGACCTGGTGAAGAGCGATTACACCACACCGATGTTCCTGATGAAGGCCGGTATCGTCTACCAGGACCAAAAGGATTGGAAGAACGCTGTGAAGTGCTTCGACCGTATCGCTTCGGACTATCCCGGCTCGCCTGACGCCAACACGGCCAAGAAGTACGCCGCGCGCGCCAAGGGCCTGCAGAGCTAACACCATGGCCACGGCCGACCTTTCGAACTACAACGCCGCCGGTGTCCCCAAGGGCACCGGTCTGCGTTTGGGGCTGGTGGTCAGTGAATGGAACCGCGAGGTGACGCAGGCCCTGCGCGACGGAGCGGTGGAGACCTTGCTGAAACATGGTGTGGCCTTCAATGGCATCACCGAGGAGTGGGTGCCGGGCAGCTTCGAACTCGCCATGGGCGCGCAGTTGCTGCTCGATTCGAAGGACCTCGACGGCGTGATCTGCATCGGCAGCGTGGTGCGCGGCGAGACACCGCACTTCGACTTCGTCTGCCAAACCACCGCCAACGGCATCATGGACGTGGGCCTGAAGAGCGGGCGCCCCGTGATCTTCTGCGTGCTCACCGACGACACCATGGAGCAGGCCCTTGCCCGCAGCGGCGGCATCCACGGCAACAAGGGCGTGGAATGCGCGGTGGCCCTGCTGAAGATGGCGGACCTGCGAAAGCGTATGGTCCACGGCGGTTGAGCGACTTCTTCGACCAGTAAATGAGACTGAACCACGTCAACCTGCCGGTCGATGACGTCACCGAGGCGCGCGCATTTTTTGAAGCCTGGTTCGACTTCGCCTGCGTTGAAGTGAAAGGTGATGGCTTGATCGCAGTAATGCACGGACAGGATGGCTTCGTGCTCGTGCTGATGTCAACCAAATTCAACACGGATCCCGCGCAGGCCTATCCGAGCGCCTTCCACATCGGCTTCCTGCTTCCGACCCGGAAAGATGTGGAGCAAAAGCACGCCGCACTCACGCAGGGCGGGGTCGCACTGGGTTCGGCGCCGAAGAACATGCGCGGCGTGTTCGGCTTTTACTTCACGGCTCCCGGCCATATCCTGATCGAGGTAAGTTCGGACGAGGGATAGTCCCTGACGGAAACAACAAGGGCCGCCCTGATCAGGGCGGCCCTTTACCATTTCAGTGCCCGCCTACTTGAACTCGACCTCGCCGAAGCGGAATCTGTTCTTCCTATCGGCGTACACGATCATCTTGTCATTGGAGAGTTCCACGCAGTCCTTCGGCCGCAGGATCACGTCGCGGATATCAAGAGGGAACAGTGCTTCACGCGCTACGTTGCCATTGCTGTCCAGTGTGACCAGCACCGTAAGTGCATCCTTGCCCTTTATATCGAACCGGTTGATCTTGTCGCCGGGCCTCAGGGAAAGGTTCTTCCCCGAATCGTTGAAGATGAGATAGATGTTGTCTCCTTTCACCTCCACGGCGCAGCTGCTGTACCGCCCACCATCGTTCGCACTGCACTGTCGTTTTGGGACCTTGGAAGCCCATTTGATCTCGCCCTCCGGATCAATGCTCACAACGATGATGTCGTTGTAATAATAGAGGTAGCTGTTGTAGGTGGTGACGTTCACCATAACACCTGGTCCGGCCGGGGGGCTGACGGAGTGGAGTTCCTTGTGGTACTGCTCCGCGATCATCACGGCGCTGCCGTCGGCATTCACAATGATGTCGTGGAGAACATAGTCCGGCAATTCCATCTCCTCCCCTTTCCTGTCCGCTTTCTTCGCGGCCTTCTTGGCCTCCTTGCCGGTCATGTATTGCGTGATGAAGTTGTCACTGAAGTCCTTATAGCTCTCGTGAACGACCTGTTTCGTCTGCGGGTCCACGCTCAAGAAAAACGTACCCCGGATGCTCCAGATGCTCAAGTCGCTGTTGTTGCTGAAGAAGCCGCCACATACGATATTACCGTTGGCCCCTATTTTCAAGGTCATGTCCTGTAGGAATTTGTCCACTACCACAATGGGATGGTCCTGCAGCGCCTCATCATCCTTGGTAAGCACGAGCAAGTGGTTCTCATAGGTCGGCCGGCCGGCCCGCGTCAGATCTGTCGCTTCCTGCTTCTCGGCAAATTTTCTCCCAAGGCCAACTACGTTGCCATCGTTGTCGATCTCCACCTGGCCCACGGAGAAGTCGTCATTTGAATAAGGCAAGATGATCTCCTTCGACCAGACCGGCTTCATATCGCTGTCAAAGACCTGTATCGCGAAGGTCCTATTGGCCCCCTTGTCGTTGGGCTTGGCCATGTAGACCAGCACCTTGCTCTTGTCCGGTGAGACCTTCACATCGAAAGAACCCGATCGTCTGGCCTTTTCCGCGGGGATGAGCGCGATCTTGGTCAATCGTTGCTCAGGACGGAAGTCGCGCTTGTCATAGGTCTCCATGTAGAGCTGATTCTCATCGAGCTTCTTGTCGTAGAGGCTCGCAAAGACCACGACATGGCTTTGTGTGATGAGGATATTCTTCAGCGAAAGGTCCTTCTTGTCCAGTACCAGGTCCAACGGCTGCTGGTAGGTAATATGTAAGCCAAGGTCCATGCGTTGGACGTACGTGAAATACGGGCGTGAGATCAATTGATAGACGGCATCCCCATCATCGGCGATCACCGAGGTGAAGGTCCCATCCTTCCCGATCTTCTCATCAGGTCCCCAGGTCACTTCGGCCTTATCGGTCTTTGTTTGGGCCGACAGGCTGAGTGCGATGAGGGCGGTTGCAAACAGCCACATGGATCTATGCATGGTGATGATCGTTAGCAATTGAAACAGGTATCCCTTCTTCCAACGGAGCAACTGAAAGGCTTAAAGAAAGCACGATATCCGAAACCGATAAGGCCTCAGTGGCCCGCACAGCTTGCGGCATCCCACTTCATCAAGCCTGCAAAAGATCTTCAGCGAAAAGGTTCAGAAATGGATCTTGGGTCCGGCTCTGATAGCGATGCCGCAAAATACCGGGGCCGAAGCATTTCCACGCTCCGGCCCCGGCTGCTTTCACGATCCAAAAATGAAGGACCACCTCACTTGAACTCGATCTCGCCGAAGCGATATTCCTTCTTGCGGCTGGCGTAGATCAACATGTCATCGTTGGAGAGTTCCACGCAGTCCTTCGGCCGCAGGACCACATCGCGCTTCTCAGGGGAGAACAAGGCTTCGCGCGTCACGTTGCCTTCGTTATCCACAGTGGCCAGCACCACCAGCGCATCCTTCCCTTTCAGCTCGAACTGATCGATCTTGTCGCCGGGCTTGAGGAAGAGGTTCTTCCCCGAATCGTTGAAGATGAAGTAGATCTTGTCACCCTTCACCTCCAACGCATAGCTGCTGTACATGCCCCCATCGTTGGCGCTGTGTTGGCGCTTGGGGATCTTGGAGGTCCACTCGATGTTGCCTTCCGGATCGACATTCACCACGATGATGTCGTTGTATACGTAATTGGTGACGCAGCGCGTGTTTCCCTTCGAATCGGTGTAGCAGGTCACATAGGTCGTGTACTGCTCGGCCACCATCACTGCGCCTCCGTCATCTTTCAGGATGATCTCGTGAAGGTCGTAGTTCGGCAACTCCAGGTCCTCCCCTTTCTTGTCCGCCTTCTTCGTCGCCTTCTTCGCCTCCTTCTCGGTCATGTACTGGGTGATGAAGTTGTCGCTGAAGTCCTTGTAGCTCTCATGCACGATCTGCTTCGTCTGCCGGTCCAAGCTCAGGAAGAAGGTCCCCCGAATGCTCCAGGTCCCCTTATTGCTGAAGAGCCCACCGCAGATGATGTTGCCTGTGGTCCCCATTTTCAACGTCATGTCCTGCAGGAATTTGTCCGCCACCGTGATGGGATAGTCCTGTAGCTCCGCATCGTCCTTGGTGAGCACGAGCAAGTGGTGCTCATAGGTCGCCTTGCCGGCACGCTTCAGCTCCTTCGCCTCGTGCTTCTCGGCAAATTTTTTACCCAGGCCCACCACACTCCCGTCGTTGTCGATCTCCACTTGGCCCACGGTGAATTCATCGCTTGGATAAGGCAAGGTGATATCCTTGGACCAGAGCGGCTTCATATCGCTATCGAAGACCTGTATCTCGAACTTCCGGCTCTCCTCCTTCTCATTGGGAATGGCCATGTAGATCATCACCTTGCTCTTGTCCGGTGAGACCTCCACGTCGAACGATCCCGCTTGGCTGGCTTTTTCCGCCGGGATGCGCGCGATCTTGGTCAGTCGCTTCACCGGCGAAAAATCGCTCTTGGCATAGGTTTCCGTGTAGAGTTGGTTCTCATCAAGCTTTTTGTCATAGTAGCTGGCGAAGACCACCACATTGTCCTGCGTGATGAGGGTCCGGCGCAGGACAAGCTTCTTCTTGTCCAGTTCGAGGTCGATCTGCTTCTGATAGGTCACATGGAGACCGAGGTCCATGCGCTGGACGAACAGGTCACGCTTGCGCGACATGCTTTGGTAGACGGCATCCCCATCATCGGCGATCACATACTCAAAGGTCCCGTCCTTTTTGATGTCCTCTTCAGCCCCCCAGGTCACATCGGCCTTATCGGTCTTGGATTGGGCGTGGAGCGAAGGTGCAAGGAACAGGGCGGCGGAAAAAAGCAGAAAGGTCTTGTGCATGGCGGTGCATGTTGGTTTGTGAAAATGATCAAATGGGCCACGAATTAGATCTTGGCCTTCGGGCGCAATTAAATAGACAGCGCGTTACCTCGCACGGATCAATCCTTGTCCCGGTCCCAGCGGAGAAATTGGCGACCGCGATGGATGATGCGGATCCCTTGGCGTTTCAGGGAGATGTCCATCTGGTAGACCTCATCCTCGTTGCGCCTGCGCCGGTAAGCGGCGAAGATGGCCTTGTGGGTGAGCACGCCCACCACCTTGTCATTCCCGCGGCGCACCACCGGCACCACGCTCGTCTGGTATTTGTCCATCATCTCGATGGCATAACTCAATTCATTGCCGGGATAGACCTGCACACTTTCCTTGAGGACGATGGACCCGATCGGCGCGCCATCATCGTGCTGCTTGCTGAAAATATCCCTACGTCGCACCAGCCCAACGAGCCGCTTGTCCTGATCCACCACTACAAAAGTGACGGCGCCTTCATCCGCCGCGTTCTCCTTGATCCATTGCCGTGCCTCGCCGATGGTGTTGCCATCACTGAGCACTTGGATGCCATCCTCCAGCACATCACGCACCAGCAGTTTCTGAAGAATGTCCGGCTCCAGCGCGGACGGCGTGTGGATGCCAAGGCGTTCGAGCTTCTCGGTGTAGAGCGATCCTCCTTTCATAAGGAAGAAAGAAACGAGATAAGCTGCGGTGCACGCGCCGATCAAAGGGAGCAGACCGTGCGCCTGCCCGGTGGTCTCGAAAGCGAAGACGATCGACGTGAGATAGGCGCGAGTGGCCCCAGCGAACAAGGCGGCCATGCCGATCAACGCGCAGGTGGCCACTGTGACCTCGCTGCCGGGGAAGAGATGCAAGGTCACCACACCGAACAGCGCGCCCAAGGCACCGCCCACGGTGAACAAGGGCGCCATGGTGGACCCGGAGGTGCCGCTGCCGAGGTAGACCGCCCACGAGATGAACTTCAGGAAGGACAGGGCGAGGATGGCATACAGCGGCGCGTTGCCGGAGAGCAGCATACGTATGTTGTCATAGCCCACGCCCATGGTCTCCGGAGCGATGTAGCCGATGATGCCCACAGCGATCGCGCCGAACGCGGGCCACCACATCCAGTGGATGTTCTTGAACCGCTTCGCGAAGAAATCCTCCACTGCATGCACACTCTTGGATGCATAGGCACCGGAGATGCCCAGCAGAAAACCCATGATCACATAGACCACCAAGGCCAAGCTGGATGGCTCTGGAATGAAGGGCATAGCGAACACAGGCTCCTTGCCAAAGAGGATCAAGTGCATGGCCGCTGCCGTGGTGCAGGACAGCGCCACAGGAATGATGGAACGCGGTGAGTACTCGAACAGCAACAGCTCGATCGCCATCAGGATCCCCGCGACAGGGCTTCCGAAGATCGCGGCAACGCCCGCACAGGAACCGGCCACCAGCATGATCTTCCGCTCGTTCGCGGTGACGCGCATCATCTGGCCCACAAGTGAACCAAAGGCCCCGCCGGTGGCGATGATCGGACCTTCCGCACCGAAGGGTCCGCCAGTACCGATGGAGATCGCCGCCGAGACCGGCTTGAGGATGGTGACCTTCGGAGCGATGCGGCTTTTGTAAACGAGGATCTTCTCGATGGTCTCCGGAAAGCCATGGCCGCGGATGTTCGGCGAGCCGTAGCGCGCCATCAGACCCACGATCAGTGCGCCAACGATGGGGATCACCAGGACGAAGGCGCCCACGTATTCCAGGGTTGGACTCACCGTTACGCTCGATATGCGACCATAGAAAGCGATGTTCGTCACGAGGTCGATCAGGAACAGCATGCCCTTGGCGATGAAGCCGATCACGATCGCATTGAAGATCGCCTGCAGGCTGAGGAAGTAGATCCGGCGCGTGACCTGCCCGCGTTTGGGCAGGTCCATGGACCCCTCATGGTCGTGCGCTTCTCCGGTCGTTACCCTCTCCGCCGAAGGTTCCTGATCCCGGATCTTCCCGGCATTTTCTCCTTCCGCTGTCGTCCCTTCGCTCATTGCGCCGTGCAAGTTAGGGTCATGCGCCGGAGCCTAGGGCATCACTGACGCTGTGAAGATGCCCGTTGTGCATGTTGGCGATGCACCGACGTTCTCCGTGCGTAGTGTCAGCCGCGCGCGGCCCTTAGCGTATTCATCAAGAGGCTCGTCACGGTCATCGGACCCACGCCGCCGGGCACGGGCGTGATCCATGCGCACTTCGCCGCCACCGCCGCAAAGTCCACGTCGCCGGAAAGGTGGAAGCCACTTTTGCGCGACGCATCGGACACGCGGTGAATGCCCACGTCCACCACTACGGCACCTTCCTTCACCATGTCAGCGGTGATGAAGCCCGGCTTTCCAATGGCCACGATGAGGATGTCCGCCTGCCGCGTGATCGATGGCAGGTCCTTGGTGCGGCTGTGTGCGAGCGTCACGGTGCAGTTGCCCGGGTTGGCGTTGCGACTCATCAGAATGCTGATCGGCGTGCCTACGATGTTGCTTCTTCCCACCACCACACAATGCTTGCCCTCCGTGGCGATATCGTGGAACTTCAGCAGTTCAACGATGCCGTTTGGCGTGGCGGGGAGGTAGCCCGGCAGTCCAAGCATCATGCGCCCGAGGTTCTGCGGATGGAAGCCGTCAACATCCTTCTTCGGATCGATCGCGAGGGTTATCCGCTCCTCATTGATATGCTTCGGCAAAGGCAACTGCACGATGAAGCCATCGAGTTCCGCATCGATGTTCATCAAGGCGATCAGCTCCAGCAACTCCGTTTCCGTAATGCTGGCGGGTTTCCGGACCAAGGTACTCTTGAAGCCCACGCTTTCACAGGCCTTCACCTTGCTGCCCACATAGGTCTCACTGGCACCATCCTCCCCCACCAGCACGGCGGCGAGGTGTGGCGGCCTTCCGCGGTGCAGGGTGACAAGAGCCGCTTCGATCTTGATCTGCTCGCGGATGGCAGTCGACGCGCGCTTGCCATCGAGGAGTTGGTGGATGTCCACTTCGGTCATGGGGCGATGAAATTAGCCTTTCGAATGATCTCCATGCATTGACATGCCGGGGCCATCGCCTCTAACTGCTCACATCAACCCAAGGTATGTGTTCTTCCACCGCAACGACGCAACGAACGCAACGGGATCGCAACGGATGATAAGAACGGGCTTCCCACTTATCATGGCGCATGCTTGGCGTCCGTGGTACCGTGGCGGTGGAAGGCCTCGCGCCAGCGAAGGGATCAAGAGGTGATAACCTTCGTCCCTACCAGCCTTCTCGTTCCCGCAGCCGCGTGATGTGCGCCACATGGTGCGCGCTATGCCAGGCATAGGTTTCCAGCGCTTCGGCCAAGGTCACTGTCCGTTCCTGCTCCGGAATGATGAAGGCCAGCTGGAGGTCCTCCATCGATAAGCTGCGCATGAGGAACACCCAGCGCGAGTGCATGCCGGCAAGGAATTGCAGTGAAGGCTCGATCGGCATCCGGCGCGCATCCGCCAACTCCGCCCAGAGCGTCTGGTTGTAGGTCTTGATGTTCGTCGTGCCTTCAGTGAGCACCCACTTGAAACGCTCCACGCCGTTCATGTGGCTGTCGCAGTAATGATGCACCACCTGCCGAATGGTCCAACCTCCCGGGCGATAGGGCGTGTCAAGTTGGGCTTCACTCAGTCCCGCCACCGCTGCACTCAGTTTCTCCGGAAGCGCAGCGATCGCAGCGATGCAGGCCGCGACACGCTCCGGCGTTTCGGCCTTCATGCCGCGCACGAATTTGCCGATGGGGAATTTCAAAAGTTCCAGTTGATCGGCGGTCAGCTCTTCCATGGATGTTCGTTTGGGGTCGGCAAAGTTCTCGGTCGCGATCCGATTTCCCATGAACGTTACTTCGTTTTCACCGCATGCTTCAGCAGGAACTCCCGCGCATCGAGGACTTCCATTTCCGAAAAGTGGAAGTCGTTCCTGTCGTAGGTCACGATGCAGGTACACTTCGAGTCCACGGCTGAGTAGTACTCCAGGCCGTCTTCGAAGTCGTCCACCTTTTTGTTCGCCACCGTCCGCTTGGCGGCAGTACCATCCACGGTAGTGATCTTCAGTTTCTCTAACAGCAGTGCGATCTTCTGCTTCGCCAGTTTCCTGCCGTTCTTCTTTTCGGAGAAGTGTGCCCCAATGGCGAGGCAGAGTGGCGATGTGTAGACCTCGAAGCGCTTGTCATCCGCAAGGCTCAGCACGCGGGCGCATTCCGAAAAGCGCGGATACTCATTGCACAGCACCGTCACGAGGATGTTGGCGTCAAGGAAGATGCGTTGGGCGGGCATGGTGAAGAATTTACCGCCACGACGCTACGGCGCAACGAATGCGCAACGCGAATTCAATTGTCAACGTGGCGTTGCCATTGCGTCGTTGCGTCGTTGCGGTGAGGCGCATTTCACTTCCGCTTCCGGCTTTCAAGATAATCCTTCTTCACGCTTTTCGCGCTGTTCTTGCGGACGTAGGTCGCTTCGCCCTCGGCCACTTGGCTGACCCAATCGCTCACAGGCAATTCATCGAGGCTGCGGTAGCGGGTATCGGTCACCTTGTTCAGCATGAACTCGATGAGCCGCGACAGGCTGATGTTGTTGGCCTCGGCGAAGACCTTGGCCCGCTCGGCAACGCCTTGGTCGAAACTGAGAGTGATCTTGGTGTCCATGGCCGCGATGTTTATACGGCAAATATATCCATTCAACACGTATAAAAACATCAAGCTCCAGCGAGTGAAGAAAAAATCCGGTCAGGACGCAGGGTCCGGAAACGGAGACCCTGCTGAAGGGTCCGATCAATAACCTACATTCGGGAAATACACCTGATCAACATATCCACATGCGAACCACTCTATTCTTCGTTTCATGTATGGCTATTGTATCCCTTCAAGCCCAATGGACGCCGCGACCAAGCGGCACCACGCATTTTCTGCGCGACATTTTCTTCCCCACTCCAGCCATTGGTATTGCCGTCGGCGACAGCGGCACCATCGTACGTTCTTCTGACGCCGGTGAGACTTGGGCGGCGGTCTTCGCTGACGATTCGACCCAACTTGCCTCGGTCTACTTCCCCACATCGACCTTGGGCTTTGCAGCGGGCAGCATGTATGGTATTGACCCTCCTTATGGGATGGTGTTGAAGACCGTCGATAGCGGCCTCAATTGGGCACCTTGCTTGATGGACAGCACGCAGGGTTTCGGCGCGGTATACTTCGTTAATTCAGACACGGGCTATGCAGGTGGATGGATCACTTCCCTCCGCACGACGGATGGCGGGATCAGCTGGGATCCGATCCCCGGTGCAATAGGTGTTGGTATTCACAGCATCGACTTTCCTTCTCCGAACGTCGGTTACTTCGTGGGCGGACCAGATGCGGCCCCTCTCCTGTATAAGACCACCGACGGGGGCAATTCCGTTGAACCAGTCACCAACGGGTTCCAATCGATCAAGGAAACCTGTCAATTCCTTAACGATAGCGTGGGATTCATGGGCGGCTGGTATAATCCCATGCTCGCCAGAACGGATGATCGTGGCCTCACATGGACGGACATCGGGGATGGCTTGAGTCAAGCTTGGGACCTGCATTTCACCAGCGCCGATTCCGGGCGCATAGTTGGACATAGCGGAGGCTGGGGCTGGATATTCGGTACCACCAATGGCGGGGACACATGGAATACGGAATACAGCGAAGCTGATGGACAACTCGAAGCGCTATTCATGGTGGACGAACAACTCGGCTTCGCTGCAGGTTCTAACGGGTTGATCTTGAAGAACACAAACGCGGGAACAGGGATCCATGATCCGACCGCAGCCCTTACTCACCTGATCATTCATCCCAACCCGGCGCGAGACCGGATCACTATCGAAATCCGGAACGATGCGATCAATGTCAACTTGGACCTTGAATTGATCGACGCGACCGGTCGAATGGTAGTGCGGTCCACTCTGGTGGTTGAAGGTTCACGCGCCATGTGGGCGATCCCCGGTTCCATTCCGGCGGGGAACTATACGCTTGTTCTCACCTCCGCTGGCAAAGGAGCCATCGGTAGGGAAACGCTGAGCATTGTGCGTTGAACGGGGATCCAATACGATCTATGCTCAAGGCCTGGATGGGTTGATCGCGGATCGCATGCCTACCTCCGCATCCCTTTGGCACACAGAAGCCGGTCAGAACGCAGGGTCCGAATTCCCTTTCTATCCTCTCATCCTCTTCGGATCCTGACGCCCATCGAAAATATCCGTCACGTAGATCAGGTCTTTCTCAATACGATAGATCACCTTGAAGTTGCCGACCACCAACCGGCGATAGACGAAAGTCCTGCCTTCCATCCAGATCTCGACCTGTCCGGCATGCGGCCATACCACCAACGTGCGTGTTTCCTCGAGGACCCGATCGATCACTTCTTCGCGTTTCTCAAGGCTTGCTCCCGCCATCGTGAGTTCCACGGACTCCACCAAATGCGCGATCGCGAAGTCTGTGATCTTCAACTCCATCACAGCTACTTGCGCAATGCTGACTTCGCCTTGGCTTTGGCATCCTCCACGGAATGCACCCGTCCTGCCTTGATGTCCGCTTCGGAACGGTCGGCACCATCGGCGAGCATCGCGCGATAGGCGCTTTCACCGCTGGAGCGGTCCAACAACTTGTCCAAAAGCTTGAGCAAATTCACATCTCCTTCCTTCTGAATCAGTTCGATCAAGCGGCTCTTCAGTTGGACGGCGGTCATGGCGCGGAGTGTTGTCCAACAAAGTTAGAGATCCATGGCGGCCCCGCATCCCCGGTGTTCGCTTAGATCGCTTCGGCCCATATGCGGCCTCGCGATGACGTTCGAGTGGTCGCGGCAGCAGATCCGGCACGGGTAAGAAATTTTTCAGTCCTCGGTCCGATACGTCTCGGATTCGAAACGAAGAGCCTGCTAAAGTCTTAAGGGGCATCCTTTGAGGGACGCACTCTGAAGTATGCCCTCAATCGGATCCGATCCTTGGCCTCCCCATTATTTCCAACTTCGTAGAAGTCTTCGCTCAACAAGTCAACAATACCGAGTATCTCTTCCCCCGGATGATCACTGGGCTTGTGGGTCAGAGTCACTTGAGCACCAATTGCAGGAACTGCAATCCCAAGTGAAAGCGTCGTATCCGCTTTGTTCAGTTTGTACATCTCTATGTCGGAACCGGTGAAATAGAAGACGGAAAAGCGGTCCTTGACCAGATCAATTCGATAGCCTGACTTCACGAACAGACCAAGGGCTCCGATCACCGTGGTGGTATCCCCATGTGACCAGCATCGAGTGAAGGCCATCAGGGGCTTTTCATCGCCGAAGGATGAAAACGTGCTCGAATCGTTCTCAAACAATTCCACATCCATCCGGCCTTCTGATCCCGCATCTGAGACGCTGGTATTATGCTCCACAGATGCCTTCACTGCAGGTTCGATCCGGTACTCGTGCTCCAAGCCCAATGGTCCGTTCTGCCGTTCCTCTTGAAATAGTGCATTCCCACACGCTACAGCCAATACCAGCGCCGCGCACAGGCCACTGGTCCAACCCGAGAATGCGAGCCTGCTCATTTTCTGATTATCTCATTGTCTGATCGCCTGACCCTCCAATCACCTCCGCATCCCCTGCGCCTGCTGCATCCTTTGCATCATCGCCTGCATCTTGCTCTTGTCGCCCATCATCTTCATCATCTTGCGGGTCTCGTCGAACTGCTTCATCAGCTTGTTCACCTCGGCCACGTTGGTGCCGCTGCCCGCCGCGATGCGCTGACGACGGCTACCGTTGATGAGGCTCGGGGTGTTGCGCTCCGTGGGCGTCATGCTGCGGATGATGGCCTCGATGCCCTTGAAGGCGTCGTCCGGGATGTCGAGGTTCTTCATCGCCTTGCCCACGCCGGGGATCATGCCCATGAGGTCCTTCATGTTGCCCATCTTCTTGATCTGCTGGATCTGCTCCAGGAAATCATCGAAGCCGAACTGGTCCTTGGCGATCTTCTTCTGCAACGCCCGCGCCTGCTGTTCGTCGAACTGCTCCTGCGCCTTCTCCACCAGGCTCACCACGTCGCCCATGCCGAGGATGCGCCCCGCCATACGCTCCGGATGGAACTCGTCCAGCGCGTCCATCTTCTCGCCCGTGCCGATGAACTTGATCGGCTTGTCCACCACGCTGCGGATGGTGAGGGCCGCGCCGCCGCGCGCATCGCCGTCCAGCTTCGTCAGCACCACGCCATCGATGTTCAGGCGCTCGTTGAAGGCCTTCGCCGTGTTCACCGCGTCCTGGCCGGTCATCGCGTCCACCACGAAGAGCGTCTCCTGCGGACTGACGGCCTTCTTTATCGCGGCGATCTCGTCCATCATCGCCTCGTCCACCGCGAGACGGCCGGCGGTATCGATGATCACAGCGGTGAAGCCGTGCTGCTTGGCGTGCGCGATCGCATTCTTCGCGATGCTGACCGGATCCTTGTTCTCGCGCTCGCTGTAGACGGCGATCTCCAGCTGCTTGCCCAGCGTCTCCAGCTGATCGATGGCGGCGGGGCGATACACGTCGGCAGCGGTGAGCAGCACGCGCTTCCCCTTCTTGCGCAGGTAGTTCGCGAGCTTTCCGCTGAAGGTGGTCTTCCCCGAGCCTTGCAGACCGCTCATCAGCACCACCGTGGGATTGCCGCCGGCGTTGATGCCCGCGTTCTTGCCGCCCATCAGCGCGGCCAGCTCGTCATGCGTGATCTTGGTGAGGAGTTGCCCCGGGCTGACGGCCGTCAGCACATTCTGCCCCAGCGCCTTGGCCTTCACGCGGTCGGCAAAGTCCTTCGCGGTCTTGAAGTTCACGTCGGCATCCAGCAGCGCGCGCCGCACCTCCTTCATCGTCTCGGCCACGTTGATCTCCGTGATCTGCCCGTGGCCCTTCAATACTTTGAAGGCGCGCTCCAACTTGTCACTCAAATTCTCGAACATGTGCTTGCTTTTCGAAAGGACCGCGAAGGTAGCGGGCAGGGAAATGCTGAAGAACGAATGCTTACTCCTTCACAAACCGCATCACCTCCCCTACATTCCACGCGAGCGCATAAGGCCCGGTGCCGACCGGCAAGCGGGCAAATAACTTTCATCCGGAACTTTGTCCAGATCAATTCTGTCCGTTCGTCAATAGGAAAACCAACACAACCATGAGCAAGTACATTTTTCTTTTCCGGGGCCGCAGAGTGCAAGAGATGTCGCCCGACGAACGGCAAGCCAGCATGATGAAGTGGAAGTCCTGGATGGACGGGCTCGCCGCCAAGAAGCATGTGATCGGCGGGGAGCCGCTCGATAACGACGGCAAGGTGGTGAAAGGCCGGGCCAAGTCCGTCACCGATGGCCCCTTTGCGGAAGGAAAGGAGATCGTCGGCGGCTACCTGGTCGTTGATGCGGGCAGTCTGGACGCCGCCACGGAACTCAGCAAGGGCTGCCCTATCCTCGATGAGGACGGGTCCGTGGAAGTGCGCACGGTGGCGGAGATGAACATGTGATCATCCACCGTTTCGGATGGCGGGCGTGGTGGTGAGAACTGCCGCGCCCGCGTCATGAGCGATCTTTGGGGAAATGGCCGAGCACCCGGTAACGACCAACGTGCGACCACTGTTGGAGAACCTCTTCCGCCGGGAGAGCGGCAGGCTGACGGCGTCGCTCACGCGCTTCTTCGGAAGCAACCAATTGGAACTTGCCGAGGACGTGGTGCAGGACACCTTGCTGAAGGCCATGCGCGAATGGCCTTTCAAGGGGATCCCCGATGATCCGGCGGCGTGGCTGCACCGCGTGGCGAAGAACGGCGCGATCGACCGCTTGCGCCGGGATGCGCGCGGGATGGAACTACTCCAGGAGAACGCACCGATGCTCCGCAGCGAATGGACCTTGGCCTCCACCGTCCACGCGGAACTGAGCGAAGGCGCGATCGTGGACGACCAGTTGCGGATGTTCTTCGCCTGCTGCCATCCCGCTTTGCCCGCAGACCAGCAGGTCGCATTGGTCCTGAAGACCCTCTGCGGCTTCAGTGTGCCGGAGATCGCCCGGGCCTTCCTCACCAACGAGGAGACGGTCAACAAGCGCCTGCACCGCGCCCGCCGGACTTTTCGCGAACTGGGCAAGCTGGAGATCCCGCAAGGCGACGCCCTCAACGAGCGCCTCGAACAAGTGCTCGCGGCGATCTACCTCCTCTTCAACGAGGGCTATCATTCCACCACGCACGCCGAGCTGATCCGCGAGGAACTGATCGAAGAGGCGCTGCGCCTCAACCACCTGCTGCTCGGACACCGCGCGCTCGTGCGCCCACAGGTGCATGCCTTGCACGCCCTCATGTGCTACCATGCTTCGCGCACCGATGCACGCCGAGATCCCGATGGTACGATCATCCTGCTGCGCGACCAGGACCGCTCGCGCTGGGACCGCGCCATGATCGAACTGGGCAATGAGCACCTCACCCTGGCATCCGAGGGGAACGCCCTCACGAGCTATCATATCGAAGCGGCCATAGCCTCGCTCTACGCCAACGCGGCCAGCTACGAACAGACGGACTGGGCCGCAATAGTTCACCTATATGACTCGCTCCTCCATTTCAAACCGGCCCCGTTGATCCGTGTCAACCGGGCCATCGCCATTGGCCTGGCCTCAGGCGCGGAGGAAGGCCTGCGGGCCATCGAGGTGGTGGAGGAATTGCGCGATCACGGACTCTACCATGCAGCGCGCGGCGATATGCTCGCGGAATTGGGACGCAATGAGGAAGCGCATGATGCCTATGAAAGAGCGATTCAGTTGACGAAGAGCGAAGCAGAGGCGGAACTCTTGGCCTGCAAGCTGCGCGCGCTGGTCCAGCGGTGAAGGGTTTGGGCGTGCCGGCGCCAAATGCGCGCCGTCGGGCTAGGAGTTTAGCCCGGACCTGATTCGGGCCTACAAGTCCTCACCTCCTTCGTCGGCTCCGGGCTTTCCGCTTCTATCCCTCACGCGCATTAGCTCAATTCTGAATAGCGCATTACATTGTCAAGCACTTCCTGACGAAAAATCTGACACGAGGTCAACCCCATGGAATCCACAGTACTAGTAATACCGGATGCAATACATCAACGTCAGCGCAAGTCGGTGGTTGTGACTTGGAAAGGAGTGCCTCCAGACCTATCCAAAGAGTGCTGGGATTTGGGACTGACGAACAAACGGGATTGGTCTGATATGGACAAAGGGCTGACCACACATTATACGTTCGCTTTGAACGGAGTGGAACACGGCCGCGAAGTCTTTACGGGTCTTTGCCTGCACTTCAACCAGCCCGAGGCAATCAGGCAGTACCACCCCACTGAGGTCGATCCGGCACGCGCACTTTACCTTTTAGTCCGGGTAACCCTAGGAACACTCCATTCATCAGCGCCGAATCGCAAATCGTGAAGACAGCTTATTCCAAATGGGACCACGTAAAATCAAGCGCAAAATCCACTACTACGCCCTTCAGGCCGAATTCATGCCAACGTTCGCTGAGTCGTTCTCCGAAGGACTCCAGAAGGCATTTGAAGAAGTGGAAAATCACTACAAGCAAAGAGACAAAAGACGGTTCTTGCCATACGGCGAACGTGTCGTTGGCCTCGTGCTACACAAGCACGACCAAACCAAGCGATTGATTGAGGGTAAGATTAGGTCAGTACGCTCAGACTCCTTCCCTCAACTTCTTAATATCGAAAAAGAAAAGGAACGGGACATAGATGCTGCTGATGATGAAGGAATTCTGGAGGTGACGCACTTCGTCATCTCATACAACGACAAAGGGGCAAACATTGGCATCGAATACAACCACTATGGAAGCAAGGTGTATGAGATACCTTACATCTTGAATGAACTTCTTTCCAGCTCATCATTCACTAATGCTGGAAAGTTCAAGGAAGTTATCCTGACCAAGGATGAATTACCACGCCTTCAATCACGTATTCGACGTTGCTCCGAGTTCATTGTTAAGGTTCACAAAGAGAACTTTGAAAAAATAAAAAGCATGGATGGAAAGCTCTATACCGCGCTAAGTGAATCAATCAAGTACTTCGAGAGTGACTCGGCCCTCCTTCACCTCCGATTTGAATTAAAGGATGGCAAGCAAACAAATCCTATCAAGGATCTCGTTGGCAGGTTAGTCACCAAACTTATCCAAAACCGAAAGCGTAGTGATTTTTTCGAGATGTTGACGGTTCGAGCTGAAGATTCCGACAAGGCAGACAGATTAGAAACCTTTGACTTGCTCATTGACAAGATCAAGAGCGATGTTACTTGGGAGTGTCGACCCAAAAGCCGAGTGGTACTATCAGACGATGCTTTCGGTTCACTTGCAATTGAACTCAGCAAGAAGAGGCTTATTAAACCCGCGAGCAAATAGTGCGTTGGTTCTTCGACATACAACTGCGCTGGCCTGTACAAATCGACATCCTCGTTTGTACATGCATCCTTGCGTGCGCTCGTGGTGGTCCACTATTCTTGGTTGACCTGCCTGATACGCAATCGATGACTGACACCCTACTCAGTATGATTGGCACGTTGGTGAGTATGGCGGGATTCATGTTGGCCGCCCTGACCATCATGATCACATTCAGGGCCAACATAAAGATCAGAGAGCCAGAGAAAGCAAAGAACAGTTTAGAACTCATTCTAGGTACACATTACACGGCTATTGTTTCGACATTCAAAGTCGCCATTTTTGAACTCGTTTTTGCCGGGGCGGCAGCATATTTCGTTCTGCTCAATGCCAAGTTTGTAGGTGAGTTCTGGCTCTATCAAACAAACGTTGTGCTCTTGTATGCAGCAATTGCGAGCGTAACGCGATCTTTCATTGTACTCAGCAAAGTCTTGGACTTGGACAAGTAACCACAATCCCTATCCCGGCGCTCGGTTCTGCCGAGTGCTTCACCACTTCCAAAAACGATCAATAGCGGAGTCTCACTCCACCACGAACTCAAACCCCATCCAGTCATCGGCCAGTTGGTGGTGTCGATCGCTGTCGTGGATGCCGTGGTAGATCTCTTCGACAGCGCCCGTGCTGTCCAACACCGTGATGCGGAGATCATCGAAGACCGCGCTGGGCGAGACCTGGTCCGCTTTATATCGGGACGCGGTATAGATCTGCGCCGAGCCTCACGGAATCCGACTCGAGGTAGACCGGTTCGTCATGCGCCCTGATGACGACCGACAACTCAAGCAGGAAAGTCCAACATTCCATGCACCATCGGAGTTTTCACAGGATACACTATGCATGGGACCCGCTCATCGCGATGCTCTTCCTTGGCGCGTGCATGAAGCGGGCGCCCACTGTGAATGGCGACTACAGCGGGCGCAACCAGCGGAGCACGGTGGTGCACGTGGAGGCGTGATACAGCAGTGATCGATCGATCAGCCGATCATTGACCGGGCCCACAAACTCACGCCGATGGCGATGCCGAAGCTGAGCAGCGTGCCGATGAGCACGTATTCGGTGCGCATGCGGTCCTTGTCATTGCTGAGATCTCCGAAACGGAAAACGCTTTTCGCGGCCAGCAGGAAGCCAACGGCCTGCATCTCCCCTCCGAGTGCGAAGACGAGGATCAGCAGGCGCTCGATGATGCCGATCCACATCCCAGCGCTCGGCAGATTGTCCGCGCGATCGCCCAGTTGCGCTGACCAACGGCCGGTGAACACGGCAATGAGGATACCCGTTGGCCGGGTGAGCATAACGGCAGCGAGGATCACCGCGAGCGTGCGTTCATCATGCCACAGCGGGCGCAGGTCCTCGCCTGGTGCATAGCCCATGCTCCAGGCCCAGATGCCAAAAAGCACAAGCGCGTGCAGTGCTTGGTCGATCACGAACCAAGTGGTGCTCCTCGGGTCCTTGTACGACTTCAGCAGATCGATGGCGATGTGTGTGATGGCCACCAGGAGCGCAAGTGGCCAGCGCGACAGATCACCAAAAGCGAGCATCGCCAGCACGCCATGCAGGACACCGTGCAGATACAGCGCCTTTGACATGAAGTGCTTCTGCGCACGTTCGCGCACCCAGCCGCCGGGCTGCAGCAGGAAATCACCGAGAACGTGGGCGATCAACAAGCGAAGGAGCAGGTCCAGGCCGGGCATCAGCGCTTGAGTTTGCCGGTCACAAGTTGCTCATAGCGTTCAATGGCCGCTTGCACGGCCACCTGCTCAGCAGCCGCGAGACGCTTGTGAACGGCGGGCTGGGAGATGTCCAGAAGGTCCGAGATCTTGGACTGGGTCGTCTCTTGGCCGAGGTAATGGAACATCGCCTGGGCCGATCCGGAGGACCATTTGGAGACCAGCGCATCCAGTAGCTTCATGGAGACATCCAGTTCCGCGTTCACCTCATCCCAAGGCGATGAAATGGCGAGCCTGTCTGTCGACCTGACAAGTGCATCAAGTCCATGGCCCGACCGGACGAACGCCTCCCCGTCCGACTCCGCGACTTTCGTTGCGAGATGCTTCACCGTGCCGATCCCAATGGAAATGCGGGCATCCGGCGATCGGCCCGGCGGGATCGGCATCGGCTGTTTGCCGGACCGGGGCCGTTTCCGCACCGCTGAAAACAGTACCGGTCCCTTCCACTGTCGGAGTCTTGCGCGAATGATGAGTGCGACCTTGAGTGCGTGAACGGGATCGATGACACCTTGGAAACCATCCCCGCGATAAAGCTCGAAGGAACGCATCATCCCGAATTCGGCCCGCGCTGCCGCCGCGAATGCTTCCTTCAACGCAGTGTTGAGAAATGCCCGGTCCTCAAGCCTTGTGCTGCTGACCACATCACCGGTCACCACCGCGATCAACTTCTGCTTGCCCGCCATCGAGCGCAATATACGAACATAACCTAATAGGGTTATAATGTGTTCATATAACCTAATAGGGTTATAACATATTCATATAACCTAATGGGGTTATAGCATATCCCCCCGAATAGGCGTCCCTGCCCGCGCCAGGGAAGGGGCATCGCGCTACCACACTGAGATGCGGACGGGCCGTTTCACTTCTCCCCATACCTCGGGTCCGGCTTCCACGGCAGCTTCTCCATGGTCTGCGTGCGCAGGCTCACATGGCCGAACTCCTCCTCCACCACACCGGTGAGCCGGTACACGCCGCGCCCGCGGAACGGGAAGCGCGCGGCCACGGAAGGGAATTGCGTGCTGTCCCAGAAATCGCCTGCGGTGTCGATGAAGGAACCGAAGGTCATGCGCTGGTCGTTGCGCGTATCCGTCGTCTTCACATGGATCATGTAGCCGAGCATCGTTACGCGCTTTCCGATGTGCTGATGCATCCCGCTTTTGAGGATGGTGGATGGTGAAAGGCCGTTGGTGAATGGCGTGGACCGCGTACTGTTCTTCCATTCACTATTCACCGATGACCATTCACCGCATTCCACCAGGTCGAACGGATCGCAGAGCGGGAAGCCCAGCAGGTCCAGCTCGTCATAGGCATCGGCCAGCGGATAGTGGTGCAAGTCCGGTAGCCGTGGCTGTTCCACTTTCGTGACGAAGAGGTCCGTCATCGCGGCGGCATGCACCGGCCCGGAGTGCAGCAGGGCGAGGTCCCACAGCAGTTGCGGCTTGCTCCTTCCGGTGAAACGCAGCGCGCCGACGTGGATGAGGATGCGCGCCTGTTCCAGCGGCAACGGCACGCGGTGCAGCAGGTCCGGCAGGTCGGCGAAGGGACCGTTGCGCTGACGGTCGTGGAGGATCAGTGCTACGGTTTCGCTAGTGAGGCTTTTGATGTTGGCGAGGCCGAGGTAGATGCGGGACTGGTGATCGGTGGCTGGTGATCGGTGATTGGTAGTAGGTGATAGGTGAATGGTGATAGGTGATAGGGGCCGCCCAGTCACCAATGGCCTATCACCATTCACCAGCACGCACAGTTCCCCGCTCCTGTTCACGCACGGCGCCTCTATCACCGCGCCTTTCCGTTTCGCTTCGTGCAGGTAGAACTCGGTGCTGTAGAAGCCGCCGAAGTTGTTCGCCACGCCCACGAGGAATTCCAATGGATGATGCGCCTTCAGGTAGAGGCTCTGGTAACTCTCCACCGCGTAGCTCGCGCTGTGCCCCTTCGCGAAGCTGAAGCTGGCGAAGCTTTCGATCTGCCGCCAGATCTCCTCGGCCTGCCCTTCGGGATAGCCGCTCGCCTTGCAGTTGGCGAAGAATTTCGTTTCCACCACCTTGAACTCCGGCCGGTCGCGGTAGCGCAGGTTCATGCCCCGGCGCACGGTATCCGCTTCCTCCAGATCGAGTCCGCCGTATTGGCTGGCCACGCGCAGCACGTCCTCCTGGTAGACCATCACGCCGTAGGTCTCCGGCATGATCTCAAGCAGCTTGGCCGGTGCCAGCTTCCTCCGTTCGGGATCGTGATGGCGCAGGAGGTACTCGCGCATCATGCCGCTCTCGGCCACGCCGGGCCGGATGATGCTGCTGGCCGCCACCAGCCCGAGGTAGTCGTCCACCTGCAGTTTCTTTAGCAGCATGCGCATGGCCGGGCTTTCCACATAGAAGCAGCCGATGGTATCGCCCACGCGGATCAATTCCTTGATCGCGGGGTCCTGCTTGAAACGCGGGATGTCGTGGATGTCGGTCGGTCGACCCTCTGGGTCGACGGCGCAAGTGCTGCGCTCTGGCGCAGCAGCGTCGACCCTCTGGGTCGACCGACGGGCATCCACCAATTCCACCGCATCGCGGATGTGCCCCAGCCCGCGCTGGCTCAGCAGATCGAACTTGTGCAGGCCAAGGTCCTCCGCCTCCAGCATGCTGAACTGCGTGACGGGAAAGCCCTTCGGCGGCCTGTGCAGCGCGGTGTAGTGCGTGACGGGCCTTTCCGTGATCACGATGCCACCCGAGTGGATGCCGAACTGATGCGGCATGCCGATCAAGCGCTCGCCGTAGCGGACCACCGTCCGCGCCACGCGGTCCAAGCCGCCGCGCGCGCCGTCGGGCAACCGGCCTTGGTCGCGGTAGGCATGGCTTTCACCGGCGCTCAAGGCATCGATCTCCATCGGCGGAAGGCCCATCGCCTTGCCGAGTTCGCGGATCGCGCCGCGCCAATGGAAGGTGGTGTAGGTGGCGATCTGCGCCGCGTGGATGCTGCCGACACCTTCACCGTTGTACTTGCCGAACACGTAGTTGAACACCTCGTCGCGGTCCTTCCAGCTGAAGTCGATGTCGAAGTCGGGCGGCTTCTTGCGCGCGGTGCTGATGAAGCGCTCGAAATAGAGGTCCAGTTCGATCGGGTCCACGTCGGTGATGCCGAGGCAGTAGGCCACGAGGCTGTTCGCACCGCTGCCGCGCCCCACATGGAAAAAGCCCTTGCTGCGCGCGAAACGCACGATGTCCTGGTTGATGAGGAAGTAGCTGATGAAGCCCATCCGCTCGATCACGTCCAGCTCGTGCTCCATGCGCGCGATGACCTTTTGCGAAGCATTCGGATAGCGGTATCGCAGTCCCTCCAGCGTGTCGCAGTGCAGCTTCTCGCGATCGCGTGTGATGCTTTCGCCGAAGATCTTGCGCGTCTTGTCCGAGCCGTCGAACGCGATGCTGCATTGCTCCAGCAGGCGTTCCGCATTTTCCAGCAGCGCAGGGTGATCGCGGTAGATGTGCCGCACTTCCTCCTCGCTTCGGAAGAATTCGTCCGGTGCCGCCAGCTCGTCCCGCGGCAACAGGTTCACCATGGTGTTCTTCGCGATGGTGCGCAACAGGCCGTGCGTCTTGAGGTCCTGTTTGTCCTGGAAGGTGACGGGCAGCAGCGCCACCAGCTCGCGCGGCCGCCGCGCCCACGGGCTGAAGGGAAGCCGCGTGAGATCGGATGGCCGGATGCCGATGCGCTCGTTCGGCAGCAACATCCGCAGCGGCGTGCTGAAGGGCAGAATGAAAAAGGCATCGGAAAGTTCCGGAGGCTCCTGCGGCGGCAAGGCTTCACCATCGAGCAGATGCGGACTCAGCAGTTCATTCAGTTGCTGGAAGCCGTCGTTGTTCTTCGCGATGCCGATGTAAAGCGGTCGCGGCCCTTGGCGGAATTCGATGCCCGCGACCGGCCGGATACCGTGGCTTTCCGCAAGACGCACGAAGTCCGGGATGCCCGCCGTGCTGTGGATGTCCGTGAGTGCCAGCGTGCGCACGCCGGACTTCTGCGCTTCCTCCAAAAGCACCTCGGGCTTCATCACCCCATACTTGAAACTGAACCAGCTGTGCGCGTTGAGGAACATGATCGACGGCGATCTTGGCGATCGCCGTCGAATAAGATAGCGCGGTTGAAGACATCCCGGAGCGATCGATCCAATACACGCGAAACTTTCCACCGCTGATCTCCAGCGTGGGAGTTGGACGTGGGTGGGCCAATGCTCCGATCCGAGCTGCCAGCTCTTCAACGACCTCCGACTTTTCCACGAAAACACCGATCTAACGCAAAACGAGGGAGACACGCGTAGATTTCGCTTTCACTTTCACCCACCCCCCTAACCACCATGTTACAGACCATTGATCTTAAAGCGAAAGAGGAATTCCTTCAAGGAGCCGCAGGCAAACTCTTCGTTCGTTCGTGGCAACCGGAAGGGAAGTCGCGCGCGGCGTTGGTATTCGTGCCCGGCTTCAATGCGCACAGCGGCTACTTCCTCTGGGCCGGGCAGCAACTCGCATCCTTGGGCCTGTCCGTTTACGCGCTGGACCTGCGCGGCCGCGGGAAGTCCGATGGCGAGCGCTTCTACGTGGAGAAGTTCGAGGACTATGCCGCCGACGTGGACCGCGTGATGCAGGAAGTGCGTTCGCGCGAGCCGGGCCTTCCCATCTTCCTCATGGGCCACAGCGCGGGCGGCGTCACCGCGTGCATCTATGCGCTGGACCATCAGAAGGACCTTGCCGGACTGATCTGCGAGAGCTTCGCCTTCCAGACGCCCGCACCCGATGTCGCGCTCTCGATCCTCAAGGGACTGAGCCACATCGCGCCGCACCTGCACGTGATCAAATTGAAGAACAGCGATTTCACGCGCGACCCCAAGGCGGTGGAGCAGATGAACGCCGATCCACTGATCAAGGATGAGACGCAGCCCACGGAGACCATGGCCGCGCTGGTGCGTGCCGATGAGCGGCTGAAGGAGAACCTCTCCAAGATCACCCTCCCGCTGTTGATCCTCCATGGGACCAGTGACAACGCCGCGAAGCACAGCGGCAGCGAGCAGTTCAACAAGGTGGCCTCCTCGAACGACAAGACCCTCAAGCTCTATGATGGTCACTATCACGACCTACTGAACGACCTCGGCAAGGAGCAGGTGATGGGCGACATCCAGGACTGGCTGGGCCAGCGCTTGCCGAAAGTGTGAGCGACCACGGGATCACGGCCCCTCATCGGTGCGAATGTCCGCTCCGGTGAGGGGTCTTTCTTTTCCATGATCGATCCGATCCTTGGCGCTATGCGCGATCTTCGGACCATGGACAGCGAACAACTGCGCAACCTTCAAGCTCCGCTGAAGGATCAATACCGCACGACACCGGATGCCGCGCGCATCACGTTGAAGAGTGAAGGCCGCATCGGCGAGAACGTGACGTGCAGCGTGGACACCGGTCGCACGCTGGTGGCGGCGGGCCTGCACCCGGCCACGGGCGGAGACGGCCTCAGCGTGTGCAGCGGCGACATGCTATTGCAAGCGTTGGTCGCGTGCGCCGGCGTGACGCTGAATGCCGTGGCCACCGCATTGGCCATCCCGATCGAAAGCGGTACCGTGCGCGCGGAAGGCGACCTCGATTTCCGCGGCACGCTCGGCGTGGACAAGGAGGCGCCGGTGGGCTTCATCGCGATCCGGCTCACCTTCGATCTGATATCGACCGCAACAACGGAGCAGCTCGCCACGCTGCAAAAGCTTACCGAGCGCTATTGCGTGGTGTATCAGACGCTGCGTCATGGTCCTGCGGTGGATGTGCGGATGGTGGCCGGGAAATGAAGAGCGCCAGCAGTGAAAGCACACAGCTTTCCGCGCAATGGTGAAAGATCGCAAAGGCCCAGCTATGCGGGGCGTTTGCCATTGGACATTTGCGGCACGCATCGCATGGGCACGCAGGCAAGGACGATACTGATCGCCGAGGATGACCCCCGCTTGTCGCGCTCCCTCACGGAGCAGTTGCAGGCCGAGGGTTTCGAGCCGTTGCCGGTGTACGACGGCGACATGGCGCGGCGGGCGGTGGAGAACCGGGCTTTCGATCTGGTGCTGCTGGACCTGAACCTGCCCGGCATCGATGGCTTCGCGCTGTGCGAGCTGATCCGCCGCAAGGACCGCAACACCCCGGTGATCGTCCTCACCGCCTTCAGCGACATCGACAGCAAGCTGAACGCCTTCCGTCTCGGGGCGGACGACTACCTGGTGAAGCCCGTGCACTTCAAGGAACTGTTGGCGAAGATGCAGGTCTTCCTCAAGCGGGCCGAGGCGAATCCGTTACTCGTGGAGTTGATCACCGTGGGCGACATGGAGATCGACCTGCAGCGCAAGAGCGTAACGCGAAACGGCACGGCGATCGAGCTTTCGCCGAAGGAATTCAATCTATTGGCCTGCATGGCGAAGCAGCGCGGCCGGGTGCTGAGCAAGGATGATCTCGCAGCGACGGTATGGCCCGATGCCTACGGCGTATCGCCCAACACCATCGAGGTCTACATCAGCTTTCTGCGCAGCAAGGTGGACAAGGGTTTTGAGAAGAAGCTGATCCACACGCGCCACGGATTCGGCTACACCTTGGACGATCGGGGGGAATGACCGTTAAGGTGCGCCTGTCCTTGCTCTTCGCGAGCTTTTCGCTCGTGCTGCTGGTGGGCACGTTGGGGCACATCTTCATCTCTCACTCGCGTTCACGGGAGGCCGAGTTCTTTGACCGTCTGCGCGACCAATGCTTCCGCACGGCCACGCTGCTGAGCCAAGTGAAGGCCGATGACCGCGACCTGCTGCGCGTGGTGGACAAGAACAGCATCCACAAGATCTTCAATGAGAAAGTGCTCGTCTTCAACGCGGCGGATGAATTGATCTACAGCAGTCTCGATGACCAGCGCCTCCCCTATTCGAAGCCGCTGCTGGCCGAGGTACGGTCCGGCAAGGAGATGGCGTGGAAGGATCCGGACGGCGACGAGATCGTGGGCGTGCATTTCAAGGACGCGACGCATGATTACGTGGTGCTGGCCTCGGCTTTTGATGAATATGGCAGACGCGAATTGGCGAACCTGCGCGACACGCTCTTGATCTCCTTGTTGCTGGGCGCCCTCTTCATCTTCGGCGCGGGCTATTTCCTGATCGGCCTCGCCTTCCGTCCGATCGACCGACTCGGCAAGGCCATCGCGCAGATCGATGTGGACCGGCTGGATCAGCAGTTGCCTGTGCGCCAGACCAAGGATGAGATCGACCGCCTGGCCGCGGCCTACAACGCGATGCTGAAGCGGCTGCGCGAGGCCTTCGACCTGCAACGCGCATTCGTTCGCAACGCCAGCCACGAACTGCGCACGCCGTTGGCCCGCATGAATGCGCAACTGGAGAGCGCCCAGCGAATGCCCGGGGGCTCGCCGAAATTGCACGACACGCTGCGCACGCTGCAGGACGACATCACAGAGCAGGCCGAACTGGTGGAATCGTTGCTGCTGCTGCAACGCCTGCAATCGCATATGCCTCTTGACCGCACGGCCGTGCGCGTGGACGAGGCCGTGTTCGCTGCGCTGGAGGAAGCGCGCTTGCTGCATCCCAAATTGCACGCGGAAGTGGACATCGCGAAGGACCTGACAAACGACCGCCAGTTGGTGGTGATGATCAATGAGCCACTGCTGCGCATCTGCTTCCGCAACCTCCTGCGCAACGCCGCGAGCTATTCGGATGATGGCCACATCCGCGTCGAACTCGCGCCATCCAAAGGCATGCTGACCGTGACCTTCATCAACAGCGGCGGACACATGCTTCCTGCGGAACAGGTCTTCGAACCGTTCTACCGTGGCCCTTCCGCGGAAAGCTCACCCGGCAGCGGCCTGGGACTATCCATCGTGCGGCAGGTGGTGCAGGACGCCGGTGGCAGTGTGGGTTACAGCTTCGATGGCAAGCATCGCTTCGATCTGAAACTGCCCACTACCGCCTAAGCACAGGCACGCTCTTCTCTGTGCCTCTGTGTCTCCGTGGTGAAAGATCCTCCCGGATCTAAGGAACATTTAAGGTCCATCGCAAGGCCGCCTTAAGAACAAGGTCGTCGCTTTGCGCCATGCTTCGGCCAATAGCCTTTGTCCTTCCGGTCCTGATCTGCTCCGCTTCCGCCATCGCACAGGACACCTTGCGCGTGGACATGCACCAGGCGGACAGCCTACTGATCTCCCGCTCGCTCGACCTGCTGGCGCAGCACTACGAGATCGACAAGGCCGAGGCCGACCGCGTACAGGCGAAGCTCTTCAACAACCCGGACTTCGGAAGTGAGTGGAGCATCAATCCTTCCTCGGGCAGCTTCTTCGACGTGGGCCCGAATGGCGAGAAGGCCTTCAGCATCGATGAACTCTTCCGCATCGCCGGGCAGCGTTCACTCGCCATCCGCGAGGCCGAACAGCGCCGAAACATGAGCGAGGCCGAGTACGCCGAGCTTGCGTCCACCCTGCGTTTGCGCCTGCATAGCGACCTGCACGAGCAGTTCTATACGGGCCATGCGCTGGCCACCATCAGTTCGCAGCTCGACCTGTTGAAAGGCCTGGTGGATGCTTACGGTCAACAGTACCAGAACGGGAACGTCTCACTGAAGGAAGTGACCCGCCTGCGCGCATCGTACTTCGACCTGAACGACCAGCGCATGGGCCTGGAACGCCAGTTGAACGGTCTGCAGGAAGACCTGCACATTCTGCTGAACGATCAGCGCACGATCATCTCCCAGCCTGTCGCTGCCGAGGTGCTGCTGATCCGGACGCTGCCGATGGACAGCATCGCGTTGATTGCACAGGCCATGAAGAACCGTCCGCAGGTCCTCGCCGCGAATGATGAGCTGGCCGCGGATTCACTGGACCTGAAGCTGCAACGCCGCACCACCGTGCCGGACCTCAGCCTCGGCGTCGCATACGACCAGAATGGCGGATATATCCCCCATTACTACGCGCTCACCGCAGGTTTCTCGCTGCCCATCTTCGATCGCAACCAGGCCCAGATCAAACGGGCGGCAGCCACGCTGGAAGAGGCCAAGGCCCGGTCGGGTTCCGCGGCGCTGGGCGTGCGCGAGGAAGTGCTGCGCTCGCTTGCCGACCTGCGCTCCTTGCAGAACCAGTACACCGCGACCAGCGAAGGCTTCGGCACGCAGCTCGATCAGCTCAGCGAAAGCCTCGTGGGCAACTACACCAAGAGCAACATTTCACTTCTTGAATTCACCGACCTCTTCGAGTCCTACAACGCGTCCATCATCGGCGTGGACAAGCTGAAGGCCGACCTGCAAAACGCCTACGATGAACTTGAATTCGCAACGGGCCAGCGCCTCTTCGACCGGTAGGGCCGCCCGCCCCGCCTGGGTTTCCGCGCTGGTCATCCTGCTCGGGGCCGGTTCCATCGCCTTCCTCGGCGGATGCCATGCGCCGCCGCCGCCGGACGCGGACGCGAATGCCTTCACCCTGAGCGATACCATGCTGCATCGCATCCAACTGGATACCGTGCTCGAAAAGCCCGTCGAGGAAGTGATCGACCTGAACGGGCACATCGCGCCCGACGGCGAGAAGTTGGCGGACATCTACCCCATCGTGGGCGGACAAGTGCTGAGCGTCGATGCGGAACTCGGCGACCACGTCACCAAGGGACAGACGCTCGCGGTGATCCGCTCCAGCGAAGTGGCCGACATGACGCACCAGCTCAGCGATGCGGAAAGCGACGTGACGGTGGCGCACAAGAACCTGAACGTGCAGCAGGACCTTTTCAACAGCAAGCTGATCAGCGAGCGTGACCTCGTTTCAGCGCAGCAGGAATCGGACAAGGCCGAGGCGCAGCTCAAGCGCATGCAGGAGTCCTTCGCCATCTACCACTTCCAGAACGGTTCCGAATACGATGTGAAGGCGCCCACCAGCGGATACATCATCGCGAAGGACATCGCGCCGGACGTGATGCTGCCCGCGGACCAGAACACCAAGATCTTCACCGTGGCCGAGCTTGATGAAGTGTGGGTGCTGGCGGATGTCTACGAGAGCGACATCTCCCGCGTGAAGGAGGGCATGCCCGCGGAGATCACCACGTTGAGCTATCCGGGCAAAGTGTATCACGGCAAGGTGGACAAGATCTACAACCTGCTGGATCCCGAGACGCGCACCGAGCGCATCCGCATCCGCCTGCCCAATCCCGACATCTCACTGAAGCCGGAGATGATCGCCCATGTGGAACTCCGCTTCCAACAGGACCGCAGCCTCCCATCCATTCCCAGCGGAGCGATCATCGAGGACAACGGCCACCAGTATGTGATGGTGTTCAAGGACCGCTTCAACCTGAGCACGCGGGAGATCACCACCGACCACAGCAACGGCGGCACCACGTGGGTGAGCGCCGGACTGAAGCCCGGCGAGACCATCGTGGGCAAGGAGCAACTCTACCTCTACGACGCGCTGAACGACCATTGAACCGGCCCGTGCCGAACCCTTCAGCAACGCACCATGAGCTTCATCCGGGCCATCATCGCCTTCTCCCTGAAGAACCGCTTCTTCACCTTCTTCTGGGTGACGGCGCTGGTGATCGCAGGCTTCATCAGCTTCCGCAACACGCCCATCGAGGCGTTCCCCGACGTGACCAACACGCAGATCGTCATCGTGACGCAATGGCCCGGCCGCAGCGCGCAGGAGATCGAACGCTTCGTCACCATGCCGATCGAGATCAGCATGAACAGCGTGCAGCGCAAGACCAACGTGCGTTCCATCAGCATGTTCGGCCTCAGCGTGGTGAAGATCATCTTCGACGATGACGTGGAGGATTTCTTCGCACGGCAACAGGTGAACAACCAGCTCGCCACGGTGGACCTGCCGGACGGCATCCAGCCCGATGTGCAACCGCCGTACGGACCCACGGGCGAGATCTTCCGCTACACGCTGCAAAGCCCGGACAGGGATTCGCGCCAACTGCTCACCCTGCAGAACTGGGTGATCGACCGCAGGCTCAAGCAAGTGCCCGGCGTGGCGGACGTCACGGCATTCGGTGGACGCCAGAAGATCTATGAGATCGAAGCGGATCCCGGCCGACTGCGCCAGTATGACCTAACGCCGCTGGAGGTCTATCAGGCCGTGGCACGCAGCAACGTCAACGTGGGCGGCGACGTGATCGAGAAGAACGGACAGGCCTTCGTCGTGCGCGGCATGGGGCTGCTCACCTCGATCACCGACATCGGCAACATCATCATCGAGGACCGTGGCGGCGTGCCCATCCTGGTGAAGAATGTGGCGCAGGTGAAAGAAGGCGATCTCCCGCGCGTGGGGCAGGTGGGCCTCGACAAGAATGACGACGTGGTGGAGGGCATCGTGGTGATGCGCAAGGGCGAGAACCCCAGCGAGGTGCTGGCCCGCGTGAAGGACAAGATCCACGAGATCAACACCACGGTGCTGCCGAAGGACGTGAAGATGGTGACCTTCTACGACCGCGACACGCTGATGGACTACTGCACCGAAACGGTGATGCACAACCTCGCGGAAGGCATCATCCTCGTCACCGCCATCGTGTTCCTCTTCATGGCGGATTGGCGCACGACGTTGATCGTCTCCATCATCATCCCGCTCTCGCTGCTCTTCGCCTTCTTCTGCCTGCGGATGAAAGGCATGAGCGCGAACCTGCTCTCGCTCGGCGCGATCGATTTCGGCATCATCATCGACGGCGCCGTGGTGATGGTGGAAGGGCTCTTCGTGGCGCTCGACCACCTGGCTCAGAAGGTCGGCATGGAGAAGTTCGACCGCATGAGCAAGCTCGGCCTCATCAAGCACGCCGCCACGCGCACCGGCAAGGCCGTCTTCTTCAGCAAGCTCATCATCATCACCGCGCTCATCCCTATCTTCTCCTTCCAGAAGGTGGAGGGCAAGATGTTCTCGCCGCTCGCGTGGACCCTCGGCTTCGCGCTGATCGGCGCGCTGATCTTCACCATCACGCTGGTGCCCGTGCTCTGCGCGGCATTGCTGAAGAAGAATGTGAAGGAGAAGCACAGTTTCGTCACGCGCTTCTTCGACAAATACGTCTTCCGCGGATTCTCTTGGGCCTACGACCACCCCCGCCCCACCTTCATCACCGCCATCGTCATCCTCGTGCTGTCACTCGTTTCGCTGAAATGGATGGGCACCGAATTCCTGCCGGAACTCAACGAGGGCGCGCTGTGGGTGGAAGCGAAGATGCCCATGAGCATGGACCTGCCCACCACCGTGAACATGGTGCATCTGCTGCGCGATAAGATCAACACCTTCCCCGAGGTGAACGGCGTGCTCAGCCAGACCGGCCGCAGCAACGACGGCACCGACCCCAGCGGCTTCTACTACGTGCAGATGCAGGTGAACCTGAAGCCGAAGAAGGAATGGCCGAAGGGCGTGAAGGAGGCGGACATGATCGACGCCATGGACCACCAGCTGAAGCAGTTCCAAGGCATCACCTACAACTACTCACAGCCCATCATCGACAATGTGGCCGAGGCCGTCTCGGGCATGAACTGCAACAACGCAGTGAAGATCTACGGGCCTGAACTGCCCATGCTGGACACCCTCGCGGACCAGGTGCTGGCGCAGATCCATGACGTGCGCGGGATCCATGATGCCGGTGTGCTGCGCAACATGGGCCAGCCGGAGATCCAGATCCAGCTCGATGCCACCAAGATGGCGCTCTTCGGCGTCACCACGGCGGACGCACAGGCGGTGATCGAGATGGCCATCGGCGGAAAGACCGCGAACACTATGTACGAGGGCGAACGGAAATTCGACATCCGCATCCGCTTCCCACTGGAATACCGCCAGAACGAGGAGGCGATCAAGGCCATCCAGGTGCCCACCCTCTCCGGCGACCGAGTGGCGTTGGGCGAGATCGCCACCGTGTCCAACCATACCGGCCCGGCCTTCATCTACCGCGACAACAACACGCGCTTCATCGGCGTGAAGTTCACCGTGCGGGACCGTGACCTCGGCGGCACGATCAAGGAGGCCCGCGCCAATGTGGAGGCTCATGTAAAGTTTCCCGCAGGCTATAGCGTGGTGTGGACAGGCGAATTCGAGAACCAGGTGCGCGCCTCGGCACGGCTCGCACAGGTGGTGCCGATCAGCCTTGCGGCCATCTTCGTCATCCTCTTCATCGCGCTGGGCGATCCGCGCAATGCAGGGCTTGTGCTGGTGAATGTGCCTTTCGCCCTGGTCGGCGGCATTCTCGCGCTGCACGTCACGGGGATGAACTTCGGCATCTCGGCCGGTGTCGGCTTCATCGCCCTCTTCGGCATCTGCGTGCAGAACGGCGTGATCCTCGTCACCGAGTTCAACGACAACTTGGACAGACGATGGAGCCTCGACAAGTCGATCATCGAAGGCGTTCGCAAACGCATCCGGCCCGTGGTTATGACCGCCGCCATGGCCAGCATCGGCCTGATGCCCGCAGCGCTGAGCACCGGCATCGGCAGCGAAAGCCAGAAGCCCTTGGCCATCGTCATCATCGGTGGACTCATCACAGCAACGATCTTCATCCTGCTGGTCTTCCCCATCGTTTTCCGCTTCTTCCGCCGCCGCACGCTGCGCAAGAAGATGGACCCGGCGATCATGTAGTTTTTTACCGCCACGGCGCAACGGTCGCAACGAGAGCGCCATGTGGTAGGAGGAAGCGTCTCTGGATCCTATAAGAAGGATGCAATTGCGTGGCGAAACCTTGGCGTTCGTGGCGCCGTGGCGGTGAAAACCCCAAGACCGGCCCTGCGCAGCATCTTTGCGGCGCACCACCATGGCCGCGAAGCAATTCCTGATCATCCAGACCGCCTTCCTCGGCGATGCCGTGCTGGCCTCTTGCCTCTTGGAAAAGCTGCATGCCTTCTACCCGGACGCGGCGATCGACCTCGTGGTGCGCAGGGGGAATGATGGGCTGTTCACCGGTCATCCGTTCCTGCGAAGGCTGCATGTGTGGGACAAGCGCCAAGGCAAGACACGCGCGCTGTTCAATCTGATCGGCACTATCCGCAAGCAGCGCTACGACCATGTGATCAATGCCCAGCGCTTCTTCTCCACGGGCCTGATGACGGCGCTTTCCGGCGGAAAGGAGACCATCGGCTACGACAAGAATCCGCTGAGCTTTCTCTTCTCCCGGAAGGTGAAGCACAACATCCCGGAGCCGAAGTCACTGCGCGAACACCCGGCGAAAAGCGACGCACCGATCATCCATGAAGTGGACCGGCTGAACGATCTGATCGCGCACTTGACTGATGCTTCACGGCCAGTACCAAAGCTTTACCCGACAGCGGCAGACCGCGCTGCATTAGTTCCCTCAGGATCTCCGCCTCGGGATCCTGAGGAAGCCCTATCGCATCAAGGTCCTCTGCGAGAGACCTTGATGGAACCATACATCACCATCGCACCCGCCTCCGTCTGGTTCACCAAGCAATGGCCTGCTGAGAAATGGGTCGAATTGATCAAGTCGCTGCCTGTTGAGTATCGCATCCTTCTCATCGGTGCGCCCGGCGATATTCCGCTGTGCGAACGAATTGCACGGGAAGCCGGTCGCGGAGAGGTCCTCGCAGGAAAGCTCGCGCTGCTCGGTACCGCCGCATTGATGGAACGCGCCGCGATGAACTACGTGAACGACAGCGCCCCACTGCACATCGCCAGCGCAATGAACGCCCCGGTCACGGCTGTCTTCTGCAGCACGGTGCCTGCCTTCGGCTTCGGGCCACTGAATGCGAATGGGCGCATCGTCGAACGCTTAGAGCCGCTGTACTGTAGGCCTTGTGGGCTGCATGGTTTCAAGACTTGCCCGGAAGGCCACTTCAAGTGTGCGTGGGAGATCCGGATCGATAGTGTGACTTAAGAAATCGCACCGTAATGGAACGCCAGTATGACAAAGAGGAGCTGCGATCATTCCTTGCCGGTTATGTAATTATGAAACCATCAGAGCTCACCGACTATGCGGATATCGAGCATGATCTGCGATGCACCGGAGATGACTTCTTCGAGCTAATGGAGGCGTACCAAAAGAAATTCAACGTCGACATGGATGGTTTTCTTTGGTACTTCCATACTTACGATGAATCGCGAGCCTCGATCGGAGGGTTCCGAAGGACCAGATCGCCAGCGGACGAAGTGACACGGATACCGATCACCTTGAACAAGCTGACAGCCTTTGCCAATAGTGGAAAATGGGAAGTGGATTATCCCGAACACGTATTGATTGGCAAATACGGCCCTACGTTGCTTGAACGTTCCATCACTTGGGTCGCCATAGTCGGGTCCATCTTCTTTGCCATTTATCAGCTCGTCAAAAGCGGATCGGGGCGCGATTGAACAGATCACCGACCTGCTGGAAATGAACACGGCGCCATGAGAGTCTTGCGTATTGCCCTATTGTCGGCGCTAGGTCTGATCGCGGTGACCATCCATGACCTGTCGGCTGCGATCATCGAGCTCATTATGAAACCCACTTCATATTTAATGTTGAGCTTCAGACTCTTCCTTTGGTATGCTAGCTGTGGATTCATCTTGACCCTTCCGATCTGCATTGGCCTGGGCGAACTTTGGTTCAAGGATATCAGGAGGTACATCCCGCATGTCCTTTTACTGATAGCATTGAGTATCTGGGCGGTCAGGCTTTGGTCGGAGCACCCGAATCGAATATTACTGTTCTTGGCCTGCGCATTCCTCACGCTTCCGCTACGCTGGTTGATAGACAGGGTCATTGTGCCCAAGGCTGTTGGTTGACCACCTGATCACCCATTTCGGCTCGTACGATGGATCAATGAGCGCTTCATACATTGCCTCTCGAAAGCCAACCCTCAAAAACACTGCATCATGACACGTCACTTGAATACGAAAGCCATTGTGATGGCGCTGGTCGGCGGAGTATTGATCGCCGGCACCTATGCCTTCAGCCCGGCGCCCGTGACCGCGGACCTCGGAGTCGACGACAACAACCTCAAAGTGCTGCCCAAGGATATCTCCCACGAGGACCTGATGAATGTGATGCACAGCTTCGAGGTGGCGCTCAACTTCAATTGCGGGGACTGCCACGCGCATTCCGCCACCGATCCGAACAAGATGGATTTCGCCGCTGACTCCAAGAACAAGACGACGGCCTTGAACATGATGAAAATGGTTCAGAGCATGGACAGCACCTACTTCGACGTCAAGGGTGATTTCGCGACAAACTACCTGAGTTCGGCGTTCAAGGTCACCTGCATCAGCTGCCACAACGGGCATGATGAGCCGGACAACCTGGTGACCATCCCGATCCCCCGCAAGAGGTAACCCCTTTGATCCGGACTCACTCCCCGATATCCTCGTTCCACAGCTCGGGCTTCGCAGCGATGAAGTCCTCCATCATCGTCACGCATTCCGGCAGGTCGAGGTCGATCACTTCCACGCCGTGTTCTTCCATGAATTTGCGTGCGCCGGTGAAGGTGCGGCTTTCACCCACGATCACCTTGGGGATCTTGAACTGCACGATGGTGCCCGCGCACATGTAGCACGGCATCAGTGTGGAGTAGATGGTGGTGCCTTTATAGCTACCGATACGGCCCGCATTATTCAGGCAATCCATCTCGCCGTGAAGGATGGGGTTCTTCTCCTGCACCCGCTTGTTTCGGCCCGAAGCGATGAGCTTTCCATCGCGCATCAACACCGATCCGATGGGGATGCCACCTTCCGCAAGGCCCTTACGCGCCTCGTCGATCGCGGCTTTCATGAATTCGTCCATGGCTTCCTTCTTCTGAATGATCCTTGCCAAAGGTCGTAAGGAGCGAGTGGATCAGCCCTCACTATTCCACCGGCCCTATTTTCGCGGCCCGTTCTTCGGAACGACCATCCCAAGTGCAGCACCCTAGCGAACATACCGTGGACGAGGACCGCCTGACCGGCGTGCTGGAGCAGCCCTTGTTCCAAGCCGCGGAGCGCATTGCTGCACGACTGGGCGTGAAGGCCTACGCTATCGGTGGATATGTGCGGGACCTGCTGCTCGGGCGGCCATGCAAGGACATCGACATCGTGACCGAAGGCGACGGCATCGCATTCGTCGAGGCCATGGCCAAGGAATTGAACGCGGGCCATGTACACGTCTTCAAGAATTTCGGGACGGCGATGTTCATGCTCGGCGATATCCAAGTGGAATTCGTTGGCGCACGCAAGGAGAGCTACAGTCGCAACAGCCGGAAGCCGGAAGTGGTGCCGGGCACGATCCAGGACGATCAGGAGCGCCGCGACTTCACGATCAACGCGCTGGCGATCTCACTCAACGCCGGTGATCGCGGCCAACTGATCGATCCGTTCGATGGCGTACGCGACCTCGAGCGGGGCATCATCCGCACGCCGCTGGCACCGGATGTCACCTTCAGCGATGACCCCTTGCGCATGTTGCGCGCCATTCGCTTCGCCACGCAGCTCGGCTTCTTCATCGATGCTCCCACCTTCGAGGCCATCCAGCGCAACGCCGAGCGCCTCGACATCATCAGCGCGGAGCGGATCCACACCGAGGTGAACAAGATCATTCTGGCGAAAGTGCCCAGCGTCGGCTTCAAGCTCCTGCTGAACAGCGGGCTGCTGGTGCGCTTTTTCCCGGAGATGATCGAGCTGCAAGGCGCCGAGGAGAAGCACGGCATCGGCCACAAGGACAATTTCTACCACACGCTGCAAGTGCTGGACAACGTGGCGGAGAAGAGCGACGACCTCTGGCTGCGCTGGGCCGCTATCCTGCACGATATCGCCAAGCCGAAGACCAAACGCTTCGAACCCGGCCACGGCTGGACCTTCCACGGTCACGAGGACAAGGGCGCTCGCATGGTGCCGGGCATCTTCCGCCGAATGAAACTGCCGCTGGACGAGCAGATGCGCTTCGTGAAGAACCTCGTGCTGCTGCACCTCCGCCCCATCGCGCTTACCAAGGACATCGTGACGGACAGCGCCGTGCGCCGACTCCTCTTCGACGCGGGCGACGACATCGACGCGCTGATGATCCTCTGCCGCGCCGACATCACCAGCAAGAACGAGGCGAAGAAGAAGCGCTACCTCGCCAACTACGAGGTGGTGCTGCAGAAGATGAAGGAGGTCGAGGAGAAGGACCACGTGCGCAACTTCCAGCCGCCCATCACCGGCGAGGACATCATGCGCGCCTTCAACATCCCGCCGTGCAAGCTCATCGGCGACATCAAGACGGTGATCAAGGACGCGATCCTCGACGGGGCGATCCACAACGACAAGGCCGCCGCATGGCCCGTGATGCTTACCGAAGGCAAGAAGCTGGGATTGACCGTGGCGGAAGGAATGGAGGTGCCGAAGAATGGAGCTCCAAGCCACAAGCCATAAGCCACAAGCTTGCGGCCAGCAAGCTTGTGGCTTGGAGCTTATGGCTTGAGGCTCGAGGCTTGAGTTCCAGCCCGGGACCAGAAGTCGTGAGCCTGTTGGTCGGAGGACGTCCAGTCACCAATCACCAGCCACTATTCACCTTCACGCGAACTCCGGAGGTTACTTTTGCGTTCGCGCTGAAGACCACTTTCCTGCACCGATATCCATGTCCATCTACCGTTTCCGCGTCCTGATCGATGACAAGAGCGAAGCCTTTCGCGATATCGAGATTGCGGCCGAGCAGACCTTCCTCGAGTTCCATACCGCGATCAAGGAGGCCTTCGGCTTCACCGGTAAAGAAATGGCCTGCTTCTATGTGAGCGATGCGCAGTGGGACAAGGGTACCGAGATCCCCTTGGCGGACATGGGCTTTGCCGAGGAAGGCACCGTGCCCCTGCTGATGCACGAGGTGGAGGTGGGCGACCACATCCGCGACCCGGACCAGCGCTTTGTCTTCGCCTACGACTTCCTGCATATGTGGATGTTCATGGTGGAGCGCATCGGCACTTCGGAGCCGGATGAAAGCGTGACCTATCCACGCGTCGTGCTCGCTATGGGCGCCGCGCCGGACGAGCATTCCAAGGAGGAGGACCTCTTCGCCGGGATCGAGGATGAAGACCCGTATGCGGATGACGCAGATGAACACGACCATGACGACGACATGGACGAGGATGACGGAGACCCTTACGGCGACGGGCATTACGGCAGTTCCGAGGAGGAATACCATTGACCTTGCATGACGCCGCTGGGGACCTTGGTGGTGATCGGCGGGCCCACCGCCAGTGGAAAGACGCAGGTGGCCGCCACGTTGGCAAAGCACTACGGTACAGAGGTCATCAGCGGGGATTCACGGCAATTCTATGGTGCGATGCGCATCGGCACGGCGCGACCCTCAGAGGATGAATTGCTGGGCGTGAAGCACCATTTCCTCGGCCATCTCGAATTGGAGGAAACGTGGAGCGCAGGCGAATTCGCACGGCAGGCGGAACCGGTATTGCAGGACCTGCTGGGACAGCATCGGATCGCAGTGCTCGTCGGTGGCAGCGGACTTTACATTGATGCGCTGTGCAACGGACTCGACCCGATGCCCATGGTGGACCACGCCGTGCGTGAGCGTTTGCAGCACCGCTTCCAGCAGAACGGATTCCAGGATCTGCTCACTGAACTGGACCGCTTGGATCCAGCCATTTCCAGCGTGATCGACCGGCAAAACCCGCAGCGCGTGATCCGCGCCTTGGAGGTCTGCCTTGTGAGCGGACGGCCGTTCAGCGCGCAACATAGCGGGCACCGCCAACGGGAGGACCTCCGCATCGTGCGCATCGCGATGGATGTTCCCCGCACCGAACTCTACGCCCACATCGATGCCCGTGTGGACGCCATGGTCGCCGCCGGGCTGGAGGACGAAGCCCGCTCCCTCCTGCCCCACCGCGAGCTCAATGCCTTGCGCACCGTGGGATACCGCGAGTTCTTCGAGCACTTCGACGGAAGCCTTTCCCGCGCCGAAGCGATCGAACGCATCAAGCAGCACACGCGGAACTATGCGAAACGGCAGATGACCTGGCTGCGACGGGAGCATGCGTGGCAATGGATCAAACCTGCGGAGATCGATCGAATGATCGAGGCCATCGATCTCAAGAAAGAGGGTCATTAAGGAATTCGCGCGCGTCCTATATTGCTCATCCACCTGAAAACGGACCGCCTCTCACGGGCATCCAGCGGATGAACGAACGTTCCATTTCCCTAGCTCGACGCGCATTCACGCCATTGCTTCTGTTAGGGATACTGGACCGCTTATTCCTGCTGGTCACCTTCGGGTTCAAATATGTGGGCGATGATGATGGAGTGATCTGGTCCGCTGCCGTGGACTACGGCCATGGGCTTTTCCGCGAACCCTATTTCTATGGTCAGGACTATGCCTTCATGTTGGAGGCATTGGTGGCTGCACCGTTCACACATTGGGACATCCCGCTTCATATCCTGATGCCGACGGTGACCTCGTTGCTGGCGCTTGCACCGTTCTGGTCCTTCGCGTTCTGGCACCGCAAGCATGATCGTCCGGTGGCCGCGCTGTTCTTCTTGGCCATGCCCGTACTTCTACCTGATGAGTACGGTATGATGACCACGATGACGCGTTGTTTCATTTCCGGCATCGCACCATTGGCCTTTCTGCCATGGGCCTTGGACCTGCGAAGCGATAGAACGCGGGCTCTCGTCATCGGTCTGGTGGTTTCTGCCTCGGCATTCATCAATCCGAACAGCTTGGTGTTCAGCGTCGCCTTCCTTGTTTGGCTCGTGGCCAAAGAGAAAAGGCGGACCTATGCAATAAGATGGCTGGCGGTGGGCGCTCTCCCCTTCGCGGCCGCCTACTTCGCAGCGCAAGCCTATTGCCGCACCCATCCCGAACGAATCGTCCAAGTCGTGAACGATTGGCGAATGACCTTCCATCCCGAACTCATCCCCGAAAGCTTTGGCATGCTGAACCTCCATTTCGCATGGCTCTTTCCGTTGCTGCCATCCTTGGGCGGGCTGGCATTTTCCGTGATGATCTTAATGGCCGCATGGCAGATCTCCCGCCGCGACCGGGCGCGCGGCCTGGGCTTGGCAGGCGCAGTCCTGTTCACCATTCTTTCCTTCGCCTTTCCAAAGACTCACGATGGCACGGAAAACGTCTTTTTTGCTTACAGCCGGATGTATCTCGCTTTGCCGTTGCTGTTGTGTTGGGGTTCCGGTCATGTAGAGATGAGCCAACGCGCCACGCGCGGAATGGTGATCGTCATGCTCACAGGGTGTATGATCGCTTCGGGGCTGATGATAGCCCGTTTTCCGGGTGTCATCCTGCGTCAAACCGGGCCTAACGGCCCGGTGGCTGAACTGCCCGTCAAAGAGGTAACGGCCGATGCCGCTCATTTGCTCAGACTGCAGAAGGAATATGCCGTTGGCCTCATCGCGGCGTTGGATTTTGGGTATCGGTTCGCTCCCCAGATCCGGTGCTTCCTCTACCCCGCCATTGAACCGGCGCTGGCACCCACTTATATGAAAGGCGACCGGCGCTATTGGCAGCGCGATGCCTACGCATCCCGGGTGGTCCCCACGCTCCTGATCGTAGGTGGTGACAGCTCCCGTTGGGCCTCCTGGTCCGCGGAGGACGATCGCTTGTTGGATGTTTCCGACAGGCGCTCCGGTCCCTTGCACGTGCTGCGCGGAAATACCGAGCCGACCGACAGCCTTTTGGACCGCTTCTCGCGGATGAAGGGATCACAGTAGACAAACGCCCGGGAAGTAAATTCCGACGATCTGGCCTAAACCTCCAAGCCAAGCAGCAGCACGTCGTCCACTTGGTCCAACTCGCCGCGCCATGCCGCGAAGGCTGATTCCAGCGCCTCACTTTGTTCGTCCATCGGCAAGGTAGCGGTGGTGAACAGGAGTTCCTTGAGCGAAGAACTCTTCAACTTCTTGCCAGAGGGTCCCCCGAACTGATCAGCAAACCCATCACTTCCCATGTAGAGCCGATCGCCAGTTCCGAGTTCAAGTGTATGTCGCTCATACGCCTTCGCGTTACCGGCATGGAAACCGATCGGCACACGGTCGCCTTTGATCTCCTCCAGGCCCGACGCGCCTTTGCGCAGCAAGTAAAGAGGACAAAGTGAACCGGCATATTCAACGTTCCCCGAATCGAGGTCGCGCACGATCAGTCCGATGGTCATGCCGTCCCGGATCGCCGCTTCTCCTTCTTGATGAGCCAGTGTATGCAGGAGTTCCGCGCGCAATTCCATCAGGATCCGGTCGGCTGCGACAATGCCACGGCCCACCACTTGTTGCAACAAGGCGATGCCGGTCATGCTCAACATCGCACCCGGTACACCATGGCCTGTGCAATCCGCGACGGCCACCACCACTTTGTTCCCTGCGCGCGCGCTCCAATGGAAATCACCGCTCACGATATCGCGCGGCTTATTGATCACGAATACATCCGCGAAGGATGAACGCAATTCGCCGAGCGTTGGAAGCATGCCTGTTTGTATGCCTTGCGCATAGCGCAGTCCACTGCGCATATCGCTATTCTGTTGTTCCACCAGCGCGGACTTCTCCGCCACCTCTCGTTGCAAGCGCAAGCGCTCGGTGATGTCACGAGCGTGGATCACCACTGCGGGCTTTCCTTGATATTCGGTCACTTTGCCACTGCATTCCACCGGCAGACGCTCGCCTTGCACAGTGCGAAAAGGGATGTCATCATAAACGAGTCCTCCCTTCCCCCAAACGTCGGCCATGCGTTCCGCGCTGCGATGGAGGTCCTCCGGAAAATGCAGATCAAAAACGGCCAAGGCCTCCAAGGCCTCCACTGTGCTGCCCAACATTTCAGCAGCGCTTGGATTGGCGTGATAGATCTGGCCGCTCACGAAGTCGATCACGATGATCGCATCATTGGCCTGGTCCACGATCCGCTCTATGCCCGCGCGTTTCCGCTCTTCCTGATCCAAGCGGCCACGGAGGCGGTTGTAGGCGAATGCCAGCACCACCGCGACGATCAGGAGCACTGCAACGGAAAACCAGACGAGCGGGATCAGGCCGCCTTCCATGTGTGCTTGGCGATAGTAGGCAACGCATCAAGCACACCGAAAATGAGCGCGGGATCAAGGAACTCACCCACACGGTCAGGTCGCGAGACATAGCGCACCACGCCGTCGACGTCCACGAGGAACGAGGCGGGTAGCGGGATCCCTTCCTCATAGTTCACCCCGGAATCGAGGATCGGATTCGAGTAGATGACGCCGTAGCGCTGGGACGTGCGCTGGCCTTCATCCGAAAGCAGCTTGTAGCCCACGCCTATGCGTTCCACCATGTCCTTATTCACATCCACGCTGTCCGGGCCGATGCCGAGCACATGGATCCCCTTCTGCAGAAAGCGCTCCCGGTTGCGCTCATAGGTGCGCAGCATGATATGGCAGCCGGGGCACCAATCGCCACGGACGAAGATCAAGAGCACGGGATGTTGGCCGATGTAGCTCGTTAGACGAACAGTAGCACCACTCTGGTCGGGCAGCTCGAAGTCGGGGGCGCGCTCGCCCAATTGGATGCGATAACCGCCGCTGGCCTTGCGCCGAAGCAGAATGCCATCTTGGACGTATAGGAAGGTGAGTCCACCGGCATACAGCAGGGGCACTATGGGCAGCACCACGGAGGGCCATTCCACGCCGGGGCGCAACGCATTCACCACATAGAGGGTGATCGAGACGACCATCATCGCGGGTTCCATCCACGTATGGTTCACGTAGGTGAAGACCTGCATCTTGGCCTGCCGGAGAAAGGTGGCCAACGCAGCCAGGAGCAGCGCGATCGACATCCATGGAAAGCTGTTGCCATCGAGGTCCAGCAGCACGCCCAACGTCAACGAGGCGGTCAACAGCATACCGAACTGGAAGCGCGAAGTGTATTTCAGGAATTCGAGGAGCGCGCAACAGTAGGCGACAGCGACGAGCACCGGTGCCGCTGCCGGGAACAGCACGATCGCAGCCGCCCCAACAAGATACGCCAAGGCCCCAAGGGTGGTGAAAGGATGAATACGATTCTTCATGCTGGCCGGACGGAATGCGGCACACTTCTACGGCGATGCCACCGATCGGTTCGCACATCTCCAGCCCCTCCACGCCACTAGTTCGTATCGTCGTGGATCTTTTTCGAATCCTGTCCAAGTCCTTGGACCACGTTCGCCGTCTTTGCGTTGAAGTCCTTTCATCGGGCGTCCGTTCCGTCGGCAGCCACAGACTTCATTTCGGTTCGCGAAGAATGTATATGGACAGGCGTTGGTGGACCTGGTAGGCCGCGCTATGGAAAAGCAGTGAAATAGGATTGCCAGATCTCACTGGACGTGCCCTTCAGTAGCGTTCTGTTGCATTGAAGTGCCGCTGCGCTAATGCTCGAAATGACAGGATACCCTCAGCGCCCCGCCCGGTAGCTTTGCAAAGCCGATGCGTGATCCGGGATCGGCAGGCCATTTTCAACTTTAGTTCCCACCTTCAGCAAAACAACCTTTTCCAGCAGCGCTCATGGGTGCTCAGCGATCCACCATCCCACCTGCAAGCCATACCCGGTCGCTATAACCATGAGCACTCACGCCAAGGGAAGGATCACATGCGCGGGCTTCGTGCTCTTGTCCCTCTGCGCTTGCCATGCTCCGGCATACATCTCCGGGCAAATTGATGGCATCGAAAAAGCTGGCGTAACGATCTGCGTGATCGAACCGGGAAACCTGAAGGAGATAGCTGCCTCCTATTTCGGGAAGGTCATCGATTCCGCCGCAGTGGCCGCAGATGGCCGCTTTGCGTTCCACCACATGCCGGCCACCAAAGGGCCTGTGTTGGTGGAACTGGCCATCCAGCGCTCCAAGACCTATCCGAATTACCTGCGGACGGACGATCCGGACAGCGCCAACTATATGCCCGTCCTCTGGCAAGCGGGAGAGCCGCTGCGGATCAGGGCCAAGCTGGATGCCTTTCAAAAGAGCTTTTCCATTGAACAGCCTTCAGCGGTCAACACAGCGCTGCTTGGGCTGAGGGACATCAACGGCAACGCGTTCCAGACCTACATCGCCGGGAAGCACTGGCAATTGGAGGATGGCCGTGAACTGCTGGAAAAGGAAGAAGCCACCTTGGCCTATCAAACGGAGCTGATGCACTTCGCCGACACCACACGGTACCTGATGCCTGCGCTGGTGGCGTTGCGATGGGTGAGCCCGGCAGGCGATTATGAGCGGATACCTGAATTCCTGGTGGACCAATGCACCAAGTGGGGGCAACAGCGGCCCGATGACCCTTGGGTAAAGCAGCTCTGCAAGGAGAGCGAGCCCTCCCTCCTGCCCGTGCTTGTAGGAGCCAAGTTCCCCGACCTCCGGCTCCCCCTGATGGCCAGGGATACGCTTTCGCTGAACACGCTATTGGGCAGCAAGCTCACCATCATCGACCTGTGGGCCTCCTGGTGCGGCCCTTGCCGAAAGGAGAACCGCGAGACCTTGGTGCCGATCTGGGACCAATACCATGACCAAGGTTTGCACATTGTCGCTTATGCCTTGGAAAGCGATGCGGCCATTTGGAAGGCCGCGGCCGCGCAGGATGGAGCGGACCGCTGGTACCAGGCATCGGACCTGCAAGGAGATGATGCCGCCTTCCTGAAAGAGGTCCGGATCCAGAGCATTCCCGCCAACTTCATCCTGGATGACAAGGGCGTGGTGATCGCGAAGAATGTGTACGGGAAGGCGTTGGTGGAACTGGTTGGCCGCGCTATGGCAAAGCGGTGAAACACGATTGCCGATACCGTTACTAGGAAGGCCCGTGGATAAGGGACTTTGCGCGTCGCTTGCACCCACTGGTCCGGGAATAATTCCAACTTTGACATGCGCACCACTTAACACCTACAGGAAATGAAAACCCTTCTGGTCTCCATCGCTTCATTACTGGCCTCTACATTGAATGCACAAGATCTTCAATGGGTCGGATCCATCGGGGGAGCATCACTTGACTATGGCTCCTCCATTGCGACGGATGCATCCGGGAACGTGTATGTCGCAGGGTATTTTGAAGGAACAACGGACCTTGATCCCGGATCGGATGTCCTCGACGCGACCTCGGCCGGAGGAACGGATATTTTCGTGGAGAAACTGGATGGCTCCGGCGATCTTCTCTGGGCCAGGTCCATGGGTGGTGTCTCCATTGACCAAGGCCTCTCCGTTGCGGTGGATAACACTGGAAATGTGTATACAACCGGGTATTTTGAAGGAACGGCAGACCTTGACCCGGGATCCGGTGTCTTCGAGCTCATTTCCTCCGGAGGTGCCGATGTTTTTGTGCAGAAACTCGATGCCTCGGGCAATTTCCTTTGGGCCAGGTCCATGGGGGGGCCTTCAGATGATCTTGGCAATTCCGTTAGCGTGGATGCCCTTGGGAATGTCTATAGCACAGGCTATTTTGGAGGAACGGCAGACTTTGACCCTGGAACAAGCGTCTCCAGCCTGACTTCTGCTGGACTGACGGATGTATTCGTGCAAAAACTCGATGCCTCAGGCAATCTCCTTTGGGCCAGGTCCATGGGGGGATCTTCCAATGATATTGGCAATTCCATTGGCGTGGATGCCTCTGGGAATGTCTATACCGCAGGATATTTTGAAGGAACAACGGACCTAGATCCCGGAACGGATGTCTTCGACGCGACCTCGGCCGGGCTTACTGATCTCTTTATTCAGAAGATGGATGCATCCGGCAATTTCCTTTGGGCCAGGTCCATCGGCGGAGCGGGAAGCGAAAACTGCTATTCCATCCGCGTGGATGCCACGGGGAACGTCTATGCCACGGGCCACTTTGAAGGAACCGTGGATTTTGACCCTGGAACAGTCGTCTCCAACCTGACCTCCGCTGGCGATCTGGATGTTTTTGTCCAAAAACTGGATGCCTCAGGCGATCTGCTTTGGGCAAGGTCCATGGGAGGAACTTCGGAAGATATTGGCTCTTCCGTGGCGTTGGACGCTTCCGGGAATGTCTATACGACCGGGTATTTCCGCGGAACGGCGGACCTTGACCCGGGAGCCGGAACGAACAACCTGGCTTCGGCAGGAGACAGGGATATTTTCATCCAAAAAATGGATGGCTCCGGCAATTTCGTATGGGCGAAAGCGGCCGGAGGGACCTTATTCGATAGTGGCTCTTCCATTGCGACGGATGCATCGGGATACGTCTATACCACAGGTTTTTATCAAGGAACAGTGAACTTTGATCCGGGAACAGGGACCGCCGACCTCACTTCAGCAGGAGACAGGGATGCCTTTGTTTTGAAGATGGACCAGAATTCAATGGGTATCGATGACCATGTGAATGACGTCAAGGTGGTAACCTACCCCAATCCGACAATAAAAGCGGTGTGCGTTTCATTGGAGCAACCAGCGCATGATGCGGAATTGACGCTTACTGACCTATCAGGAAAGGTGATCTTCCAGCAGACCTACGGCACCTTGAAGAGTACGCGTATTGAATTGCCCAGTCCAGCTGGCATGTATGTGCTGACCTTAAAGACACAAGAAGGTCAAAGCACGACCAGGCTTGTTAAAGAGTAGGATCTCCCGGCAGTTTAGCGCTGTAGGCATTCCCGCAATTCACCATCCCGCTTAGCTCTGCGTTTCCCTTGTCGATCTCGTAGTCATGTTGCGGGCCCTGGTAGCGCTAGCCGCCCGCCTCAGGACGATTCCACAGTTCCAGCAGGAAAGGCAGCAGGCGGTCCAGGTCCACGAGGTCGAAGGGATGTTTGGTGCGCGGGAGGATCAAGGCGCCGGCATCGGTGAAGCGCGCTGCGGCCTTCAGCGTGTCCTTGGCCAAGGCCATGTCATCCCTGTCACCAGAACAGACCAGCACGGGGCAGACCACTTCTTTGAAGCGGTCCTCGGTGAGCAAGGGCGCATGGAAATCGCGCGTGACGAGTTCCGCCGTGGCCTTCACCACTTCCCTCCAACGGTTGGCACCGTGGTCCTTGGCCAAACGCTCGGCATAGGCGGGCACGTGCTTGGCGATGGCATCGGCATCCAAGCGTTGCAGCAGGGCGTTCAGGCCGGCCTCATCCCAGATCAATTTGCTGCCGAGCGTGGCCACGCTGGCAACACGTTCCGGGTAACGCGCCGCGAAGACCGCCGCCGCATAGCCGCCCATGCTGTAGCCGAAGAGATGTACCTTTTCGTTTCCGGGGATCGCCCGGCCGATGTCATTCAGGAAGACCTCGTAGGACAATCCTTCCGCAGGTATCGCGCTCTTCCCGTGGCCGGTCAACTCCACACAGACCGGATCATAAGTGCGCAAGCGTTCCGCCAGCCGCTGGAGCTGGGCGCCATTTCCCAGTGCGCCATGGATCAGTACAATGCGCATAGTGTGAAAGAGTGGTTTGTAACGTTGATCAGGTGAGTACCTTCTTCACGCAGTCGGCAGCCAATATCGGTGGACCCTTATCTGCTTTTCATGGATGGGATCCCATGCCACTCATGTTCAATGCCCTTCATGAGAAGTGCATTGTCAAAATGGACGGATCCGTCAGGGAAGACCTTTCTATCCATGAAGAAACTGGATTCCACGTGGCTCACTTCCAGCGGACTCGCTTCCCAATTGAACGTTCTGAGTTCAAGGCCATCGAATGACCCTGTTCGGTATGCAGGGGAAAATCCGAGCGATCCAACCCGCATGAATTCCGAAGCCGATCCCAGGTCGGGGAAAATGCTTGATGGATCCCAGCCCTCCGTTTCCTTGGCATCGATCTTCAAGTACGTTCCATCGGCAGCGCGGAAGGCCACGGAATATGCACCGTTTCCCTCGTTCACTGTGAATGCGGCCCTATGATGCACACCCGGAAAGACCGTACCTCCAGCGAGAGCGTTCATCCGGGATGAAGTATCGCGCCGGGGCACAAATACGCCTTCTCGCAAAACATCCGGCCCATCCCATTCCACGGCTATACGATGAGCGCCATTCTCAGAGGAGATGCCCATGGATCGGGGAAGACCTTTCGGACGGATGCTCTTTAACCGGATCAAACAGATCCCAACGACCGCCATTCCTCCAAAGAGTTTCGGCCGGAATGGATCCGGAAGATAGCGCGCAACAACATCCGGATCAACTCTGTAGTTGATCAGGACCCGTCGATCAATGGTCCCGGAAATAGCAGGGAACCACATGGCACTTTCTAATTCAACACCTCCTTCACCGCATCCGCCGCCTCTTGCAGCGAGATGGCGCTGAGCACCTTGAGGCCGCTCTTGTCGATGAGTTCCTTGGCCTCCTTGGCGTTGGTGCCTTGCAGGCGCACGATGATGGGCACCTTGATGTCGCCGATGTTCTTGTAGGCATCCACCACGCCTTGCGCCACGCGGTCGCAGCGCACGATGCCGCCGAAGATGTTCACGAGGATGGCCTTCACGCCGGGGTCCTTCAGGATGATGCGGAAGCCTTTCTCCACGCGGGCCGCGTCGGCGGTGCCGCCTACGTCGAGGAAGTTCGCGGGGCTGCCGCCGCTGAGCTTGATGATGTCCATGGTGGCCATGGCGAGGCCTGCGCCGTTCACCATGCAGCCCACGTTGCCGTCCAGCTTCACGTAGTTGAGGCCGGCCTCCCCTGCTTCCACTTCAATGGGGTCCTCCTCGGTCTTGTCGCGCATCTCCACATAGTCCGGGTGGCGGTAGAGCGCGTTGCCGTCGAGGCGCACCTTGGCGTCCACCGCAACGATCTTGTCGTCGCTGGTCTTCAGCACGGGGTTGATCTCGAACATGGCGGAATCGCTGCCCTCGTAAGCTTTGTACAATGCGGCAACGAACTTGACCATCTCCTTCTTCGCGGCGCCTTCGAGGCCGAGGTTCACCGCGATCTTGTTGCACTGGAACGGGCGCAGGCCCACGCGTGGGTCGATCACCTCCTTGTAGATCTTGTCCGGTGTGTGCTCGGCCACATGCTCGATGTCCATGCCGCCCTCGGTGCTGTACATGATGATGTTGCGGGCGCTGGCGCGATCGAGCAGCACGCTCATGTAGTACTCCTTCGGCTCGCTGGGGCCGGGGTAGTACATGTCCTCGGCGATGAGGATCTTGTTCACCTTCTTGCCTTGTGGCGGCGTCTGCGGCGTCTTCAGCATCATGCCGATGATGTCGTTCGCCTTCTCGCGCACCTCATCGATGTTCTTGGCGAGCTTCACTCCTCCTCCCTTGCCGCGACCACCCGCGTGGATCTGCGCCTTCACCACCCACCACTTGGTGCCGGTCTCCTGGCTGAGGCGCTTGGCCTGGTCCACGGCCTCATCGGCGTTGTAGGCCACCAGCCCGCGCTGCACGCGGACGCCGTATTGGGAAAGGATGCTCTTGCCTTGATACTCGTGGAGGTTCATGCGGATGTGTTCTGCGGATCGGCCCGGCCTTATGGCGGGCAGGCCGCGAATGTACAGGCTGCGGGAAGTATGGGTGAAGTGTGTTTTTCACCGCCACGACGCAACGGACGCAACGAGGGCGCAACGGAGAAGACAAAGACCTATCGTGGCGGATCCTTGGCGCTCGTTGCGTCGTGGCGGTGAAAGATCAACCGCCGCTTGGTGCGTTCCTTTGCCGCCGATGCACGACAAGGACGTTCCCCTGCTCTACGACCTGCTCGTTACGCGCCTGCACAACTGGCTCGCAGGCATGGGCGTGTCGCAGGAGCACATGGCATGGATCGGGCTGCTCGCTGGCACCGCGCTGGTCCTGGTCACCATGAGTCTTTTCGCCAAGCTCCTGAACTGGATCTTCACCGAGTTGCTGCACCGGCTGTCGGTGACCACCGTGACGCAATTCGACGACAACCTAGTGAAGAACAGGACACCCCGCTACGTGGCGCGCATCATTCCGCTGATCTTCTCCTACAACCTCATCCCCGCGGTGCTGGCGGACTTTCCGAAATGGATACCGACGGCGGAGCGGCTCTTCAACATCTTCTTCATCATCCTCGCAATGCGCATCCTGCGCTCGGTGATGCGTGCCTCGAAGGATACGCTGAAGTCCAGCGAGGCATACAGGGGCAAGCCCTTGGACAGCTACATGCAGGTTATCTCCATGGTGCTCTGGTTCATCGCGGCGGTCCTGATCTTCACGCAACTGACGGGCCGCTCCGCAGTGACCTTCCTCACCGCCATGGGTGCGGCATCGGCGGTGCTGCTGTTGATCTTCAAGGACACCATCCTCGGCTTCGTGGCCAGCATACAGATCAGCGCCAACGACCTGATGCGGCTGGGCGATTGGATCACCATGAGCAAGTATGGCGCGGACGGGAATGTCTCGGAGATCAACCTCACCACGGTGAAGGTGGAGAACTTCGACATGACCATCACCACCATCCCCACCTACGCACTGATCTCCGACTCCTTCCAGAACTGGCGCGGCATGCAGGAGTCCGGCGGTCGGCGGATCAAGCGCAGCATCCGCATCAAGATGAGTTCCATCCGCTATCTCGACGACGCGGAGATCGATGCGCTGCGTCGGATCGAACTCATCACAGACTATATCGACCAGCGTCGCGAGGAGATCCGCCAGTACAATGCGAAGCATGAGGTGAACAAGGACATGCTGGTGAACGGCCGCAACCTGACCAACGTGGGCCTCTTCCGTCATTACATGGAACGCTACGCGCTGAACTACCCCGGCGTCCGGCCCGACATGACGCGCATGGTGCGGCAATTGCCGCCGGATGAGCACGGGCTGCCTTTGGAGTTGTATTGCTTCGCGAGCGATATCCGCTGGGAGGCTTACGAGAACCTGATGTCCGACATCTTCGACCACCTGCTTGCTTCCACCGGTTATTTCGGATTGGAGGTCTTCGAGAATCCGGCCTCGGACGATGTGCGGCACTTGGGAGGGAAGATCGGGGAGATGAGGAACCAAGCTGCTGAGTCGTGAGTCCTACAGTCGTGAGTCATGAGTCGTGAGTCCTGAGTCGTGAGTCGCCTTATCACCAATCACCAGCCACCAATCACCGTCCACCAGCCACCAATCACCAACGCATGATCCAAGCCACCACCATCCACAAACGCTTCGGCGATCTCGACGTGCTGAAGGGCGTGGACCTGCATGTGGCGAAGGGCGAAGTGGTGAGCATCGTGGGCGCGAGCGGCGCGGGAAAGACGACGCTGTTGCAGATCCTCGGCACGCTGGAGAAACCCGATAACGGCACGCTCTTGATCAATGGCGAAGAGGTAACGAAGATGGGCCGGAAGACGCTGAGCACTTTCCGCAATGCGCACATCGGCTTCGTCTTCCAGTTCCATCATCTGTTGCCGGAATTCAGCGCGCTGGAGAATGCGATGATGCCGGGCTTGATAGCCGGGAAGCCGCGCAATGAGTGCGTCCGCCGTGCGGAGGAATTGCTGACCCGGTTGAATGTGATCGCCCGCAAGGAGCACAAGCCGAACCAGCTCAGTGGCGGCGAGCAGCAGCGCGTGGCAGTGGCACGCGCGCTCTTCAACAACCCCAGCGTGGTGCTGGCCGACGAGCCTTCCGGAAACCTCGATTCCGCACACGCCAAGGAACTGCATCAGCTCTTCTTCGACCTTCGGAAGGAACTCGGCCAGACCTTCGTGATCGTGACGCACAACGAGGAGCTCGCCGAGATGGCGGACCGCCGATTGGTGATCAAGGATGGGGTGATCTGAAAACAGCACCCGACCTTCGCCTCATGCGTTACTGGTTCATTTTGGCAGTTCTTCTCTCCCTTCATCCGCGCGTACGTGCTCAGGAGATACAACTCGATCACTGCAGCTGCACCTCGGGAGGCACTCCAAGTGATAGTACGTTCACTTTCCGTGGCCGGATGACCGCATGGAACGGGAATCCCACGTATCGCATTTGGAGAGTGGGCACTCAAAGAATGTTGGGCATCCGTGGCGCTTGTCTTTCTGCATTGAACTTGGGAAACCTCACGCCCTATTTCGGATATGAACTTTGGGCTGACTTTACCGTGAGCGCGGTCACACCTCAGCAGTCGGGCGTCATGCAGTTCGTGTGCATTCGGAAGATCCAGAACGCTTTCTTCACAAAGGAGCCTGTTCAGAACAACCCTCCCAAATAAGATCATTACCACCTGATGAATACGAAGTACCTGATGATCGCCAGTGCGCTGGTGATGGCCGCGATGGGCCTCGTGCTCTCCTTCGCACCGGCAGAGACCTTGGCCCACATCGGCAGCGCCGCAACGGGGCGCTTGCCTGTCATCCTTCAACTGACCGGCGCGCTCTATCTGGGCTTCGCCTTTGCGAACTGGACGGCGAAGGGCATGGTGCTCGGCGGCATCTACGGCCGTTCTATCGTCATGGGCAACTTCCTGCATTTCATCATGGGTGCGCTCACCTTGCTGCGCGCCGCGGTCGGCGTATCGAGCGGGCCGGTCTTCTGGACCGTCACCGTGCTCTATGTGGTATTCGCGATCGGCTTCGGCCTGCTGCTCTTCAGGCATCCGGCCAAGGTCACGGGAACTGTGGAAGACGTCAGCCACGCCCGATAAACTGCGAGGGCATGCCGGTTCATGATCGTACACCGCAACGCCGCCACGATCGCCAAGGATCCGCCGCGCTAGATCTTTATATTTTCCGTTGCGTTCCCGTTGCGTCCGTTGCGTCTTGGCGGTGAAAAACAGACCCGAGCAATATGAGACGTTAGTGCGCAGGTCCATTCTCCACCTGCCACACCAACGCTACCTTGGCAACTTCAAACCCAGCACCATGCGCCTCCTCACCCCTCTTCTCGCTGTTTCGCTCACCGTGCCTGCCCTTGCGCAGAACGGCGTGCCTCCCATGCCTCCTCAGCAGAGCGGCAGTGCCATGAACAACGTGAAGATCGAGGACGACAACGATCCGTATGTGCCCAGCACGTTCACGGGCAGCTTCACCATGGACATGCAGAGCTACACCGACGGCAAGCCCAGCACCGATGCCCCGCATGTGATGCACTTCTGGAGCAGCCCCGACAAGACGCTGATGGAATTCCAGACCAGCCCAGGGCAGAGCGCCCAGATGAGGATGCTGACCGACCTGAAGGAGAAGTCGACCTATATGATGATGACCGATCAAAAGGGCAATAAGCGGGCGATGAAGAGCCACAAGAAGAAGATCACCTACACCGGCGATGTGGACGCGGCGCACTTCACCGTGACCAAGGAGACCAAGGTGATCGACGGCCACACCTGCACCAAGGTCACCGGCACCAGCAAGGATGGCTCGTGGACCGCATGGATCGCCAAGGACATCGATGCGAACCTCTCGGACCTGATGGGCGCCAGCCCGATGAACGCCGGAAAGAGCTCACCGGACTGGAAAAGTGTAAAGGGCCTGCCACTGGAAATGGATGTGGCGGACAAGGACGGCCATACCACCATGGTGATACACATCACCGACCTCATGGTGGGCAGCGTGGACCCGAGTGTCTTCTCCATGGACGGCTACCAAGTGATGGAGATCCCGAGCATGGGGCAGTGAGGGTGTCGTTGTCAGTTGTCAGTTGTCAGTTCCTGGGTCCCTCGGTCGTGCAGGCCGCCCGCACATGCGCTCATCGAATTGACCGCATCCACTTACCTTCGCGCGCTTTTTAAGGACCTGCGGGGTATCCCGCGCCAGCGCACATGAAGAAGATCGCCGACAGCCGCAAGATCATCGGGGCCACCTCCGCCACCGGACTCAAGGAATTGAGCACCCTCTACAAGGGCCTGATGAAGACCCATCACCCGGACCGCTTCCCCAACGACGAGGAGAAGCGCCACGAGGCCGAGGAGTTCAGCAAGCACCTCATTGACGCGTACAAGTTCCTGGAGAGCATCCATCCGGAGACCCACGCCGTGAACGCGGAGGCCTTCGAGAAGACCGTGGCCAGCAACATCACGGACTGGCACTACAAGTCGCTGACGTTGCACGTCACCTTCGGGGATGGCAGCGCCTATGAGTTCTATGGCATCCAGCCGAAGGTGTACAACAAGTTCGTGAACACCGATGGCAACACGCGCTTCGCGAAGCGCCACATCTTCGATGCCTACACGCACCGCAAGGTGAGCGGCGCCAAGGTGGCCTAGGTCTCACATACCCCTTGGAACGAACAAGCCCGGCTCATCGCCGGGCTTGTCTGCAGAGATCGATCCCTGATCTGCTGTTTACGCCTTCTTGGCCGCTGCCTTCTTCTTGGGTGCGGCGGTCTTGGCCTTTGCTACCTTCTTCTTCGGGGCCGCCTTCTTGGCCGGAGCCGCTGCAGCGGCCTCCTTCCACTTTGCGAGTTTCGTTGTCGCCTTGCGCCTGCGAATGGCTTGCGCCTGTGAGTCCTGTGCCATGATGCTTTGTTTGTGCGGCGAAGGTAGGGCGCTTGCCCCAATGGCCTTGGCCTATTCGCAGGGCAAACGCATCCAAGGGTTTAGTACCTGTAGAAGGTTATCGTTATCCATCCGGTCTTTGATCCGTTTGGATTTGCTCCCGATCTTGGCGGCTGGGCCAAAAATGCCAAGGGACATCTTTGATTACGCCCGGCCAAGAAAGACCGGAGCCTGCCTTTCGTCTTCGTAGAGGACAAAAGAGAACGACTACTCATGAATACCAAGTGACCCGAAGACCACTTCACATTCTTCTTTGCCAACAATAAGGGCGATGTAGGTGTTGAGAAGCCCGAACTTCACTCTCCTCGCTCATCCGCACACGCAGAACCGCTCCATGTCGCGTCAACTCCACGAAGCACAGCCGCTGCTCTATCTCGGCATCTTCCTTTCGCTCATTCTTATTTCCATTGCCGACTTCTACACCTCCTTGGGCGTAGCAGTATGGGTGGGCTACTGCATCCCGGTAGTGCTCGCCTACTGGTCGTGGCGGCCGTTGTTCCCGCCGGTGCTCGCCTTGGCATGCACCATCGTGATGATCATCGCCTTCTATACGGACGTGCAGGGCATGGATCCGGGGATAGCGCTGCTGAACCGCTCGTTCGGCATAGCCACCATGTGGGCGATGGCCGGGATCGGCGTCGTCTTCATCCGCACGCGCATCAATGTGAAGAAGGAGGCATGGCTGCGCGCCGGGCTGATGCGCTTGAGCGAGCGCATGACCGGCGAACACAGCCTGGAGCGGCTTGGTGATGGCATCGTCGACACGCTCTGCACTTACCTCGGTGCGCAAGTGGGCGCCATTTTCGTGGAGGACGGCGGGGTGTACCACCGGCGCGGCAATTTCGCCGTGGCGCCCGATGCGGTGGTGGAGCGGTTCACGGCAGGTGATGGCCTGCTGGGCCAAGCCGTGAAGGATGCCCGACGCTTCGTGGTGAGCGATGTGCCTGAGGGACACTTCGCCGTGGATTCCGGCATGGGCCGGTCCGCGCCACGACACTTGGCCATCGCCCCGGCCGTGGCGGATGGGCATGTGCATGCCGTGGTGGAATTGGGCTTCCTGCAAGCGGTACAGGAACTTGACAGTGAACTGCTGGAGCGGGTGAGTGAAGCGGTGGGTATCGCCGTTCGTTCCGCCAAGCACCGTGCCCGGGCGCAGGAACTGCTGGAGGAAACGCAGCGCCAGAGCGAGGAACTGCAGGCGCAGAGCGAAGAACTGCGGGTAAGCAATGAGGAACTGGAGGAACAGAGCCGCGCGCTACAGGCCTCGCAGGCGCGCCTTGAAATGCAGCAAGTGGAACTGGAACAGACGAATGCGCAATTGGAGGAGCAGACCACGCAGTTGGAAGCACAGAAGGACGACCTCTCCAGCAAGCAGCGCTCGTTGCAGGAACAGTCCCGCGAACTGGTACGTGCAAGCAAGTACAAGTCCGAGTTTCTGGCCAACATGAGCCACGAACTGCGCACGCCGCTCAACTCCACGTTGATCCTGGCCAAGCTCCTGGAGGATAATCCGGAAGGCAATCTCACGGATGACCAAGTGAAGTTCGCCCGCACGATCCGTTCGGCAGGAAATGACCTGCTGGCGCTGATCAACGATGTGCTCGACCTGAGCAAAGTGGAATCGGGGCACGTTGAATTGCGGCCGGAGACCGTGCACTTGGAAAGTCTAATGACGAACCTGCGCGGCCTGTTCGAGCCGCTCACTACACAGAAGAACGTGGCCCTGAAGCTGACCATGGCCGCAGGCGCCCCTGCAAACATGGAGACCGACCCGCTGCGCTTGGAGCAGGTGTTGAAGAACCTGTTGAGCAATGCCGTGAAGTTCACGGAGAAGGGTTCCGTCAGCATGGACATTGCCCGTGCGGCGGATGGTCGCGTGGCCTTCACTATAGGCGACACGGGCATTGGCATAGCACCGGAAGAGCAGGAAGTGATCTTCCAGCCATTCACCCAGGCCGATGGCACCACCATGCGCAAGTATGGCGGCACCGGACTGGGGCTTTCCATATCGCGCGAATTGGCACGTTTGCTCGGTGGTGAGATCCACCTTGCGAGTGAACCTGGTAAAGGCAGCACGTTCACCGTACTGCTGCCTGAGCACATCACCGTGGCTCCGTCCAGCGCGCAGCATAAGCAGGCATCCCACGCTCCAGTAATCGAGCATGACGTGGACCCACCGCGACCCACCAGCGCTATCCCGCAAGGCAGCGTGAGCGACGACCGCGAAAAGCTCATGCCCGGCAGCCGCACGATCTTGGTGGTGGAGGACGATGTGAAGTTCGCCGAACTGCTGCTGGACCTTGCGCACGAACTCGGCTTCCAATGCCTGATCGCGACCAGCGCCGAGGAAGCCTTGGAACTGGCGCGGCATCAGGTTCCCAGCGCGGTCTTGCTTGATGTTGGCCTGCCGGACCACTCCGGCCTCTTCGTGCTGGAACAACTGAAACGCGATCCACACACGCGCCACGTACCGGTGCATGTGGTCTCCGGCAGCGACCATGCGCAGACCGCGCTCACCATGGGCGCGTTGGGCTACATGCTCAAGCCGGTAAAGCGCGAGGCGCTGAAGGAAGCCTTCCTGAAATTGCAAAGTACGTTGGACCAGGAGGTGCGCCGCGTGCTGGTGGTGGAGGATGATGGCGTGCAGCTCGATGCCGTGCAACGGCTGCTGGCCACGCGCGAAGTGAAGACCACGGGCGTGCACAACGCCGCTGAATGCCTGGAACAATTGGAGAGCTCCACCTTCGATTGCATGGTGCTGGACCTTACGCTGCCGGACAGTTCAGGTTTCGCCCTGTTGGAGAAGCTGGGGTCGGACGATCGCTATTCCTTTCCGCCGGTGATCATTTACACCGGCCGGGAACTCACCGCCGACGAGGAACAGCGGCTGCGGAAATATGCCAGCTCCATCATCATCAAGGGAGCGATGTCACCGGAGCGTTTGCTGGATGAAGTGACCCTGTTCCTGCACCAAGTGGTGAGCGAGTTGCCGCCCGCCAAACAGAAGATGCTGGAGAAAGCGCGCAACCGCGAAGCCGCGCTGGAGGACCGCAACATCCTTCTGGTGGAGGATGACGTGCGCAACATCTTCGCGCTCACCAGTCTGCTGGAACAGCGCGGCGTGCGCACACGCATCGCACGCAACGGCCTTGAAGCGTTGGCCGCTTTGGATCAAGCCCAGCAGGACCCGACGCAGCGCATCGACCTGGTGCTGATGGATATCATGATGCCGGAGATGGACGGGCTTACCGCCATGCGCAAGATCCGCGAGCGGGCCGAATGGCGCAAGCTCCCGATCATCGCGCTCACCGCCAAGGCGATGAAGCACGACCAGGAGGAATGCCTCGCAGCAGGTGCGAACGACTACCTCGCCAAACCCTTGGACGCCGACAAGCTGCTTTCATTGATCCGAGTATGGATGCCGCGATGAAGAGCGCTGAGGCCCGGATCGAGGAATTGGAATTGCGCCTGCTGCTTGAGGCCATCTTCGCCAATTACCAGTACGACTTCCGCAATTATTCGGTGGCATCCATGAAGCGCAGGCTTACACAGGCACTGCACCGTTTTGAATGCGAGAGCTTCTCCCAGTTGCAGCATCGCGTGCTTCACGATCCGGACCTGTGGCCCCAACTGCTGCCCTACCTCACCGTGCAAGTGAGCGAAATGTTCCGCGATCCCTCCTACTTCGTGGCGTTGCGCGAACAGGTGATACCCCGACTGCGCACCTACCCTTCGTTGAAAGTCTGGGTGGCCGGATGCAGCACCGGCGAGGAACTGTATTCGCTCGCGATCCTGTTCCGCGAGGAAGGGTTGGAACGCCGAACGATCTTCTATGCCACGGACATCAACACCGAATCGCTGAAGAGGTCCGAGGCCGGGATCTACGACGCCGACCGCTTGCCGCTCTTCACCGAGAACCATCGCCGTGCCGGGGGCAAGGGATCGCTTTCCGACTATTACAGCGCAGCCTACGGATCGGTGCGGTTCGACAAAAGCCTGCGTGAGCGCGTGGTCTTCTCCGACCATAGCTTGGCCACCGACGAGGTCTTCGCCGAGGTGCATTTGATCTCCTGCCGCAACGTGCTCATCTATTTCGATCGTTCCCTGCAGGACCGCGCCCTCGGCCTTTTCAGGGATGCGCTCGTGCGCGATGGCTTCCTGGGCCTGGGTTCACGGGAGTCGTTGCGTTTTTCTTCCCATGCGGACGAATTCACGGATCTCGCTCGCGAGGAACGCATCTATCAAAAACGACCACTTGGATAGGTGATGCGCGCCCGGGAACGAAAGCATGGACCGATGACCAAGTCTTTGGATATGGCCACTGTCGCCGCGCAACAAGGGCGAACGGTTCCTGCCGCGATCGTTATCGGAGCATCGGCGGGTGCGATCAGCGCGCTCACCGTTCTGCTTCCATCCCTTCCTGCGGACTTCGCACTGCCCGTGCTAATAGTGTTGCACCTGCCGCCCGACAAACGGTCTGAAGTGGCCGGGTTGTTCGCCGCGCAATGCCGGTTGAAAGTGAAGGATGCGGAGGACAAGGAGCCCATCCGTGCAGGCGTGGTGTACTTCGCGCCCCCGGACCATCACTTGCTGGTGGAGCCCGATCTTTGCACCTCTTTATCCAGGGACGAAGCCGTGCTTTATTCAAGACCATCCATCGATGTCCTCTTCGCCTCTGCCGCCGATGCTTACGGTGATGGCCTGTTGGGCATCGTGCTCACCGGGGCCAATAGCGATGGCGCTGAAGGCCTGCGGGAAGTGATCGCCGCCGGAGGGACCGGTGTTGTCCAAGACCCTTCAACGGCGGAGGCGAGCGCCATGCCACAGGCGGCGTTGGATGCCTGCCCAACTGCTGTTCCGCTTTCCTTGGACGCCATTCTTGAACATATGCTCGCCAGTGGGCTGAAGAAGCCATCGCAGTAATGGAACAGGCAACCATCATCAAATTCCTGCTCGTCGACGACACGGAGGCGAACCTGCTCGCGTTGGAGCAATTGCTGAAGCGGCCCGGCCTCGAACTGCTGAAGGCTCGCTCGGGGCCAGAGGCCTTGGAACTTTTGCTGGAGCATGAGGTCGGCCTCGCTTTGCTGGATGTGCAGATGCCCGGTATGGACGGCTTTGAGCTGGCCCGGCTGATGCGGGGTACCGAACGGACGCGGCACGTGCCCATCATTTTCGTTACTGCCGGTGCGGCGGACCAGCGCCGCCGTTTTGATGGCTATGGTGCTGGCGCCGTGGACTTCCTGCACAAGCCCATTGAGGAACTCGTGCTGAAAGGCAAGGCCAATGTCTTCTTCGAGCTGGCCATGCAACGCTCCCAATTGCGCGAGAGCGAACAACGCAGTGCCCGGACGCAGATCGAATTGGAGCGCACGGTGCTTGAGTTGCGCGAGAGTGAGGAGGCGCTGCGCGAGGCCGATCGCCGAAAGGATGAGTTCCTGGCCACGCTTGCGCATGAACTACGCAATCCGCTTGCACCCATACGCAGTGGCCTGCAATTGCTGCAGGAGCATGGTGTGGAGGAGGCCGATCACCAGAAAGTGCGGGCCATGATGGAACGTCAGGTGGACCAGATGGTCCATCTGGTGGAGGACCTGCTGGACCTTAGCCGCGTGAGCCGAGGTGTGATCGAACTGCGACAGCGCCCCATGGATGTGCAGGAAGCGATCCGCCAAGCCATGGAAGCCAATCGCCCCTTGGTGGAGAAAAAAGGGCATCACTTGGTGGTTTCGCTGAATGCGTCACCCATAGCGGTGATGGCCGACCCCACCCGTCTGGCGCAGATCTTCGGCAACCTGCTGGACAACGCGGGCAAGTACACCGACGACGGCGGCACGATCACCATCTCCAGCACGAAGGTCGATGACGAAGTACATGTCTCCATCGCCGATAGCGGCATTGGAATAGCGAGTGAGTACCTGGCGAAGGTCTTTGACATGTTCGGACAGGTGGATCGGTCCAGTGACCGCGCGCGTGGTGGTCTTGGTATCGGTCTGCACATCGTGCAGCAGTTGGTGGCCATGCATGGCGGCCGCATCCACGCCACCAGTCAAGGCCTCGACACAGGCAGTGTCTTCACTGTTGTCCTTCCAATTTCACATGACCAGGTGAAGAGTGATCAAGGCGTGAAGCTGCCGCATGCCGATGCCTCGCGCATACTCATCGCGGACGACAACGTGGATGCCGCACTCAGCTTGAGCATTCTGCTTAGAAAATCCGGCCACACCGTGGAGGTCGCCAACAATGGAGAGCAGGCCCTTGAGCGGGGCGCCGTGTTCCGGCCAGAGGTCATCATTCTGGACATCGGTATGCCTGGCATGGATGGCTATGAGGCCTGTCGCAGGATCCGAAAAGAACCATGGGGTGCGAATGCCGTCATCATAGCCCTGACCGGTTGGGGACAGGACAAGGATGTGGCGTGTTCCCAAGAGGCTGGCTTCGATCATCATTTGGTGAAACCGATCAGCGCGTCAGTACTGTCAGCGGTGCTTGCCAATAGGATGCACTGATCCATCGGGCCGAGGTCCATGTAAACTATATCGAGTTGGCCCTCTGTGGAAAATGATGCCCTATTACCGAGCCATGCTGGGGCGCTGTTACCACAATTGCAAACCGGCCTGCTCACCACCAGCAACATCGACGCTGCGGATATAACCCGCGCTTACAGCCCTTCGATCTTTACTGGCCAAGAAAAACCTATATATCATGCTGCGCTCTCAAGCGCTGCCTGCATCCTGCGCTCCGGTGCGAGCATCTCAATGATGTTCCGCGCGGCTTGGCACCAGACCGCTTCATCCATGTCGGCAATGCCTGCCACATCCATGCGCAGGCCGACGATATGCAGTGTGCTACCGCCGTTTTCCAAAGTGCCGCCCATTCTCAGCAGCGCCCCCAAGCGGGAGGCCTTGCGTTCCATGCGGTCAACGGGAGGAACGAAAGCGGGGTGGCTGCTGGCATGGATAGGGGAAGGCATCAGTAGATCGGTTTTGCCACGGACCATTCAAGTTCCATGCCTGCGACCGGCCCGCGATACAACTCCCGCTCACTTGGCCTGGAAGGCCTCCAACAAGGTGACGCGCTCGACGGGCTTTACCAAGTGCGTATCGAAGCCGGCCTCCTTGGACCTGAGCTTATCCTCCTCCTGCCCCCATCCGCTGAGGGCGATGATGCGCGCTGTGGCGCCCCAATCCGTAGCGCGCATGCGGCGGCACGCCTCGTAGCCGTCCATGCCAGGCATGCCGATGTCCATGAAAATGGTATCGGGCAGGAAGAACTCGCCCAGCTTCAGCCCTTCCTCACCGGAATAGGCCACCTCCACGGCGGCGCCCTTGGCGCGCAGCAGCATGGAGAGCATGAGCGCGGAGTCCTTGTTGTCATCCACTAGGAGCACGCGTGAATCGGCGATGGACCGGGTGGCCGGTGCAGGGGTCTTCTTCGCAGCGGCTTCGTGCACCAAGGGCAAGGTGATGGTGAAGCGGGTGCCAATGCCTCCGGCGCCGTCGGCCACGACGATCCTTCCTCCATGCATCTCCACGAGCCGCTTCACCAGGTGGAGGCCGATGCCCAGGCCGCCGCCGGCCTTCGCGCGTTCCTCCGGGTCCACTTGGGAGAACATGTCGAACACATGCTCACGCTGCTCTGCGGGAATGCCGATGCCGCTGTCCGTGACATGGATCTGCACCGTGTCATTCCCCATGGTGCAACCCACTTCGATGCGGCCGCCGTTGGGTGTGAATTTGCTGGCGTTGTGGAGGAGATTGGAAAAGACCTGGGTGATGCGCACGGGGTCGCCATGGATGAAGAAGGGCGCGTGGTCCTTCAGCAGGGTCAACTGCTGGGCCTTGGCGCGTACCAGGGGTTCAATGGCCTCCGCCGCGTCCTGCATGGCCTTGGCCGGGTCCATGTGTTCGCGGCGCAATTTCAGGCTGCCGGTGTTGATGCGGCCGAGGTCGAGCAGGTCTTCCACGAGGCGGGCCAGGTGGTCCACCTGCCGCTGCATCACGGTGCGGGTGTGGGTGAAGGTCTCGTCACCATCGATGGTCTGGAGGATCTCGAGACCGGAACGCAACGGTGCCATGGGATTGCGCAGCTCGTGGGCCAGCGTGGCGAGGAATTCATCCTTGCGCCGGTCCGCCAGCTGCAAGGCCTCCTCCGCGCGCATCATCTCGGTGATGTCCGTGCCGGTACCGAACCACTGCACGATGTGGCCCGCGTCATCTTTCTGCGGGATGGCCCGCGCCAGGAACCAGCGATAGACGCCATCCTTCCCCTTCAATGGAAAGGTGCATTCCCACGTTTCACCCTTTGTGATCTGTTGCTGCAGGCTCTGCCTCACGCGTTCATAATGCTCCGGGTGGTGCAACTCCTTCGTGTGGTGCTGGATGCGCTCCAAGGGCCAGCCGGTGAATTCCTCCCAGCGGGTGTTGAACCAGAAGTTGGTGCCGTCCGGCTTGGCGATCCAGGCAAGCTGGTCCATGTTGTCCGCGAGGAGCTTGAAGCGCGTTTCGCTGTCCTGTAGCGAACGCTCCAGGGCCTTGGCCGCAGTGATATCGCGTTCGATCTTGGAGATGCCGACGATGCGACCGTCCTCGGACTTGATCGGGGAAACGGTAAGGGATACCTCCACGCGGTGGCCATCCTTGTGCAGGCGGATGGTCTCGAAGTGGTTGATGCGCTCCCCCTGCCTGATCCGTTCCAGCAAGGCCCCCACTTCCTCGGGCCTGTCGGTGGGCAGCAGGCGGTCCAAGGTCTTCCCTGCCATTTCGGTCTCCGTCCATCCGAAGAGCTGTTGGGCACCTTTGTTCCAGGTGACCACTTTCCCGTCCAGGTCCATACTGAGCACGGCATCCTCGGAGGAAGTGACAATGGCCGCCAAGCGCATGAAGGCGTCGTTGATCCCGCGCACGCTTGTAATGTCCTCCATGGTGACCAGCAGGCGTTGCTGCGCGCCGAGGTGATCGATCCGCTTGGCATTGAGCCGGAAGATGCGTTCGCCGGTCCTGGGGAAACTGTGCATCACCTCGAACTCCTTCATCTCCGTGCCTTCGGAGAGCACTTCAAAGAGCTGCTTCCGCAGGGCATCCACATCCCATTGATGATTGCCGAGCTCGTGGATGAGGATGCCCTCGGTCTCTTCCTTCGTGGTGCCGAAGGTGGAATAGAAAGCCGCATTGGCGCGGCGCACGCGCATGTTCGCATTGAGCACCACCAACGGGGTGTTGATGGTACCGATGATGCCCTCGGCATAGTCGCGCGCCTCCTTCAATTGGCCGTGGCGTTCCAACAGCTCATCATTGATGGTCGTGAGTTCCTCATTGGTGCTCTGCAATTCCTCCTTGGAGGTCTCGAGTTCCTCGTTCATGCTCTGCAACTCCTCGTTGCTGGAAAGCATTTCCTCATGGGCGGTCTGCAATTGTTCCATGTTGGATTCCGCCTCCTCCATCAGCACGCGCATCTGGTCGCGCACATCGCGCACCTCGCGCTCCAGCAGTGCAACGCGGCGGTCTTTGGCATCCTGCTCGCCCTTTTTGCCGGTGGCCTTCGGCCGGGGCGCGGTGCCGTTGTTGCGCTCATCGAGGAAGACGATCAGGTAATGGTCTTCTTTCAGGGAGACCCGCATCGGTGCCACCTCGATGCTGACGGTACGCATTTGGCCGTCCACTTCGATCTCCAGTCCGCTCCGTGTGATGGGCGCACGGTCCTGCTTCACTTTTTGAAGCAGGCCGCGCAACTCAAAGACAAGGTCTTCGCGCACGAGCTTCAGCAGGCTTAGGCTCGCACGCCCCGCCTGTGGTGCCAAGTAAGGAGCGGTGCTTCCCCGGAACCGGACCACCTCCAGGTCTTTGTTCACCACGATACTGGCCGGCACATGCCGGTGCAGCAGCAGCCGTTCCGCCTCATGGTCGAGCTCGGCATCCGCCGTTGCGCCCTTGCTCACCCGGTCGGCCCTGTCATTCGCGGCCGTTGCGCGCAGGCCAACGCTGGTAGGCTGCATGGTGATGTGCGGCACCGTGCTGGTGCCGCGCTTGCTGAACAGTTTGTAGTCCTTGTTCTCCTGCTGGAAAAGATCGCCTGCGGCATTCGTGGATTCAGAGCGTCCCAATGCCAAGGTGCCACCGGGGCGCAGGGCATAGTGGAAATTGCGGAGCACCTTCTGCTGCGCGACATTGTTCATGTAGATCAACACGTTCTGGCAGCTCAACAGGTCGATGCGCGAGAACGGCGGATCCTTCAGAAGGTCATGATGCGCGAAGACGCACATGTCGCGGATGGCCTTCACAACGTGGTACTTGCCCTCCACCTTGGTGAAATACGTGTGCAGGTTGGCGGCGCTGAGGCTTTCCAACGCGACCTTGCCATAGATGCCTGCGCGGGCCTTTTCCACCACCTTGGCGTCCAGGTCGGTGGCGAAGATCTGCACGCGGCCCAGTTCGGCCTGAAAATGCTCCAGCAAGGTGATCGCAATGGAGACCGCCTCTTCACCCGTGGAGCAGCCCGCCACCCAGATGCGCAAGGGATCATCCTTTGCCTTGCCGGCCAACAGCTCGGGCAGCACATGCTGTATCAGCGACTGGAAGAACTTCGGTTCCCGGAAGAAGGAGGTGACGTTGATGAGCAGGTCCTCGAAGAGCAGGTCCGTTTCCTGCTGGTCCGTCTCCAAGAGTTTGGCATAGGCCGCGAAATCCTTCAAGCGGTGGATCACCATGCGGCGGAGGATGCGACGCGCCACGGTGGCCCGCTTGTACTGGCTGAAGTCCACACCGCTGCGCCGGTGGATATGCACGAGGATCGCATGCAGACCCGGTGACTGTTTCTCGATCGGCTGTGTGGAGCCGATGGCGGCGGCGGCCGGATGGCGGCGCAATTCCGCGAGCTGCGCGGCAATGTCCGCAGGTGAAAGCACAAAGTCCACCACCCCTGCTTCCTGCGCGTTGTGCGGCATATCCGGGAACTTGGCACTGTCGTCCTGCGCGAAGGTCCATCCGCCGCCGGCGCGTACGGCCTTCAACCCCAGCGTGCCATCGGTGGCCGTGCCGGAAAGCACCACGCCTATGGCGTTCACCTGATAGGCCTCCGCAAGTGCCAGCAAAAATTCATTGATGGGATGAAAGCCCGTCTCCGCCTTCAGTCGCGGCTTCTGCAAAGTGAGCACGCCATCCACGATGCTCATGTTGGCATTGGGCGGTATCACGTAGACGTTGTCCGGCTTCACGCGCAGGCCATTCACCACGGTATGCACAGGCATGACCGTGCGCTTTTGCAGCAATTCGGGCAAGAGGCTCTCATGGTCCGGCGCCAAATGCGAAATGAACACATAGGCCATTCCCAGGTCGCTCTCCAAGACCTGAAGCATATCGGTCACGGCCTCCAATCCGCCTGCGGAGGCACCGATGCCAACGATGGGAAAGTCCTTTGGCTCTCCTGTCCGCTCGGCATCGAGTTCACCGAGAATACGCAGGACCTCATCGCGCCCAATGGTCCTTTCTTTCTTATCCGCGCTGGTCAGCTTGCCGCTCTTCACCCATTCCTCCACCACGGGTTCCGTCACCCTGGCCAGCTGGGCAACTTGAGGAAGCGTCAAACGATCGGGCAATTCTTCAGGAAGGACCTGTTCCTCCATTCGGTGGGCGGTGGTAAATGTTCGGGGTGCTCGAAATAAGTGGCGAAGTGGAGCGAATATACCTGAGACGGCATCGCATCCCTTTTCCATGGAGGAAGTGCATCACTTCAACGGACCAAGAGGCAGGACCTCCATCACGGAGCATGTCGGACAGCATGGTGTCGCCAAGGAACACGGTGGGCATGGACATGGTTCGCTCGTGCACTCCCCTCGGCTCAGGTTTCGTGGTCCCGCAACATGTTCATCAGTACCCGCTCTTCCCTTGAATACCTTGGATGCGTTGACCGGCCGGGAACAATGTGCCTTGCATATTCCTCCAGTTTCCCTCGCTCATAGGCGGCGATCACCCGGGGATCCACATAGGACTTTCGACAGACGGCACGGGTGTTTCCCAAATGCAGCGCCACCGCGTCCAATGCGGCATTCACTTGTTGCCTGCACGCGTTCACCGTTTCGGCGGGCCCGGTCTCCAGCAATGCGCGGATGCAACGGCTGGTGCCCATCCAAGTGCGTAGGTCCTTGCTGGTGAAATCATCTTTTGCGGCGTTCCGGATGTATTGGTTCACCATGCCTGAATCGACATCATGAACGTTGCCTTCATCGTCCTCATATTGAAAAAGTTCCTGACCGGGGAGCTCCTTGCAGCGCATCACCAAGCGCGCCAGCCTGGGGCTGTGCAGCGGAATATCGTGAACGATGCCGGATTTTCCCTTGAAACGTAAACGCGTCCCTCCCTTGTCCCGCTTGACATGCTTGTCCTTCAGCGTGCTGAGCCCAAAGCTGCCGTTCGCCTGCTCGTAGTGCTTATTGCCCACCCGGATCCGCGTGCGCTCCATCAACGCGACAACACCGGCCAAGACCTTTTCCTGCGGAAGCCCCTTTTTCCGAAGGTCGCTACGCACCATCTTCCGCAATTGCGGCAGGTGCTTCCCGAAACTGTGCAGCCGGTGGTACTTCACCTGACCGCGCGCCGAGGACCAGCGTTTATGGTAGCGGTACTGCTTGCGGCCTTTCGCATCAAAGCCGGTTGCCTGCAGATGCCCGAGGGGATCCGCGCAGATCCAGACATCGCTCCACGCGGGTGGTATCGCCAAGGCGCGAACACGGGCCAACGTTTCCTTCTGTCGAATGATCTTCCCACCCGTGGAGTAGCTCCATCCTTTTCCGGATCGCCTGCGGCTGATCCCCGGCTGGCGGTCACTGACGTAATGCAGATGGGCCTCCTTCGCCAATTTCCTCGGGCGATGGTCCAAGGCCGCCATGCGCGAAGGAGCCAGATCAACTTCAGCCTCTGTAGGCGTTGTCTGCTGAAACATGTGCGCACGAAGCCTTTTCCTACTTTTTGGGTTTCGGCGCTTCGCCGTCCCGCCGCGCTTTGCGCTCCGTGGCTACGGGCATATCCTCATCCTTCTTCAAGCCTGGCGTCTTCGTGCCTACCGTTTCCTGTGGAGAATTTCCCTCCTTCTTTTCCGGCCGGTCAAAACGTTCCGGAAGGGGGATGGCAGCATGCGGCCTCTCACCGGATGCGCCGTTTGCCTTGTCCTTCTGTTCCATGATCCAATGGTTTGTTCTCCACTTCGACCGGATCTTGTGCCGAAACCACGCCGTCCTTTTCAACGCAGCGGTATGAGCCGGGATCTCGATCACACCCGTCAACTTGATGGGCATCGATGGCGTGGAAGGATCACCTCACTTTCTATCAGGATATGATCCCATCTACTGAGCCGATCCGTAGAAAGACCTCGAAATGACAAGGGGGGACGGCCGAATGACCATCCCCCCCTGGTGGAGCCGGAGGGATTCGAACCCTCGTCCAAACGACCGCAACACGAGCTTTCCACATGCTTCTTCCTTTGTTGGTTTTCGAAAGCCGGCCGGGAAAGGACACCCTACCGACAACTTAGGTCCTGTTGTCTCATCAACGCTCCGGACCACCGCGCTGACCAGCTTCCCATGATGATATCCTTGGGCCGGGAAGGAGGGTCGCGGGCCTCCCCGAAGGATACTTGCCCCCGCTACTGTTGTTCACGGGGTAAAGCTTCATAGCCTGAGGCTATTAAGCAGCAAGTGCGTACTCAGTGTTGCCGGTTAAGGCTTGAAGATCGAGTTTTAAGAGCGTCATCCTCAATGCTCTGCATGCTTACACGCACTACGTAGCCGCTGTCGAAACCATGTCGGCCCCAGTACTACTTGTGCTATTCAAGGAACAGGCCGTAAAGATAGGCCAGCCGCGACCGGCGCGATCTTCATCAGGGCTGCTCTCATTTCGCAGGTCCTACTTTCGCGGCCGCAAACATCATCATGTATAAGAAGATCGGCATCATCCGCGAAGGCAAGCAACCGGCCGACCGTCGCACGCCACTTACTCCCAAGCAGTGCCATGAGGTCTCCCTGCAGGGCATCGACATCGCCGTGCAACGCAGTCCCGTCCGCGCCTATACCGATGCGGAGTACACCGCGCAGAATGTGCGCGTCACCGGCGATCTCACCGACCGTGATCTCATCATCGGTGTGAAGGAAGTGCCGCTGGAAATGCTGATGGCGGAGAAGGCCTACCTCATCTTTTCGCACACCATCAAGAAGCAGCCGCACAATGCGAAACTGCTGCGTACCGTGCTGGACCGGCGGATCACGTTGATCGATCACGAGCTGCTCACGGATTCCAAGGGAAACCGCGTGCTCGCCTTTGGAAAATGGGCCGGTGTGGTAGGCGCTTACAACGCGATCCGTGCATGGCAGGCCACCCATGGCGGGCCCGCGTTGAAGCCCGCGCATGATTGCCACGACCGCATCGAGATGGACCAGGAACTCGCTGCCTTCCCCATTCCGAAGGACCTGCGGATCGTGATCACAGGCACCGGCCGCGTAGGCCACGGCGCCATGGAAACGCTGGACCGCGTCGGATTCACGAAGGTCTCCCCTGCGGAATTCCTTCAGCAGAAATTCGACGGACCGGTATACACCTTGCTCGGCAGCGAGGATCTCTATCGGCGTGATGACGGAAAGCCTTTCGATCGCGCAGCATTCCACGAGGATCCCTCGGGACATCATGCGGACTTCCTTCCCTATGTGAAGCGCGCCAACATCTACATGGCCTGCCATTTCTGGGATGCACGCGGACCGAAGATCCTCACTGCGGAAGATCTGCGCGATCCACAACGCACGCTTCAAGTGGTGGCGGACATCAGCTGCGACATCGGCGGTCCCATCGACAGTACGCTTCGCGCCAGCACCATCGCGGATCCCTTCTTCGGCTACGACACGGAGACAGGAACGGAATGCGCAGTGGGCAAATCGGGCAGCATCACGGTGATGTCCGTAGACAACCTGCCGTGCGAATTGCCGCGTGATTCCTCGAAGAGCTTTGGGCGTGACCTTATGGAACGCGTGTTACCGAACTTGATCGGTGAGGACCGCGAAGGCATGATCGCGCGTGCGACCATTGCGAAGGATGGAAAATTGACGGAGCACTACGCCTACCTGGCCGACTATGCCTCAGGCGAGCCCTCCGCACCTTCCACGCGCCACTCGAACGATAAGAAAGCGGTGTAAGGACCCAACGCCGAAGTGCGCGCTACGATCGGACGGACGCTCCTGCGTGCGATGGCCAGGAGACCCAGGCCCGAGCCACCATTTGCCGTGCGCTCGTTGTTGGCGAGCAGCTTGAGGAAATGCTCACGCAGGTCCTGCGGGTCCATCTGGTTGAGGATGCCCACGCGATGCGTCAACAGTGTGGCCGTTGCTGGTGGAACCGCATTGCCCGTTGCAAGGAGATAGCCTTTGGTATCGTGCACCAGCATGGCGCAGGACGCATCGCGCAAGAGACCCAACGCATGGCGTTGCATATTGTCCAGTGCTTCGATCAACACATTCACCACGCGCTTGCGCACCGCAGCGGGTTCTCCGCTCATGTGGCTGGAACGCTCCACCGCCAACACCAGGTCCGTCATCGTGTCGTGGTCCATCGCTCCGCAATGCTCCATCAGCACGCTCGCGGCCGGGTCGGTGAGATGCATTTCCTTGGCCTCCTCCATCCATCGGCGGCCGATATCCGGAAGCGGGATCGAGTTGTGCAATTGGTCAGATAGTGGTGGAGTCATTGAAGAAAATGCGGTGGATGGAAAGGACCCCGTGTTACGTCGATCACCATTCAGGGTTTGTGGAATGGCCCCGGATACAGGCGTTTTGGGCATCGTTCGCGGATCTTGGTTTTCTTTACACGACGACCGACCGGGACATCCTTCCGACCAATGGAACGATCAGCCCGACGGACCATCAAAAAGCAACCATCGCCAAACATGAAAAACTTTTTTCCCATCGCCCTTATCGCCCTATTCGCAACGGCTTGCAGCCTGGATTGTGAGTTCGGCAAGGGACCGGTGCAGCACCAGGAACTGAAGGTCGCCACCTTCTCGAAGATCAAAGTGGACGGTGCGATCGATGTCACCGTTGAGAAGGGCGATACCCAGCGCGTCACCGTGGAGGGCGAATCCAATCTCATCCCGCTGGTCAACACCGACGTGAACGGCGACTCGTGGAGGATCGGCACTTCCAAGTGCTACAGCACCACGCAAGGTCTCATGGTCCATATCGTTACGCCTAACCTTGCTTCGATCGATGTGGAAGGCAGCGGCAGCGTTAAGTCGGGCGACGTCTTTGGAATGGGACCAGTGCATTTCTCCTGCAAGGGCAGCGGCGACATCACCATCGACGGCATCGATGCGCAGGAACTGAAACTCGACATCGAGGGCAGCGGTGCGATCACCGTGAAGGGTACTTGCAGCAAACTGGAAGGTAGTCTGGAAGGTAGCGGCGACCTGCACGGCAAGGATCTCACGGCCAACGAGGCCAAGCTCGATGTCTCGGGCAGCGGCTCGGCCACGATCACCGCGATCACCAAGCTGGACGCCAAGGTGCAGGGCAGCGGCGAGATCCGCTATGCCGGCAAGCCTGAAGTGAATTCCAAAGTGGAAGGCAGCGGATCCGTGTCCCCGTTGTGATGAACACGTCCCCGCTCCTCCTCCTCGCTGCGGCAACGCTGGCGGCGTGCTCTTCGCCGGAGCAACCGAAATCGGCGCGGGGAAACGCGGCCTTGGATAGCGCCTTCGCGGATGCCAAGACCTACAAACTGCTCGACCTGCCCAACCTGGACGACAACGTGCACAACGACACACTGCTGATCTACACCACACATGCCATGGGCAACGGCCTCTTCGTGATGGCCGCGCGCAACGTGGAGGACACGCGCGAAGGGCTGCGCCTCTACCTCTATCGCCCGCGCCCCGACAGCAGCGCCGACGTGCTTGCCGTCTCCAAGCCCGCTTACGACAGCTATACCATGCTGCCCACCTACTTCACCACCGGCGATACCGCGGACGGCATCATCATCCTCGCGAACTACGGCGAGCGGGAGAGCTGGGGACAGAACGTCTTCTTATTGAAGGATGATCAATTCAAGGACCTCGGCTGGCTGGACGTAGCCGAGCGCGGCTGGAAGACACAAGATGACAGCACCTTCCAATGGCGGGACAACATCGCGCCACAGGTGAAGGTCAAGGGCGAGGACGGTCGCTTCGCCTTCACCTTCAAGGGCGATAGCGTGCAACTGTATGACGACCTGCAAGGTCACAAGGAAGTGATGCTGCCGACGGACCACATCGCCTATCACTACGATGGAACGCAGATGGTGCTGATGGTGGATGGCGAAGAGCGCATCGCCGATCCGCTGTGACCTACACGGTCGCTGCATCGTGGCATTCCCGGAGGGTGCAATTCATTCAAGCAGACTCCTGCTGAATGTTATGCGTGCATACCATTCGTTGATACCTTAGGACCCGGAACCACCACCATGAGACCTGAGGAAACAATAGACCATCCGATCCGCTGGGCGTGGCATCGCATCATGCGGCGCTACAACGAGAAGGCTTCCACGCACGGCGGCTCGATGAGCATCGGTTATGTATTGCTGAACATCGATCCCGAGGGCACGCCCAGCACCAAGCTCGGACCCAAGATGGGCATGGAGGCCCGCAGCCTCACGCGCACGCTGAAGAACATGGAGGAGGAAGGCCTGATCAAACGCGTGTCCGACAGTTCCGATGGCCGCATGAGCCGGGTGATGCTGACGGCCAAGGGCAAGCAGATGCGCAATCTGAGCAAGGACACCGTGATCCGCTTCAACGAGGCCGTGCGTGCCAACATCCCCGCAGGCCAATTGCAGACCTTCCACAACGTGATGAACAAGATCAATACGTTGCTCGACAACGACGAACTCTTCAAGTGAATGCTTCACCGCCACGACGCTACGAACGCCACGACACCGCCAAGGAATTTCCATTGGCGTTGCGTAGCCTTTGCGTCCTTGGCGTCTTGGCGGTGAAAAACCAGAACCCGAAATGCCAAACCGTACTATCAAGAAAGTAGCCGTCCTCGGATCCGGCGTCATGGGCAGCCGCATCGCCTGCCACTTCGCCAACGTGGGCTGCGAGGTATTGCTCCTCGACATCGTTCCGAAGGAAGCCGCTGATCCTTCGACTCCGCTCGGGATGACAGCGGCCGGGCGCAACAAGATCGTCAACGACGCGCTGGCCTTCGCGCTCAAGAGCAACCCCTCTCCCATCTATGACAAGCGCTTCGCTAAGCGCATCAGCACCGGCAACTTCGACGATGACCTCCCGAAGATCAAGGACTGCGACTGGGTGATCGAAGTAGTGGTGGAGCGCCTCGACATCAAGCAGCAGGTCTATGCCAACGTGGAGAAATACCGCACGCCCGGCACGCTGATCACCAGCAACACCAGCGGCATTCCCATTCATGCCTTGCTCGAAGGCCGAAGCGAGGATTTCGCGAAGCACTTCCTCGGCACGCACTTCTTCAATCCGCCGCGCTACCTGCCTTTGCTGGAGCTGATCCCCAGTCCGAAGACCGATCCAGCAGTGATCGCCTTCCTGGAGGAATACGGCCGCCGCGTGCTGGGCAAGGTCACCGTGCGCGCCAAGGACACGCCCGCCTTCGTGGCCAACCGCATCGGCGTGTTCGGCATCATGGACATCTTCCACCTGATCAACGACATGGGCCTTTCCGTGGAAGAGGTGGACCGACTCACCGGACCCGTGATCGGCCACCCCAAGAGCGCCACCTTCCGCACCGCTGATGTCGTCGGATTGGACACGCTGGTGAATGTCGCGAAAGGTGTGCACGAGAACTGCCCGAAGGACGAACGCAACGACCTCTTCGCCATTCCGGAGTACCTCCAGAAAATGGTCGAGAAGCAGATGCTCGGCAGCAAGACCGGCAAGGGTTTTTACTTCAAGGACCGCAGCAGCAAGAAGGGCGAGATCCTTTCCCTCGATCTGAAAACGCTCGAGTACAAACCGCAGGTAAAGCCCAAGTTCGCCACGCTGGACGCGGCCAAGAAGGTGGACGACTTGCGTGAACGCACGAAGCTCGTTTACCACGGCACGGACAAGGCCGGTGAATTCTACCGTCGTTCCTTCCAAGCGATGTTCGCCTACGTGAGCAACCGCATCCCCGAGATCAGCGACGAGCTCTACCGCATCGACGACGGCATGCGCGCCGGCTTCGGCTGGGAGCTTGGGCCCTATGAGGCTTGGGAAGCAATTGGGGTAAAGGAGGTGCTGGCGGACATGGACGCAACGGGCGTCAAGGCGGCACAGTGGGTGAACGATTTCGTGGCAGCGGGCAACACGCACTTCTACAAACGCGAAGGCGGCGTGCGGCTGTTCTACGACATCCCCAGCAGAAGCTACAAGCCGGTGCCGGGCCAAGAAGGGCTGATCGTGCTGGCCGACCTGCCCGAAAGCAGCATCGTCTGGAAGAACAAGGATGCCACCGTGCGCGACCTCGGCGACGGCATACTGGCTGTGAGCTGGAGCAGCAAGATGAACACCTTCGGCGCGGAGGTGATCCAAGGCCTCAACAAAGCGATCGACCTCGCCGAGCAAGGCTACAAAGGCCTCGTGGTCTACAACGACGGCGCGCTCTTCAGCGCCGGCGCCAACGTTGGCATGATCTTCATGATGGCCGTGGAGCAGGAATACGAGGACCTCGACATGGCCATCCGCACCTTCCAGAACACCATGATGCGCATGCGCCACAGCAGCATCCCCGTGGTGGCCGCACCGCACCAGCTCTGCCTCGGCGGCGGCACCGAACTCTGCATGCACGCGGACAAAGTGGTGGCACACGCCGAGACCTACATGGGCCTCGTGGAATTCGGCGTCGGCGTGATCCCCGGCGGCGGCGGCACCAAGGAATTCGCGCTGCGCCTCAGCGACGAACTGAAGGAAGGCGACATCCGCATCAACCGCATGCGCGAGCGCTTCCTCACCATCGGCCAGGCCAAAGTGAGCACCAGCGGCGAGGAAGCCTTCGACCTCGGCTACCTCCGCCCCGGCCAGGACGAAGTGATCGTGAGCCGCGCCCACCAGCTCGCCCACGCCAAGGCCTGCGCGCTCGACCTCTGGAGCAAGGGCTACACCAAGCCGCCCATGCGCCACGACATCAAGGTGCTCGGCAAGGAAGGCCTCGGCATCGTCTACGTCGGCGCCAACAGCATGCAAAGCGGCAACTACATCAGCGAGCACGACGCGCTCATCAGCGAAAAGCTCGGCTACGTGATGTGCGGCGGCGACCTCTCGGAGATCACGGAGGTTTCCGAGCAATACCTGCTGGACCTGGAGCGGAAGACGTTCTTGGAACTGTGCATGCAGCGCAAGACGCTGGAGCGGTTGCAGAGCATTATTACTACTGGTAAGGTTCTACGCAATTAATCTACCGGCATGATCCGTCGCCTCCTCATCGGCACCTTGCTTTCCATACTGGTGTTCTTCACTGTGTCCTTTCTAACGGTGCTGATCCAGATCGCTGGCCCGTTGAACGGCCATGCTCCAAGGGTCGGATTGGATGTCGGTTGGCCACTCACCTTCTACACCGAATTCTGGGTCAGGGGCAGTACTTCGGCCAACTACGGGTGGAACGTACCTAACCTCATGCTCGTCTGCTTGATCACGTGGATCATCTTTACGGGATCATACATCGCGCTTACTCGTGCGACGGGTCGATCGACCGATAATGTGCGGCGGAACTGATACGGATGCGCGCTCAACTCCATATCAAGCAAACACTGGTCGTTGTCGTCGCCATGGCCATCGTCTGTAAAGTACACTCGCAAGGGCCCGACCCTGTCAATCGGATCTTCGGGGCTGATCAGGATTACAACGGGTCGGTGCTCGCTTTGGAAGATGGCACAACGCTTAAGCATGATACGACCACTTGTTCCATCACCCATATCGATCAGGAAGGAACGATCATGTGGTCAAAAGACATCAGGGCCTTCGGGTGCAAACTCATCTACTTCGGCCCTTTGGTCGAAGAGGAGCACGATTATGATGTTCTGCTCCAGTTCGAGGATATGGAAGTCTACATCTTAAGATCCAAGACGGGAAAGATCAAGCGTCTTCCGTAACAGCATTGAGCAATGAAGCCAAGACGTGATATAGTGCGTGATTCTTTGGGCGTGTCGGCTCGAAGACTCGCCGTCGCGCTTTCCGCTGCAAGTCCTCGCACCCCCGGCCTACGAGCCGGGGTCGCTGTGGGCTTTCCGCTTCAATCGCTCACGCGAAGTGCAGCACTGGTAATTGCACTATGCGTTATCACAGTTGGAGCGCAGGCACAGTTCTTCAAACCGTATCATTTCATGTCGGAAGATCTACTGCGTGAAAAGAGGGTCAAGTCCCTATCGGTATACAGCGAAAAACCCGCTGGCAGATCAAAGAACCAAGAACTTCAATTTGACATGAACGGGCGGCTTGTTGAAGTTCTCACATTCTGGGGAGATCCAGTTCAAGCCGATACCGAACGATACGTGTATGACTCAAATGGAAAGGAGTTGACCTATTCCAGAATCGGTTCCGTTGCAGATGGTTTTTCTGATACTGGGGAGCCGTTAATAAAATGGATAACCGTGAGCTACACATCTCTATACGACAATGGCAGACTGGTCAAGTACATCGGCAACGATGGAGCTTATGAAATGAGCGGATCACACTACACCATGCTCCGCCATGACACCTTGGGGAACATCATCGAGCGGATCTATCAGGATACCATCAAGCATGAAGCAACCCGTCTAGTATCCGCATATGATAAAAGCGGAAAGGAAATTCTCAACCTCAACTATAACGCACACAATGACATCACCGCTTTCGAAGTCACATCATATGATGATGAAGGCAGAAAGACGGCCTCAGAGCTTCGTAATGCAGGCAAGTACAGCGCCTATCGAACAACAACGCTGTACTTCTATGACGATGCCGGAAAGCTCATCAAGGAAGAACGTCTCGATGATGGAAAGCCTGACCCCACAGGGTATTGGTATAACTACGACTCCTCCGGCTTACTCACTGAGATCAAATCGAACATTATGAACGACTCCATCGAGTACACTTATTACTGATGAAGGTAGCCGAGTTTCCTCTTCATCTTCGGATGCCCGCACTCCGCGTGAGGGATAGCAGCGGAAAGACGTTGGAGCGGTTGCAGAGCATCATTACTACGGGGAAGGTTTTGCGGAACTGAGGCACAGATGACAGGGACTGAACGTAAACTTGATGAAGCGCGCTTCTTTCTGGAGAAGCTGAACGTAAATGATCCGTACTTCGACTACTACCTGAGCGCGTTCCTAAATGCTGCTCGAAGTACATCGTGGGTTATGCGCCATGAGTTTCACCTAGCTCCAGGCTGGGAGGACTGGTTCAAGCAAACGTCAATCACCGATCAGGAAAGAGCGCTGCTAAGAAGGATTAACGACCTGCGCATCGAGTCGACTAAGAAGTCTGGCCTCAAGACGGAATTTATCTTCTTCGAGGGGATTGAACCAGAGGAAGAGTCGTATGCGGCAATAGCGGAGATTATGAAATTCCCTTCCGGCACGGAGGTGCGATTGACCATACGACCACTCGATGAGGATGAAGAGGAAGAGGAAGAGGAAGAGGAAGAGGATGACGAAACTGAGTCGTATGATGGCGACTGGGAAACATATGTAGTACGCGGCGTCGCTAAGTTTAAAGAGGCTGAATCGGAAAACTCCAGAGAGAACATGCTGAAAAATGGCACGGAGTATTTCGATTTCCTCAGGAAGCAAGTTGAAGCATGCGTCACAAGATTCAAGGAATCAATAGCTAAACACTCCGCGTGAGGGATAGCCGCGGAAAGCCCGGAGCGCAGCCAAATACATAGATCCAATTCCTATGACCACCTATACGCTCATACCACACAATGCCAAGCGAGCAGCCGACATGGTCTTGCCGATCATGGCCATTGTCATGAGCGCGCTCACGCTGACCAAAACGCTGGACTTTTCGAACATCCCTTCACTCATCGTGTCACTGATCGGGATAGTGGCTGGTATTGCCTACTTCCTGCGGAGCCGATCGTCGACAACACTCTTACAGGTCTGGATCTATGCACAGATCCCGGCGATCTCACGTACGGTTGACACCATATTGGAAAGTGGCCAGACGGTCCAGATCAAGCATGCCATTCTGGACACGGGCCAAACGTTTACGCTCGACCTAGGCCTTTTCTTGGGCAACCTCAGCTTGCTCGTGAATTTTGTCCCCTTTGCCCTGCTGATCCTCTTTCGCCTTCTTCGGGTCTCATCCTTGGTCGGAGGAACAGTCACCATCAAGAAACTCCGCGAATACAGCCATCTCCCGGATATGGCACCCGTAACAGGCACCGTGCTGAAGCGCGCCACGCTGGGAAAAGAAAAGTACTGGCTGCTGGTCCAACTCCAAGGCGAAATGGCACACAATGGCCATGCCTACTCACACCTACTGGTGACCGCGAAGGATAACGAGATCTATAAACGCGGCGAGTCCGACAAGCCCTCCTACTTCGTTCTGGTACCGGACCCCACTCAAGTGCATGATGGAGTGAACCGGAAAGAAGATTTCTTGTTTGGCGGACAAGGCATGGTCTCCATTGCGAAATGAAGAACGGGACACATAGTATGGATCTATCCGTGCGACGGGCGATAAAGGCATTCTTCTGTGCAGGAAGCGCTCTCTTGCTTGTCGCATGCTCCAAGCCCGCAGAGAAAACTGTTGAAGTCCGGGCAGCATTCACAATTCCCCGGATCTTACAGGCGATAGACTCCCTGCCCACGGACAGCCTTGTTCACAGCGATCATTTGGATCGCGCAATGGTGGAGTATTGGGGCAAGTTCCAATCCACAAGTTCCATTGACCTGGAAACACGTCACGATACATTTCCAAGGGAGGACCACATCGATGGTGGGCCCTGGCTTCGCAGCAGGGATTCCATTGGCACGGACGGCCTTCAACTCTCTCTGGACTATGCGACTACCATCCTCTTGAAGGACCCTCATTTCAACACAGGCCCCAAGTACCCGGTGTTTCTCTACAATGAGACGACGAAGTCAAAGGTCCTTTGGGGCAAGGATGGTCGCTTGTTCGCGATCCAGGAAGCCATCGATTCATCCGGCCGTTGGAGGCCGATCGAAGGGAGACCCAATGACTTCTGTGGCAATGGGAGGTGGGGCGAAGTGATCCGGCCTGGGCAATTTGTGGCCTTCGGCATGACGAAGTATTCTGGAGACTACCAGACACGGCTTCGCGTGCGACTCCTAAATGACGAGGCCATCTATGTCTCGCAGCCCGTGCCGGGTTCCATCAACTACGCACAATTTCGGTTGAAGCCTGACACCTACTTCTTCGATGCCATGAAGAGGGAGCCGCTTGGGACAATTGTGGTCGATTTCTATGGAGCGTTGCCGTTTGAGTACAAACCCCGCGACTTTGAATGATGCAACCAGCCAAGGTCGGATCAGCACCTCGTTTGTTGTTCGGGACGAATACAACATCCGCTGCGACCCCTTCAGGGTCGAATACAGCCTTGCGCCTTCGGCTACAGGCTGTGACCCCTTCGGGGTCGAATGCACGAATGCGCGATGTGCAGGTTTTCCTGACCCCGGAGGGGTCACAGCCTGTAGCTCCAGAAAGCCAATGCACCACCACGACCCCGGAGGGGTCGCAGCGGGTGTTCCGCGTGAGGGATAGCAGCGGAAAGCCTGGAGCGCCGTCTTCGGCGCGAGGACTTGCAGCGGATAGCCCGACGGCGTTGCATTTGAACGCCGGCACGCCCAAACAACGCGTACTAGGAGTAGCACTTGTAAGTATCCTTCTCTGCTCATTCGTTCCGGCATTTGCGCAACAAGAAGCCCCGATCAAGATCGTGGATCGCATATTCAATAGCTACATCTCAAACACCGATGACACGGATAGCCAGGATGACAAGACGGCCATGCAACAAGCGCTGACAGCCCTTCAAACAAGTGCACAAACAGCCGACCTACCGTTGTTGATCAATGTTTGGATGTACTACGACGTGACTGATTTCCCCACTCAAGAACTGATCGAACCCATCTTTGAAAAAGACCCGACGGCAACACTTTCCGCGATCAATGAACGGGTAAAGCGCATGAAGAAATGGGAGTCTGTGGATACTGCTCCGTTCTCCGATCTCCCTGCCCTTCGCGATAGGTTCACCAAAGACACAAAACGATGAACGCATACATCATAGCCGGATTTAGATCCGCAGTAGGAAAAGCCCCGCGCGGCAAATTTCGTTTCACCCGCCCCGACGACCTCGCGGCGCACGTGATCAAACACCTGATGGCCTCTGTGCCGAACCTCACCAGCGACCAGGTGGACGATGTGATCGTGGGCAACGCCACGCCCGAGGCCGAGCAGGGCCTGAACATCGGCCGCTTGATCGCCTTGATGGGCTTGAACAACGAGAAGGTGCCGGGCATGACGGTGAATCGCTATTGCAGCAGCGGCAGCGAGACGATCGCGATCGCCAGCGCCAAGATCCACAGCGGCATGTCCGATTGCATCATCGCCGGGGGCGTGGAGTTCATGAGCCCCATCCCTTTCGGTGGCTGGCGCATCGTACCGAACCACACCGTGGCCCAGAAGCACCCAACGTGGTACTGGGGCATGGGCCTCACCGCCGAGGCCGTGGCACGCGAGTACAACGTGACGCGCGAGGACCAAGATTCTTTCGCCCTGCAGAGTCAAGAAAGGGCGCTGGCCGCCATCGCCGCGGGGCGTTTCAAGGACGAGATCGTGCCTTTCGAAGTGGAGCACGTGTACCTGGACAAGAACGAAAAGCGGCAGGTGGAGAAGTATGTGGTGGATACGGATGAAGGTCCGCGCGCGAGCACGCTGGAAGGGCTGGCGAAACTGCGCCCGGTTTTCGACCCGAAGGGTACCGTGACCGCAGGCAATTCCTCACAGACCAGCGATGGCGCGGCCTTCGTGCTGGTGGTGAGCGAGCGCATGCTGAAGCAATTGAACGTGAAGCCGATCGCGCGCCTCCTCTCCTACCACGTGGCCGGGGTGCCACCGCGCATCATGGGCGTCGGGCCGATCGCGGCGGTGCCGAAGGCGCTGGAGAAGGCTGGCCTGAAACTGAAGGACATCGAGCTGATCGAGCTGAACGAGGCCTTCGCGTCGCAGTCATTGGCGGTGATCCGCGAGCTGGGTCTGGACCCGGGCATCGTGAATGTGAACGGCGGCGCGATCGCGCTGGGGCATCCGCTGGGCTGCACCGGGGCGAAGCTGAGCGTGCAGCTTTTCAATGAAATGCGGCGCAGGAAGCAGAAGTATGGCGTGGTGACGATGTGCGTGGGGACCGGGCAGGGGGCGGCTAGTGTGTTTGAACTCCTGAACTGATGAACCCTGTTAACAGCAATAGTTCACAGTGCCTATCCCAAGGGAAAGCTCCGTACGTGCTGGTACGTGTCATTCGCTCGGAGGTCCTTCCGCAACAGCGTGATCTCAGCCACACGGTCTTCACGCTCGAAAGCATGCGGTGCGAGAAGCCCCAACGCCGCTTGGAACTGGTTAGGCTGAAGTCCTGCTGCAATCGTGAGGTGTGGGCGGTCACTGGGGTTGATACCAAGTTTCTTCAGACGCTTGTAGCTGCTCACGTGGGCAACGATGCTCTTGCGTACGCTATTGATCGGCTGCTTGTCAACAGGGTCGATGTAGATGGTCTGCTTGTTCTCGAAATGAGTGATGCCATTATAACGCAGGTGGAATGCGTCATGGCCCACCACGCCACGCTGGATCCCTTCGCACAGATCGCGCTCGCATTCCGCGGGCAGGTCGGCGAAGAACAGCGTGATGTGCGCTTTGGAATGCCGATACCGATAGGAACCGATGGCCTCCTCAACCTTCTCCTTGAGTATATCGACGGCCCGTGTGATCTCCTTGGACGGACTGATGACGAGAAGATAACGATACCCGCTCACAGGCATGTCAAAGAGCAGGTTGGGCGTGTCGGTCATCATCGCTCAATGTGCCGTGTAATGTGTGCCACGCCCCGTTCCTTCGCGAACAACAGCATTGTTGCGCAGCATGATCTCCAGATCCTTCTTCACAGTGGGCAACGACAGGGACAAGGCCGTGGCGATCCCGCCAGCTTGGGCACCAGCATGTGCTTGGATGTAGCGCAGAATGTTCCGTTGCCGCTCGTTCAGCGCGGTAAGGGTACCCTTCACTTCCAACTTGGCGCGGAGCTTCTCCATCATCACCACCAGACAGTCCAGGAAGAAGTGCAGCCACGGACCGATGTCCTCGCCCGGGCGCTGCGTCTGGCAGGCGCGCAGCACGCGGTAGTACTCCGTCTTGCGCCGCTCGATCTCGTGCTCGAAGCTCACGTATTGTACCCAGGGATATCCCTGCTGCAACAACAGCAGCATGGCGAGCAAACGGCTCATTCGTCCATTGCCGTCCTGAAACGGATGGATCGTGACGAACTCGTAGCAGAAAGCAGCAACACGCACCAACGGATGCACAGGCTCGTGTCGTGCATACCATTCCACGAGCGTTCTCATGGCATCCTCGGTCTCGATGCCGGGCGGTGTGGTAGTGAAGACAACCGTGCGACTGCCATCGGGCATGGTTGCCTCCACGGCGTTGGAGCGCTGCTTATAGCCGCCCCTGTGCCATGCATCCTTGGCGCTATATTGGAGCGTGAGCTTGTGCAGGTGTTTCAATTCGCTCTCACCGATGCGGATCTCCTCCGATGCCTCGCTGATGGTATCGAGCGCCTCGAAGTAGCCAGCCACCTCCTGCTCGTCGCGATCCTCCAACTTGGTGATGTCCAGTTTCGCGAGCAGAACATTCACGGCATCATCGTCCAAGTGGCTACCCTCGATACGTGTGGAAGCGCCTACACTTTGGATGGTCGCGATGGACTTCAGATGCTTCAACGAGCGGCCTTCGCGGCGTTCGATGCTGGCCCACTCGCCCGCGAAACGGTCCACCAGACTGATGGCGTGCAGCAGGTCCCAAGTCAGGTCGAGGCGGAAAGTGTGGACAGCAGACATATCCGCAAATATACGATAATATCTGATTTATATCCGCAAAGACGAGCGACATATCCGGTAATAGACGCAAATAGCCGTGACGTATCCGCAAAAGAGCTCGCCCTTGCAGCTTGAGCCAACACTCGAACGAACACCCATACCTCCCACGTTAGAACTCCTCCATTCCGAAAGTCATGGCCACCGATACCAAACCCAAAGCCCTCCAAGGCGGCGAATTCCTGATCCGCGAGAGCGCACCGCAGGACATCTTCATCCCCGAGGAGTTCAACGAGGAGCAGCGCATGATCGCGCACAGCGCCCGTGAGTTTCTGGAGCAGAACGTATGGCCCAACCTGGACCGCATCGATGCCATGGAAGCCGGCCTTATGCCGAGCCTGTTGGACAAGGCCGGTGAACTCGGGCTGTTGGGCATATCCGTCCCGGAAGATCTCGGCGGCTTCGGCAAGGACTTCATCACGACGATGCTCGTCACGGAGGTCACCGGCGCGGGGCATAGCTTCAGCGTGGCCCTTTCGGCGCACACCGGGATCGGCACGCTGCCCACGCTCTACTATGGCAACGAGGAACAGCGGAAGAAGTACATCCCGAAGCTGGCCACCGGCGAATGGAAAGCGTCCTACTGCCTCACGGAGCCCAATGCCGGCAGCGATGCCAACAGCGGCAAGACAAAGGCCGAGCTTTCGCCCGACGGGAAACACTACATCCTCAATGGGCAGAAGATGTGGATCACGAACGCAGGCTTCGCCGATGTGTTCACGGTCTTCGCCAAGGTGGTGGATCCGAAGACCGGCGAGACGGACAAGAACCTGAGCGCCTTCATCGTGGAGAAAAGCTTCGGCGGCATCACGCTGAATCCGGAGGAACACAAGATGGGCATCAAGGGCAGCAGTACGCGGCAGGTGTTCTTCAACGATTGCCCGGTGCCCGTGGAGAATATGCTGAGCGAGCGCGGCAACGGCTTCAAGATCGCGGTGAACATCCTGAATATCGGGCGCATCAAGCTCGCGGGTGCCGCGCTGGGCGGGGCGAAGGAGACGTTGGACTATGCGATAAAGTATGCCAACGAGCGCGTGCAGTTCGGCAAGGCGATCAGTTCCTTCGGCGCGATCCAGCAGAAGCTCGCTGACATGGCGATCTACTGCTATGTCGCGGAGAGTGCGACCTATCGCTGCAGCAACGACATGGAACGCGCGATCGAAGAGTTGAAGTCAGGTGGCGCGGACCATGCCACTGCATTGCTGAAAGGCGTGGAGCAATATGCCGCCGAGGCCGCGATCCTGAAGGTGGCCGGCAGCGAATGCCTCGACTATGTGGTGGACGAGGCCGTGCAGATCTATGGCGGCATGGGCTACAGCGCCGAAAGCCCCGTGGAGCGCGCCTACCGCGACAGCCGCATCAACCGGATCTTCGAGGGAACGAACGAGATCAACCGCCTGCTGATGGTGGACATGCTGCTGAAACGCGCGATGAAGGGCCAGCTCGATCTCCTCGGTCCGGCGAAGGCTGTTGCCGATGAACTGGTGGGCATCCCCGACATGCCGGAGCCGGATGAAAGTCTGCTCGGCGAGGAGAAGCGCATGGTGACGAATTTCAAGAAGGCCGTGCTGATGGCCGCCGGTGGCGCGGCGCAGAAGCTGGGCCTTGGCTTAGGTGAGGAGCAGGAGATCGTCATGCGCATCAGCGACATGGTGATCGACACCTACCTCGCGGAAAGCGTGCTGCTGCGGACGTTGAAGCTTGCCGGAATGAGGGCCTCGGGATCCCCTTCGGGAGATCCTGATGGAACTATCAAGGAGCAGGTCGCGATGACGCAGATCTTCATCCATGACGCCGCGGACCGCATCGCGAAGAATGCCAAGGAAGCGGTGAGCGCCTTTGCCGAAGGCGATGAGCGCCAAGCGATGCTGATGGGCGCGAAGCGCTTCACGAAGTATGCGCCCTTCAACAGCAAGGGCCCGCGGAGGCTGGTGGCGGCGAAGATGATCACGGCGGGGAAGAACCCGTATTGATCAGCTTTGGCCCGGCAGAATATCAGACGATGAGAAATGGGTTGTCCAACCACGGGACTACCTTCGGGCATGCGTTTCCTTCTCCCCTGTTTGCTCCTGTTCACATCACTGGTCTCCGCCCAAAGCTGGCAGCAACTCCCGGACTTTCCCGGCTTGGCCCGCGATGACGCTTCGGCCTTCGTCATCGGCTCCAATGTCTATGTGGGCACGGGACGCGATGTGTACTTCGGACTGACGAATGACTGGTACCGCTATGATGCGGGGAACGCGAGTTGGCAGCAGGTGACCTCATTGCCTGCAAGCGGCCGACAGTATTGCACGGCCTTTAGCATCGATGGTACCGGCTATCTCTTCGGCGGCAGCGACGACACCAATTTGTTCGCAGAACTGTGGGCGTATGATCCCGCGAACAATGCGTGGACGGCGAAGACGCCCCTGCCCGCGGCCGGTCGATCAAGTTCATCCAGCTTCGTGATCGGAGGCGACGCGTATATCGTGCTGGGCCGCTATGGATCGGATGATGCGATCACCGATGAATGCTGGCGATACGATGCGGCCAGCGATACCTGGGAGCAGCGCGCATCCTATCCCGGCATGGGGCGCCTCTTGGCGAACTCCTTCAGCGACGGCACTTACGGCTATGTCATCGGCGGGCAGGACGGCACGGCCACCGGCGTCGCTGATGGCTATCGCTATGATCCTGTCGCCGATGCCTGGACAGTGATCCCAGACCTTCCCGGAGTTGGCCGCTTCGATCCCTGCGGTGCGTTCGGGACCACGGTCGGATTCACGCTTGGCGGAACCACCAACTACAGCCCGTGCTGCTTGACGGAGGTTTGGTCATACGATCCGGCAACGACGACCTGGACTGCCATGGCCGACCTGCCCAATGGCAACCGCAAGGGAAGCGTGGCCGCATTCGTGCCGTACGTGGGATTGATCACGGGCACTGGCATCGAGAACGGTTCGACACGGCATAGCGACTGGTGGTTGCTCGCAACTGATGTCGGCATACATGAACAAGAACATCCGACGGTGCTGCTGTTTCCCAACCCCGGTGCGGACGGCTTCACTCTTTCCGGTATCACCGGCACTGCGGATATCGGCATCACGGACACACAGGGCCGCAGCGTTTTCGCCGAGCAACGGATGACCGAGCGATCGGTCGACACACACGGATGGAGCAAGGGCATCTACTTCGTCGCCGTCACGGATGCAGCAGGGAACAGGTACCGGGCGCGCTGGATCAAGCAGTGATCGCGAATCGGCATCGCTATCTTTCAGCCATGCAATTCATCGATCCCGCGCTTGACGCATACTGCGAAGCAAACAGTGGCAGTGAGCCATCCTACCTGAAGGAACTCACAGCCGAGACCCACGAGAAGGTGCACATGCCGCAGATGCTGAGCGGCCATCTGCAAGGGCGCTTCCTCTCCATGCTGAGCCACTTGGTGCAGCCGAAGACTATCGTTGAGATCGGCACCTTCACCGGGTACAGCGCGCTTTGCCTTGCGGAAGGTTTGGCGAAAGGCGGCATGCTGCACACCATCGATATCGACCCCTACCTGCCGGAGATGGTGGACCGCTACATCACAAAGGCCGGGATGCAGGACCGCATCACCATGCACCATCGGCCCGCGCTGGAGATCATCCCCACGCTGCCTGCGCCGTTCGACCTCGTCTTCATCGACGCCGACAAGCAGAACTATCCGAACTACTTCGACGCGGTGATCGACAAGGTGCGCCCCGGCGGCCTCATCATCGCCGACAATGTGCTGTGGAGCGGGGACGTCCTGAAACCACAAAGCGAACAGGACGATCAGTGCAAGGCGCTGGTGGAATATGCCCGGCGTGTGAATGCCGATCCGCGTTTGGAAAAAGTGATGGTCCCCTTGCGCGATGGCCTGCTGGTGGCCCGAAGAATATGAACATGGAGCCGAACGACCTGGTGGCGGTGCGGTTCTATGACGATCCCATGGAGGCGCACTTGGGCCGTTGCCTCTTGCAGAACGAGGGCATCGAGGCCTATGTGAACGACGAGCACATCATCGGCTTGAACAGGTTGTTGGGCGTCGCTCTCGGCGGCGTGAAACTGAAGGTGGCGGAAACGGACAAGGAGCAGGCCCTGCTGATCCTGCGGGAGACAGAGCATCGGCCCTATCTGGATGAGGAGGACCGACCGGTGTGCTGCCCGAAGTGCGGTTCCACTGACCTGCAGAGCGGCATTTCGAAACTGCGCACCAAGAGCGGCGTCCTGCATTGGGTGATCAGTTGGGTGCTCATGGTCTATCCGTTGATGGTGGAACGCGGAATGCGCTGCAATGCCTGCAGGAATTTCTTCGATCCGCAACCGTGAACATCCGCTGACCGGGTTGCTTACCTTTCGGCGTGGACCAGAGGAAATTCTACTCCGAATTGGGCAAGTTGCTTTACGCGATCGCCGCGGTGGACGGGCGTATCCATGCAAAGGAGGCGGCCACCATGAAGCGTGTTGTCTCTGAGCAACTGGTGCCGCAGGAAGCGTCCACCGACCACTTCGGCACGGATCAGGCCTACATCACCGAGTTTGAATTCGACGTGCTGGCCGAGAATGGCGAATCCCCGGAAGAGGCCTTCGATTCCTTCGCCATCTACCTTACCCAGCACAGGGAGCGGCTCTGCGCCGAGCAGAAGGAACTGGTGATGCGCGCCGCCGACGTGGTGGCCCATGCCTTCCATGGCATACATGCCAAGGAGCTGCGGATGCTCGCTGAATTGAAGCGGCGCCTGCATTAGGTCCATTCCATCACGCCCCTTTCGCACCTTGTTATCTTGGCCCCATCATGATGATCGACCTGCGTTCGGACACCGTTACGAAGCCCACTCCGGCAATGCGCGAGGCGATGTCCAACGCCTTGGTGGGCGACGATGTCTTCGGCGAAGATCCAACGGTGAACGCACTCGAGGAGCGCATGGCCAAGCTCTTCGGCCATGAGGCGGGACTCTTCTGCCCGAGCGGCACAATGACCAACCAGATCGCGATCAACGTGCATACCAGCCCGGGCGACGAGGTGATCTGCGAAGAAGGCGCGCACATCTATCGCTATGAGGGTGGTGGCGTGATGGCCACCAGCGGCTGCAGCGTGAAGTTTGTCCCTTCCGATCGCGGCCGCTTCACTGCGGAAGCCATGGCCGATGCCGTGAACGACCGCGATGCCGCCTACTTGGCGAGGACAAGCTTGGTGAACATTGAGAACACGAACAATCGTGGCGGAGGTAGCGTGTGGGACCTGGATGAAGTCAAACGGATCCGCGCCGTTTGTGACACGCATGCACTGAAATTGCACATGGATGGCGCCCGCATCTTCAACGCGCTGGCGGTGGATGGAAACTCACCCGTCCAATGGGGTGCACCTTTCGATTCGATCTCCATCTGCTTGAGCAAGGGCTTGGGGGCTCCGGTGGGAAGCATGCTCGTTGGCGGCCACGCATTCATCAAGCAAGCACGAAGGGTCCGCAAACGGATCGGTGGCGGCATGCGCCAAGTGGGCATTCTCGCGGCGGCAGGCCACTATGTATTGGACCATCATGTGGAACGCCTCAGCGATGATCACGTCCGGGCCAAACGCCTGGAAGCCGTATTGGCCCAACTTCCATACGTTGAACAAGTGATGCCGGTGCAGACGAACATTCTGGTCACCGTGCTGAAGCCTACCCTACCTGCGAAAGACCTGCTGCTGAAACTTCGTGAAAAGAATGTCCTGGCCTCACAATTCGGCACCCACATGGTGCGCATGGTGACGCATTTGGGCCTTGATGACGACGCGATCGACCAAACCATTGCGATCTTGCGTTCCGTAGCCTGATGAAACGATCGATCCTTCCCCTTCTTCCCCTGCTCCTCCTCGGATGCAAGGCGCCGCAATTCATACAGGCCGGTCAGAAGGACCACGTCTCCGTGAGTTATCGCTGGAACAGCAAGCCCGGCAAGCCGACCGAGCTCCTGTTGAAGATCGTGAACTCCGGCGATTCCGCGCAGCAATTGCACATGGGACTGGACCTCTACTACCAAGGCTTCACCGTGGAGCAGTTCAGTGCCGACACCTGCATTCCGGCAGGGCGCACCTTCAACGGCAAACTGAACGGCATCTACTTCGTCCCGAAGCAGATCACTGCGGAACAAGCGGCCAGTCCCGACACCAAGGTGGAGCTCACGGAATTCACCACGGAAACGATCGGGAAGTGCCCTTGATGGCCCGCCGGTCGTACGAAGAAGAATGAAGAAACGCGCGATCTCCGAGCAGTGGACGATCATCGGCGTTTCCGTCCTGATGGTGCTGGCCTTGGGTCTGCTCGCCCGTGGATTGGGACGCAACAAGGAACGCGCGCAACAGTTGGGCATGCTCGCGTTGGACCGTGCCATTGACGGGCAGCGGTGGCGCTTCGACCTGTTGGTAAAGACCTTTACGTGGGACCTGAAACGGGAGGCGAACTATGTCACGCCGACCACACGCCGGACGGACCGTGAACTCCTGGAGCGATGGCTGCCGCTCCTAAGGGACCGCTATCCCATCGTCGCTATCGGATTGGCGAATGACCGCGGGGACTGCCGCACGCTGCAACGGGTGAACAACAATTGGCAGTTCACCTCCACGATCCGCTCGAAGCCCTCCGGATATAGTACCAGCGTGGCCTGGCCCATGTCCGGGAAAGATCTTCCCCTCATCCCGGATACCGTTGGTCCCGGAGCCGACCCCCGCGAATCGGCCTGGTTCAGTCAGGCCTTGGAGGACCGTCATGATGAACCGGGATGGTCCGTATCGGGACCGAATGACCGCACGGGTGCCAACGATGAGTTCATGTATCTCTCCCTATTGATCCGTGGCAGCACTGACAGTGGGTCCTATCGGGTCATGCATATCGATATCGATCCCACCGCGATGTTGGGCGAGCTTACCCGATGGACACCCGAGATCTCCACCGTGCTATTGTCCGATAAGGGTCAACCCTTGATGGCCCTGGACACCTCGATGACCGATAGCGCTTGGACCGGCGAGTTGGCGCTCTGGCAGGCCGAAAGACCCACCACGGAGTTCCATCGCAGCATCGGCGACGCCGGATGGGTGGGACGTATCGTACCGTTCGACCTCAACGGGAGTTCGGCCTATATCGGTGTGATGATCGACTTCGACCCGATCCAGCGCTGGAATGAGGGCGGTCGCCTGGCGCTTTGGTGGGTGATCGGACTGTTGGTCCTCTTGGCCTTGCTTCTGGTACTGATCGTACTTCAGAGCCGCAATTCCGACAAGCGCGTGCGCCGGCAGGAAAGGCGTTCCACCGTGCAGGCCCGGGACCTCGCCCAGGCATTGGGAGAGCGTGAGGTACTTGACCGCGAAGTACACCACCGCGTGAAGAACAACCTGCAAGTGGTGAGCAGCCTGCTGAACCTGCAGGCCCAGCGTATCGCCGGGGAAGAGGCCCGAGCCGAATTCGCCAGGGGCAAGCGGCGCATCGATTCCATGGCCTTGGTACACCATAAGCTCTATCGGCAACGCGATCTTTCCGCGATCGATCTGCACGTGTTCCTCGATGACCTTTCCAAGGCGGTATCCGCCATGTTCGAACCGGAGAGCCGCTCCATCAGCCATGCGGTGGACACGCACGGCGTGCACACGGACGCCGACACGGGCATTCAACTGGGCATGATCCTCTGCGAACTGTTGGCCAACTGCTATCTCCACGCTTTCCCCCGGTCCACTGTCGGTCATATCGATATCCGGGTGAACAGAGTGGACAATGACCTCCACCTCCTTTCGGTCAGTGACAATGGGAAGGGCTTCGATGAGGATATGGATCCAACGATGCACCTCGGCCTGGAGGTCGTAGAGGCCCTAGCCGATCAATTGGACGGGACCATGCGCCGCCATACTGATGGTCGCGGCACCACGGTGGAGGTCACCTTCCGCATCCCCAGTGCCGCTGTTCGTTCCGCGCCATTGGGCGGAGGTACCAGCACACCGTGATCTTTTTCTCCAAGAGGTCAGTTCCCCCGAAAGAAATATGCTGCAAGACCACGGGCGAACGCACGGAATCTCACTACTTTTTAGATCGATCTGGTGCTGGAGATAGCGCGGTGACGGATGGACCAGAGGGTATGGTGACCACTGGAGGAACTACCAAGGCCCCGCCGCTCAGGGTTTCGTCGGCATGAGTGGGATCTCGTTGGCCACCTGCAGTTCCATAAGCTTCACCAGTCTCCGCTCCATCTGCACCCAGCGCGCCACCACCGTGGCAGGCAGCACCTCCTCCATCTTCTCAGCGTACTCATCGCGGATGTCGATATTTTCCTTTTCCAGGTCGGACAGTCGCTCCATGAACGACAGGGCCACGTTGTTGGTCATGCTGTCCTGCTTGTGCGCCAGGTCATCCACGAGCACAAGGCGCTTCGCCCAGTAAGGTTCGAAGGTGGCACTGTATTCCGCGTAGACCGGCTCGAAGAGGCTGTCCTGCGCGGGGGTCAGCTTCAGGTTCGCCATGAGGATGGCGTGCTTCTCGTGATGGAGGTCCGCGTGCAGGAGCTTCACGATATCCGTGTAATCCTGGGCGTAAGCGGCAAGGCCAAGACTGAGGCCGATGATGGAAATGATAGTACGCATGAGGTTGTTGTGAGGGCAAAGAGTGATCGGACGAAAGTAGCGGTTGCAGCGGCGTACAGAGCGCACCGGACGGCGGTCCGCATCCAACGTATCCCTTTTCGTCCGGCGGTTGCGGCGGCCTATTGGCAAAGAGCAGGAGTCAGAGCGGCCTGCGCGTCCATTCTGTAAGCTGGAGGTACGCGGATTTTACTTTTCCAGGCACACCCGCGCCAGTCCGGGGTGCTGCTTGTCCTCGCTCACCGCTGTGTAGCAGCCGCAGTGGTCAACAGCCAAGTTCATGTAGGCAGCGGACTTGACCCGCGCATCCTCGGAGAAGGCCCGGTCCACCTTGGAATTTCCGTCCGCATCAAAGGCAGAGATAATGGGAAATGGTTTGCCTGAAAGCATAAGATCCGGGACCTTCCCATCGTTTATATCCTTGAGTGAGGACTTCGTGGCGATGCTAACGAAGAAGAGCTGGTCTCCCACCGCATTTGCTCGCAGTGAGCGGTCCGCTTTGGTACGCTCCCATTGCACATCGCCGGCATTGTTCAACTTCATCACTTGCACCCCTTGGCCAACATCATCGGAAATGAAAATATCACCCGCTTTGTTTGTCGTGGACCGCACTGCAAGACCGGCCCACGACGTGGAGTTGCCGCTCTTGATCACTTCCGGGGCAAAGGCGTCGTTCATCTTGAGCAGCACATAGGTGGCGCCCTCTTCCTGCGTCATCAGACCCGCCATCACAACCTGGTCGTCCGCCATCACCGGCGACCCCCTGAACGCGCCGGGCATTCCGGGTACGCTGCAGTCCCACTCACGGAAGGCTTCGCCATGCATATCGTACCACTTCATATCCGAATGCTTCCAGTACTTGGCATCCGTCTTGGCCTTGAGGCTCCCGTCATCTTTCTCCTTCACATTGTCTGCAGTGAGCGCAACGCCGTCCACGCTCATGTATAGGTGCCCATTATCGAGGAAGAAACTATTGGCGCTGCTACCATAGGCCTGCATGGGGATGCGGTATTGTCCCGACCAAAGTGGGCTCATCTCGCTGTCGATCGCCCAGCACAGCGCCAGTTTGAAGCCGCCCTGCTGGATGTTGTCGTACAGGAAGAGCATCTTCGACCCGTCCGGTGAAGGGAGGATGGTGAAAATGACCATCGAGCCATCGTAGGACTTCGCGAAAGGCAATGCACAGATCTTCATCGGCGTACCATCGGGATCGAAGCTGGAGGCAGAGTAGGCTTGGAGGAACACGGACACCTCATCCGTCTTTTTGTCCCAGAGGCTATACAGCACGCAGGGCTTGCCGCCAATGACGCAGAATCCGGAGAAGGAGAAGTGGCCCTTTTGATGGGGAAATTCCACGGTCTTGCGCACCACAGGCCCGCCCTGCGGCCAGATGTATCCGACATAGTCCTCCTGCATGGCCACCATGCTGGCCAGTGCGAATGAGGCGCCGCCCGCGCAATAGGGACCATAAACGGCCCAAGGCACTTTGCCCTTATCGGTGAAGGGGACATTGGACCATTCGGGTGCGCCGAAGGTTTGGGCGCGAAGGCCCGTGTATGCGCTAAGTGCGGTAAGGGAAGCCAGGAGGATGTTGCGGAGCATGGTGCGTTGTTCAGGTCCTGCGGTACGATCGATGTTGGCGAAAATAGGAGAAGGACCTTTGGTCACACACCAGCGGGAGCGAAGCCCAGATCAACCGTGAGCCTTGCCCCTATCCCCGGCCCATCAGGCACCCGGATGTTTCCCTGCTCCATGGTGATCCCTGTGAACGGATCGTTCTTGATGAGCCACGGGCCATCGAGGTCCAGCACCTGCGCTTGTCCGGCGAGTTGCGCCAGCGCGGTGCAGCCGAGTGAACTCTCGCTCATGCTGCCCAGCATCACCTGCATGCCGAGCGCCTTGCCGCGCTCCGCCATCTTCATGGCACGGTCCAAGCCACCGCATTTCATCAGCTTGATGTTCAAGCCCTTGAAGTTGCCCTTCTGAAGCTCGATGTCCGCTTCGTTCTGAATGGATTCATCGCCATACACGCAAGTGCCAATGCGCTCTTGGAGGCTTCGCTGCAAGGTGTCCATCCCTGTTGAGAAGGGTTGCTCCAAGCCCACAAGTCGATCGCCCACCAAGGCAGCCAGTTCCAATGCCTCGTCCACTTGCGCGAGTCCCTGATTGGCATCCAGAAAGAGTGGCCGACCGTCCAGTTCCATGATGCGGTTCAGCATGGCCATGGATCCCGTGAGTCCCACCTTCACCTTCAGCGCACCGGACTGCGGCAGCTCGCGCAAGCGTTGCTCCAGCTCCGCCAAGGGCGTGATGCCCACTGTCACCAAGGTGATGGCCGTGCCTCTGTCAGGCAGGTCCAGTATTTCTCGCGCAGTACGTTTCGCCTTCTTCCCGAGCAGGTCGATCAACGCGGTATGCACTCCCGCGCGGCAGCCCGGCGATCCCACGCCGAAGACCGCTCCATCATCGAGCACCTTCAGCAACGCAGAACTATCGGCGATGCGCAACGACGCCAGCTGATGCAACAGGGCGATAACGTCCTCCGGCTTTTCCTTCAGGTAAGGTGGCAATGTCACTTCGCCATAGCCTGTGAAGCCCTCTTCTTCGAGCCGTATGAAGATGCTGTCGGTGCCCTCACGCACGCCGTGCGATGTGGCGAACGGATGCCGGAACAGCAGGCGGAACGGGCAATAGCTGATGCGCAAGGCCATGCCGCGAAAGTAGGAGCGCGGGAGGCGCGGAGAAGAGGAGTTGCGGGGTGGTGGCCGTAGAGGCGCGGAGAAGAGAAAGTTCTTTCACCACAGAGACACAGAGGCACAGAGAAGAAGATCGTGATGGAGGTGATGGAAGTGAAGAAGGACCCGGAGCCTGCTACTGCTGCCTGCTGCCACTGCTAACTTCTTCTGCTATCTGCCACTGCCCCCTGCCGCTAATGCGAATTCGGGGAATTCCTCTACGCCTCCGCGGCAAAAAAGCCCTCCTCCACTCTACTCCGCCGTGCTCTTCTTCAGGTCAGAGAAGCGCATCGCCAAGGTGAAGGTGTTGCTCGCCCCGGCCGGGTTGAACTGCGCATAGCTATAGCTGAGGATGATGCGGCTCACCTTCATGCCTATACCGAAGCTCACGCCGGAGAGGCCCGGTTTAATGTCAACGGCCAATTCTTGCCGACGGCGGTAGTTGTAGCCCATGCGCACCATGAAGTTGGGGCCGAAGAGGATCTCGACATTGGGCACGATGTGCAGCAACGCGCGGTCCACGGTGGTCACCTTGTCAACGATGGCCTCGCCCGTGGTGGGATCGATCTGTGTCTGCTGATTGGGGTCGTCATACGTGAGGTCCCATTGCTGCATATTGTCGATGGAAAGGCCCAGCCGGAAGGGTGCATGGCGGAACTTGTAGGTTGCCGCCAACTGCGCTTGGAAGGGCAATTTTTCCTTGGTGCCGGTGTAGCTGCTGCTGACGAAGCCGATGTTGCGGAGCGTGGCGCCCACGGTGAGCCCGAGGGCCTTCTTCACATAGACGCCACCGATGTCCGCCGCCCAGCCCGTGGCGTTATACGATTCCATGTTGGAGGTGATGAACTTGAGGTTCACGCCCATGCTGAACACACTGTCGAGCGCACGCCCCCCTCCTACCTGCACCACATATTCCCCGGCGTTGAAGGTCCCTTCGTCGGCGCCGGTCTCATCGCGGCGGGTGAAGGTGCCGTAGTTCACGTACTGCACTGAGCCGCTCATGGTGACGCCCACACTATCGAAGCTATGCGCGTAAGCCGCGTAGCCGAGGTTGATGCCGTCGATGTAAGGCATATAGCTCAAGGCGACCTGCTTGGCCATGGAGGCATTCAGCAAGGCCGGGTTGAAGAGGCCGAGGTTGATGTCGTTGTCATAGACCGCGACCGGCGAGCCGCCAAGAGCCGAGATGCGCGCAGAGCTGGGGATGTCCAGTACGCGGAAGACCGTGGTTCCGCCAAGCTGGGCCTGTGCCGGAATGAGGGTGCAGAGCAGGAAGACGGCAATAAGAAAGCGCAGTGGTCTTGGCATATCGGTGTCACATATCGCGATGGGAACGCAAGATAGGTGCGGGTAGTATCCGGAGGTCTTTTACCGCCACGACGCAACGGCGCAACGGGAACGCAACGCTATTTGCTGCAATGGCACGAAGGACGCAAAGAAGATCCAACCGCCAGGACGTTGCGGGAATGCCGTTCAATGGGAGTGATGGTGGGCAGGCGCAGTCGGTGGCAATCAATCACCGATCACTGATCACCTATCACCTCTTCCCCCACAACAACGAACCATCACCGTAGCTGAGGAAACGATAGCCGTTCACCAGCGCATGCGCATAGACCTCGCGCCATTGCGGGCCGATGAGCGCGGCCACTAAAAGCAGGAGCGTGCTGCGCGGTTGATGGAAGTTGGTCACCAGCGCATCAGCGAGGCGGAAGCGATAGCCCGGTGCGATCAAGAGCGTGGTGGCGCCGGTCACTGCGTCAAGAGCGTGGCGATCGAGCCAGTTCAATACGGCCTCCATTGCAGAGCGGGGATCCACCTCGCGGCCGTCAGCATACGGCTGCCATTGCTTTACATCGAGTGCTTGCGGATCCGCGCCATTCACAATGTCGGCCCCGAACCAGTAGAGGCTTTCGATGGTGCGCAGCGCGGTGGTGCCTACGGGAATGATCGACCCGTTGCCGATGCGATCGCGCAACAACTGGATTGCTTCACGCGGAATGCGCACCTGCTCGCTGTGCATGTCGTGCCCACCCATCGTCTCGCTCTTCACAGGCAGGAAGGTCCCGGCACCGACGTGCAGGGTAACGCGCGCCGTGTCGATGCCTTTGGTGGCCAAGGCTTGCATCACAGCTGGCGTGAAATGCAGGCTGGCCGTGGGCGCGGCCACGGATCCCGGTCGCTCGCCGAAGATGGTGTTGTAGCGCGTGTCGTCGTCCGCTTCTGCTGAACGGCGCATGTAGGGCGGCAAGGGCACGGCACCGAATCGGTCGAGTTGTTGGATGAAGGTCTCCTCCCCGCTCCATTTGAATTCGATGAGGTGCTCACCGTCGTGCTGGTCAATGCGCACTGCGCTGATCTGATGGCCGTCCTTCTCGAGGAAGAGTTCCTCCCCTTTCCAACGCTTGGCATTTCCGAGCATGCACCACCAACGTGTGACGGGCTTGTCCAGCAATGCTATTTCGATGGCACGGCCTTCCTCCGGGGTCAGCACCATGCATTCGATCACCGCGCCGGTGGCCCGCCGAAAGGTGATGCGCGCATGCACAACGCGCGTATCGTTCAGCACCAGCAGTGCATTTGCCGGCAACTCCGCAGGCAGGTCGCTGAAGTGGCGGTCCGCATTGTGCCCATCGCGATGGACGAGCAATTTGGAGCGGTCGCGTTCCGCCAATGGATGTTGCGCGATGCGCTCCTCCGGCAGTTCGTAGGTGAGGTCCGCAATGGCGATGGAGCGCGGGTCCGTAGGCTTTGACATTAGATCCCGAATTCCACTTGGAACATCATCCCCCATTGATCGCCTTGATGCACAAGGCCCGGCACGCCATCGAGCCAGGTATAGATGAGCGCCGATTGCAGTTTGATCCGGTGGCCATTGATGTAGTAGGACCAGCCGAACCACGCGTCCTCGCGCCGCGGCAGGTTCTCTTCAATGCTTTCGGCCGGTTTAAAGATGGAGTAGCGCACGCTGATCTCGGTCTTTTTGGAGACCATCTTCCCCAGTTGGCTGGTGGCGCCCCAGCCCTCATTTACGGTGACAGCGGTGAGCGAGACCGTATCCTGCACGACCGGGTTGCCGTCGGCATTGCGCTGCTGGAATTGGTTCAACCACGACCATCCGTCATACTTGTACAGCGCGTCGGCGAAGAAGGTGTTGATGGTGCGCGTCTGGCCGTTAGGCAAGCGAAGGCCGCGTTGGGCGAAGGCGCGTTGGGCATTGAGGTTCGTGCTGTAGGCGGTGGCCAGCGCGAGCTTGGGGGTCTTCTCCCGCATGAGGTCGCCCTCGAAAAGGTCGCCATGGTCGGTGAAGTTGCCCAAGGGCAGCCATTCCAACCGGCCGGTGTAGCAGAGTCCGTTGTCGGTGGAGCGTGGGCTTCTGCCCTCACCTTGGCTGACCGCCCCATGAAAGCGCAAGGGTTGCCGACCGTTGGCAATGCGCCAATCCACATGGAAGCCGAGATCAATGTCCAGCGTGAAGGCTTCAGTGGGGAACGACCGTTCGGGGAATTCCTGATAGCCGGAGGACATGATGGATTGACGGTCGGCCGGGACCTTGGTCTCACCGAAGCCCAGTTCCACGTTGTGGGAAACGGCGTAGCTGATATAGGCGTCCATCAGGATGCTCTTGTCACCGGTGCCGTCGGCGATGGCCTGGTCGAAGTCGGAAAGGCCCAATTGAAGTTTGTATTTGAGGCGCGGCGTGATGGCGAAACCATCGAACTTCAAGCGGCAACGGCGGACCTGCAATGCGGCGGAGGCGATGCGCAGGTCGCTGCCATCCTGGGAAAGAAAGGTGGCGCGGTCCTGTATGCGGAAGCGGAAGATCGTTTCGAAGAGGCTGTCCTGCTTGATGACCACGCCCTTATTGGGATCGAAGTGCACGCTGGCGGGGGCCTGTGCGGCACTGCGGTCGGGATGGATGATCCAAGCCAGCGTCAGCAAGGCACCGGTCAAAACTGTGCGCGCGATCATCGCTATTCAATGTGGCGCAAAGATGACCGGAACGTGAATAGATGACGAAGGGGTGAAAAGAAAAGGCCGACCATCGCGGTCGGTCCTTTCTTTTCCGGTGGTCGCGTGGCGCGACTGAATAGTACCACTCGGCTTACTGAAGGATGGAGTTGTCAGTTGTCCGTTGTCAGGCTGCCGACGTGGAGGCTGGTAACACTGGGCGACCTGATGAACAGGAGACCTGGTAAGAACCGTCCTTACAACTGACAACTGACAACTAACAACTTGATCAAGCCACCAACAAGGCGTGCTCCACCTTTTCCTTCAGCAGCGCGTGCTTCACCACGTCGATCATCTCTGTGACGTAGTGGAAGCGCATGCCTTTCACGTAGCGCGCGTCGATCTCCTCGATGTCCTTGCGGTTGTCCTCGCTGAGGATGATCTCCTTGATGCCTGCACGCTTGGCTGCGAGGATCTTCTCCTTGATGCCACCGACCGGCAGCACTTTTCCGCGCAGGGTGATCTCACCGGTCATCGCGAGGTACTTGCGCACCTTCTGTTGCGTGAAAGCACTGGCAATGCTGGTGACCATGGCGATACCGGCTGAAGGACCGTCCTTCGGCGTGGCGCCTTCCGGCACATGGATGTGGACGTTCCATCGCTTGAACACTTCCTGCTCCAGCCCGATGATGTCGCTGTGCGCCTTCAGGTATTCGAGCGCGATCATGGCGCTTTCCTTCATCACATCACCGAGGTTGCCGGTGAGCGTCAGCTTGCCCTCGCCCTTGGTGATGCTGGTCTCCAGGAAGAGGATGTCGCCGCCGGTGGGCGTCCATGCGAGGCCGGTGACAACACCTGCCACATCGTTGCCCTGATACTTGTCGCGGGCATGGCTGGGGCCGAAGATCTTCACGAGGTCGGGCACACCGATGGTGACGTTGAATTTCTCTTTCAGGCCGATCTGCTTCGCGCGGTAGCGCACCAGTTTGGCGATGCGCTTCTCCAAGGTGCGCACGCCGCTCTCGTCGGTGTAGTTCTCCACGATGGCCTCGAGCAATCCATCGCCGAGCTTGAACTGCTTGGCCTTGATGCCGGAGTCCTTCAGCTGCTTGGGCAGCAGGTGGCGGATGGCGATCTGGATCTTCTCCTCCAGCGTATAGCCGTTCACCTCGATGATCTCCATGCGATCGCGCAACGCGGGATGGATGGTACTGAGCGAGTTGGCCGTGGCCACGAACATCACGCGGCTGAGGTCATACTCCAACTCTACGTAGTTGTCATAGAACGCATGGTTCTGCTCGGGGTCCAGTACTTCGAGCAGCGCGCTGGCGGGATCGCCATGGAAGTCCTTGCCCACCTTATCGATCTCGTCGAGGACGAAGAGCGGATTGCTCGTACCGGCCTTCTTCAGGCTTTGGATCAGGCGGCCTGGCATGGCGCCGATATAGGTCTTGCGGTGCCCACGGATCTCCGCTTCGTCATGCAGACCGCCGAGGCTCATGCGCACATACTTGCGACCGAGGGCTTCGGCCATGCTCTTGCCGAGGCTCGTCTTGCCCACGCCGGGAGGCCCGTACAGGCAAATGATCGGCGCCTTCATGTCACCCTTCAGCTTCAACACGGCGAGGTGTTCGATCAGGCGCTCCTTCACTTTCTCGAGACCGAAGTGATCGCGATCGAGGATCTTCTGCGCGTTCTTCAGATCGAAATGGTCCTTGCTGTATTCGCCCCACGGCAGTTCCAACAGGAGTTGCACGTAGTTGTACTGCACGCTGAATTCCGCACCGGCCGGGTTCATGCGCTGCAACTTCATCAATTCCTTCTCGAAGAGTTCGGCGACCTTCTCGGTCCACTTCTTCTTGCTGGCCGCAGCGCGCATGTCCTCGATCTCCTGTTCGATCGGGTTGCCGCCCAGCTCATCCTGGATGGTCTTGATCTGCTGATGGAGGAAGTATTCGCGCTGCTGCTTGTCCACCTCGGTCCGGACCTTGCTCTGGATCTCGTTCTTCATCTCAAGCATCTGCAGCTCCTTGGTGAGGTGCGCCAGCAACAGGTTGGCACGCTCGCGCAGGTCGGCGACTTCGAGCATCCGCTGTTTTTCCGCCACTTCGGCGTTCATGTTGCTGCTGATGAAGTTCACCAGGAAGCTCGGGCTATCAATGTTCTTGATCGCGAAGCTGGCTTCCGTCGGGATGTGGGGACTGGCTTTGATGATGTTGGTGGCGAGGTCCTTCAAGGAGCTCACCAACGCTTCGAATTTCTTCTCGCCCTTGTCCGGCCGCTGCTCATTGAACTCCTTGACCTTGGCAGTGAAGTAGGGCTCGGTCTTCACCATCTCGATCATCTCGAAGCGCTTCTTGCCCTGGATCACGGCAGTGGTGCTGCCGTCCGGCATACGCAACATGCGGATGATGGTGGCGATGGTGCCCACTTTGTTGAGGTCTTCCGCGCGCGGCTCTTCGATCGTTGAATCCTTCTGGCTCAATACGCCCAAGGTGCGGTTGCCGCGATACACGTCTTGGATCAAGCGGATGCTACGGTCGCGGCCCACGGTGATGGGGATCACCACGCCGGGAAACAGCACGGTATTGCGCAGGGGAAGGATCGGAAGCTCCGGCGGGGTCTTCTCCGCGTTCATCAACTCCTCATCCTCGGCGGTGATCAAGGGGATCAACTCGGTCTCATTATCCAGTGCCTCCGAAGAGAACAGCGGGCTATTGTTCATCAGGATCTCGCTCATGCGGCTTGGTGCCAAAGTGTCGGGTTCAAAATTACGCAGCCCATTGCGGGTGCGATCCAATGCGGCTGGCGCGAAAGGCAAGCTTCATGCCGTCGGTCCGCGCCTGCGAAGATGTCAGTCACGGTATTGCGCAGTGCTTTCGAAGATGTACCGCAGAATGTCCTCGTCGTCCGTGGTCAAAGGAACATGGCGGCGCTCCATCACGCGGCGACAGGTGCTGAACGCCTTGTCCAGCGCGTAAGTAGCGAAGCCTTCGGCGCCGCCCCATGCGAATGCAGGAATGTGTTTCGGAGGAAATCCGCCGCCGAAGATGTTCGCGCAGGGACCTGCCACGGTGCCGGTGTTGAACATGGTGTTGATGCCGCTCTTGGCATGATCGCCCATGATGAGACCGAGGAATTGCTGGCCGGTGGAAACGAACGCTTCCTCCACATAGCTCCACGCCGCCACTTCGCCGTAGGTGTTCTTCAGGTTGCTGGTGTTCGTGTCGGCGCCGAGGTTGCACCATTCGCCCAGCACGCTGTTCCCGAGGAAACCGTCGTGGCCCTTGTTGCTATAGCCCAGCATGACGCTGTTGTTCACCTCCCCTCCCACGCGGCATTCCGGGCCGAAGGAGCAGGGGCCGTAGATCTTCGCGCCCATCTTCAGTTGCGCGTGATCGCCCAATGCGAATGGACCACGGACCATGCAGCCTTCCATCACCTCGGCATCGCTGCCGATGTAGACCGGTCCGTTGGTGGTGTTGAGGATGCTCGCTTCCACCTGCGCACCTTCCTCCATAAAGACCAGCTTCGGGTCACCGATCACGGTGTTCAACGCGCTGAGTGGCGCGCTGCGACGGCCTTCGGTGAGCAGTGCGAAGTCATGCGCGATCGCGGTGGCGCAATGCTGGAAGAGATGCCAAGGCCGCTCGATCACGATCACTTGTCCTTTGAATTCGACCTGTGCGAGGAAAGCTGGAGGAACGGTCCAGTCCATTTCCGCAGCGTGGGCCGCGCCTTCCAAGCAGAAGGCCAAGGGCTTCCCTTCCTTCAAGAGCACTTGCCCGGGTTCGAGGTCGAGCACCGCAGTGGCGAGTGCTTCCGTCGGCAGCAGCCCGCCATGTACTTCGAAGACGCGATCGGCTTTCACCTGCGGAAACTTCGTCTGCAGATAGCCTTCCGTCAAGTGGCCGACCGGCATGTCCACCAGTTGTTGCCAGGTCTCTGTGATGGTGAGGATGCCCGCGCGCAACGCCGCTACCGGCCGCGTAAACGTCAACGGGAGCAGCTGGCGATGAAGCCCGGCGTCGGAAAGCAGGATGGCCATGGGGCGAAGATCGCAACACTTTGGCGGGGCGTGAAAAAAGAAGACCCCGGAATTTCCGGGGCCTCCTGTTCATGCATTCACATTCATCTCTCTTGCAGCGGTCCGGCGGCCGGGGCGGCCGAGCGCACATATTCGCAGGCGTGCATCACCTCCACCGCTCCGGTGCCCACATCGTACATCGCCCCGGCCAGCCCCACTTCACCGGTATCCATCAGCTGCTTCACATGCGGGCTTCGCTCGATGATCGCATCGATGGAAGCGCAAACGTTCGCGGCGGCAACGCGGTCGATCCATTCCTGCCGGCCGCCATTCTCCGGCGCGGTGCGGCCGATGGACGGTTTGATCTTGTCCAGCAACACGGTGAGGTTGCCGAGTTTCACATCGGAACAGGCGCCGGCAATGGCCCCGCAGCGGGTATGGCCAAGGACCAGGATGAGCTTCACACCGGCAACCGCAACGGCGTATTCAATGCTCCCGAGGATGTTGTCGCCGATGATGTTCCCCGCGATGCGGATGCTGAAGATGTCGCCCAGCCCTTGGTCGAAGATCAGCTCGGCGCTGGTGCGCGAATCCATGCAACTGAGTATTACCGCCAGCGGGAATTGGCCTTCGGAGGTCTGTTCCATCTGCCGGATCAGGTCGCGGTTTGCCTTGAGGTTTTTCTGGAATCGTCCGTTGCCTTCCAGCAGGATTCGCAACGCATCGGCCGGTGCCAATGGAGCACGGCTCTCTTCGGTGTGTGCGTTCATGGTTGAATGCTTTTATTCTTTGATGACGCGACCGTTTGCAAGACCTCCCGAGCATGCTTCTCGCTCATCAATGCGGCCACGCGATGTCTTCTGTGCGCGTCAAGTCCGATGATCTCCACGGTGGAACCGTTGTCCTTTGCGCGTGTCTGTCCATCCATCAGGATCTCATGGATGTCCGGGTCCAGCCTCACGGTACGGCTCACGTCTATGATGATGTGTGAGCCCAACGGCAACTCGGCCAGCATGCGCTGGATGCTGGCCTTGTTGAGGAAACTCGCTTCTTCGCCCAAGGCGATGCGTACCGGTTCGCCGGGTGCCACGGAACGTTCCAGCAGATGGAAAGGCACCTTGTAGTTGTTCCGCACGATGAAGAAGAGCGCAACGGCCATGCCGAGTCCCACGCCTTTCAACAGGTCGAGGAAGACCACGCCGAGCACGGTGACGATGAAGGGCGTGAAGAGCGTCCATCCGCCCTTCCACATCTCCGCGAAGAGCGCGGGCTTGGCCAGTTTGAAGCCGACCTGCACCAGTATCGCGGCCAGAGCGGCCAGTGGGATCATGCCGAGCAGACCCGGAAAGAGCAGCACCGCAACGAGCACCCAGAGTCCGTGCAGCATCGCGGAAAGCTTCGTGCGACCGCCGGCCTGCACGTTCGCGGAACTGCGCACGATCACCTGCGTCACCGGCAACGCACCGAGGAGACCGGACACCATGTTGCCGAGGCCTTGCGCCATCAGCTCGCGGCTCTTCGGCGTATCGCGCTTCTGCGGATCGAGTTTGTCAGCTGCCTCCACGGAAAGCAAGGTCTCCAAGCTGGCTACCAAGGCCAGTGTCAATGCAGTGGTCCACACGTGCAGATCGGTGATGCCGCTCCAATCGGGGCCGGGGAAGAGCGATGCGAGCGAGGCACCCGAAAAGTCCGGCAGTCTCACGAAATGATTCGGCGAAAGCGCCAGCAATGGAACGATCCCGCCCATTGCGGCCAAGGTGACGCCTGTAACCACTGCCAGCAACGGCCCAGGCAGCATCGAGAGGGCCTTGCTCCGCTTGATCAGCGGACTCTCCCAGAGCATCAGCACAGCGAAACAGGCCACCGCGATGATCAATGCCCCGAAGTGTGGTGCGGCGAACATGTTCACGAGATCGCCGAAGACGCCGTGTTCAACCGCTGGAACCACGGAGTCCGTGATACGCTCCTTGTCGTGTCCGAAGGCATGGGGAAGCTGTGTGAGGGCGATGAAGATGCCGATGCCGGCGAGCATCCCCTTGATCACTGCGGAGGGAAAGAAGTAAGCGATGACGCCGCCGCGCGCCAAGCCCATCAGGAACTGTATGACACCTGCCAACAGCACGGCCAACAGGAAGAGCTGGAACGAACCAAGCGTTGCCACACTGGTGAGCACGATGGCCGTGAGCCCCGCAGCAGGACCGGAAACACCGAGCTGCGATCCGCTGGCAGCACCGACGACCAGGCCGCCAATGACGCCGGCGAGCAGACCCGCCAGCGGTGGTGCTCCGGAGGCCAACGCAACACCCAGGCAAAGCGGTACCGCAACAAGAAAGACAACGATGGATGATGGGAGGTCACTTTTGAGTGACCTGAAAGGATTGTTCATGGAATGTATTTGGACGGGGACCCGCAATGGGCCAGGTCATGGGCATGCCGGGTCCCGGATGGCACGTGTACTTCAATGACCTGAGCAAAGGCACACATAGGTGCCAAGGTATCACGCGCCCTTGGGCGGCTGCAGAAGCACGTCGCAGATGGGGCCGTCGGGCAGCGCCTCACCGCGGTCGCGTAAACTGGCACGCACCCGCTCCCGCAGGCACAGCGCGGAGCCGTCCCAAGCGGAATGATCGTGCAGCACCGACTTCGAAATGTCGCGGCCGTGCATCTGCTCCTCCTCCACCGGTGCTGCTGCGGCGATGGTCTTGCCGACCGTGACGCTCATCACCGTGGGAAGTACCGCCGTTGATAGGAGCAACAGGCTGAACAGGGCAGCCAGAGCGCAAAGCAGCGCTTTTGACCGGCTATGTCCCCTGTTTTTCACGGTACAAATTTAGGCGGCCCAATATCACAGCAACGTCATTGTCGCGTGCCTCAAAGTCCGCAGGCATGGCAAATTCCGTAGGCCGCGGCGGCGAGCGCGGCACTCACGGGAATGGTGATGACCCACGCCCAGAGCAATTGGATGGTGACGCCCCAGCGCACGGCGCTTAGGCGTTTTGTGGCACCTGCGCCGATGATGGAACCGGTGATGGTATGCGTGGTGCTCACCGGGATACCCAGCTGCTCCGTGAGGTACAAGGTGATGGCGCCGCCGCTTTCCGCGCATACGCCTTCCAACGGTGTCACCTTGGTGATGCGTGTGCCCATGGTCTTCACGATGCGCCAGCCGCCGCTCATCGTGCCGAGGCCGATCGCGGTATAACAGGCCAGTGGCACCCACGTGGGCATGTCCTTGAAGTCGGTGATGTTGCCATTGGCGATCAACGCCGCGGCGATGATGCCCATTACCTTCTGCGCGTCATTGCCGCCATGCCCGATGCTCACCGCCGCCGAGGACACCAACTGCAGGCGCTTGAACATCCTGGCCATGCTGTAGGCGCTGGGTGTGCGCACCTTTTCCACATAGAGATAGGTGCAGATGAAGATCGCCGCGAACAGCATCAGCCCATAGCGGACCCAAGCGTTGTCGGCCTTGCTGATGGCCTTCTGGAGCTTGGCCTTGTTCAATGACGGATCCACTTCGTGCAGGATCCGCGTCGTCAGCCGTTCCGCACCGATCGCGGGATACAGCGCGAACATCGGATCGGCCTCGTTCATTTTTGCCTGTGCCGCCTCGTATGCCGCTGCTTGGCCGGAATCCTTTTCGGCGGCCATCTGCAGCTGCTCCAGACCGAGCATGGTCGCGAAGTTGTCCTTCATCTTGTTCTCTTGCAGATGGAGAAAGAGGAACCAGGTGAAGATCGACGTGAGGATGATCAGGCTCACACGGTACCAGGTGCTTTCCACAAGGGTGACGAGCGAGACGAACATGCTCAGCACCATGCCCAGGACGGGCGCGAGAAAGATGAAGGCGATGATCTTGAGGATCAATGCGGTCTCCACCACATCACCGAAGCCGAGCCCGGACTGGCTGGTGAACGCGTGTGTGAGCGCCGCACCTGCGAAGCCGCCGATCAGTGTATGGGAACTGCTGCTGGGGATACCATACCACCAGGTGAGCAGGTTCCATGTGATCGCTGCAATGAGGCCGCTGAGGATCACCGGCAACGTGATGAATTGCGCATGGACCGTCTTGCTGATGCTGTTCGCCACCGCATGGTCCTTGAAGATGAAGAAGGCCGCGAAATTGAAGACCGCCGCCCAGATCACCGCTTGGAACGGCGAAAGCACCTTGGTGCTCACCACCGTGGCGATGGACATGGCCGCATCGTGGAAGCCGTTGATGTAATCAAACACCAACGCCAGCACGATGATGACCACCAGGATGCTCATGCAGGCAGGGGGTGATTGCGAGAAAAAGCCGCAGAGGCGCAAAGGCGCAGAGGAGTTGCCAGAAGCAGTTGGCAGGAGCAGTTGGCAGCGGCCTCGCCACCTGCCGCTCTTCTCTGCGCCTTTGCGCCTCTGCGGCCAAACTCCATCAGGCGTACTTGATCATGATCGATTCGATCACGTTCGCCACATCCTCGCATTTGTCGGTGGCCGATTCCAGCATCATGTAGGTGTCGCGCATCTTGATGATGTGGATGGCATCCTTCTCGTTGGCGAAGAGTTGCTCGATGGCCGCGTCGAAGACCTCATCCGCCTCGTTCTCCATGCTGTTCACATCGATCACGAACTGCTGATGGGAGTTGGGCTTGTTGAGGTCGCGCAGATGATGCACGGCCATCTGGACGATCTTGGCGCCGAGATTCACCAAACGGGCCAGTTCGCGGCAGGCCTCGTCGGGCTTGTCGATGTGGAATAGCTCAAGGTTCTTGGCGCTGGCGAGGATGTAATCGGCCACATCATCCAAGCTGCCGGCGAGGGAATGGATGTCCTCACGGTCGATCGGCGTGATGAAGTTGCGCGCCAGCTCCTTGAAGATAGTGTGGGTGAGATCGTCGTTCGCGCGCTCCTGCAGCACGAGTCGCTCCAACAGGGCGGTGCGGTGCGGACCCGGCTCGGAGGCCATGATCAGCATCAGGTCCTCACTCATCTTCAGCACATTGGCCGCAGACGCCTCAAAGTGATAGAAGAACACCCGGTCCTTGGGCTTGAACAAGCGGAAGAAGGCTCCAATGGGCATGTCGCTGTGTTAAGTCTTGGCGCGGCCAAATGTAGACGCGGCCGCCGGACCGTGCCTGATCCATTTCAACCTTAACGCACAGGTAACACCGCCATGCGGCATCTGCGCGCTGCGTAGGTTCGCGACATGATCTACTCGTTCAAAGGCTATCGGCCTGTGGTCCATCCGTCCGCCTTCGTGCATCCGCAGGCGACGGTCACCGGCAATGTCATTATCGGCAAGCACGTATACATCGGTCCCGGTGCGGCCTTGCGTGGCGACTGGGGTGAGATCATCGTGGCGGACGGCTGCAACGTGCAGGAGAATTGCACGGTCCACATGTTCCCCGGTACCACTGTGCGCTTGGAGGAAGGCGCGCACATCGGTCACGGCGCGATCATCCATGGCGCACATGTAGGCCGCAACTGTCTCGTGGGCATGAACGCCGTTCTGATGGACCGCGTGGAACTCGGCGACGAATGCATCGTTGGCGCCCTCTCCTTTCTTGCTGCGGATTCGGTCTGGGAACGGCGCAAGGTGATCGTCGGAAATCCGGCGCGGGCCGTGAAGGATGTGAGCGATGAGATGATCGCATGGAAGGCGGACGTCACGAAGCTCTATCAAGGTCTTCCGGCGGAACTGCACGCGACATTGCAGGTCTGTGAGCCGCTGCGCGAAATACCTGCGGACCGGCCGCCGATCACGGCCAAGTACCGGACCTGGAACGAGACGAAAGGCTGATCCGCCCTTCACTTCTCGCGCTGGTCCAAGTGCAGTATGTGCAACAGGCGATGGATCGTGGGTGCCAGCATGGCCGCCACGATGGTGAGCAGCGCCACCCCGCTGTAGAGCGCATAGAAGGACGCGAACCACTTGGCAGGCGCATTGGGCAAGGGATCCACTGGCCCCATGCCACCGAGGATCATGCTCGCGTTGAGGAACGCATCCGTCAACGACAGGTCCGCGAAGCCCATGTAACCGGCCGTGCCGATGAAAAGGCTGATCGCGATGAACGCCAAGGCCACAAGCACGTAGCGCAGTTGCTTGCGGATGTAGACCCGCCGACGCGGCAGCTTGTCGTTGAATGAGATGAGCATGCCGGAAATGTAGCGATCAACAGGATGGCGTTCAATGAATGCAATAAGATGAACCTGTGGTGTATGCATCTCTTTTGAACTTCGCGGCATGCGCGCCCTCTATAGCATTGGCCTACTCGTGTTGAGCAATTCCTTCATGACGATCGCGTGGTACGGCCACCTGCGCTTCAAGGACCACCCAGTATGGGCCAAGTGGGGCATCTTCTCGGTGATCCTGCTGAGCTGGGGCATTGCCTTCTTCGAATACTGCCTGCAGGTGCCGGCGAACCGCATCGGCTACTCCGGCTATGGCGGCCCCTTCTCACTGATCCAATTGAAGGTGGTGCAGGAAGTGATCACCTTGGTGGTCTTCGTCGCCTTCAGCACGATCGCCTTCAAGGACCAGGTGTTCCGCTGGAACCATGCGCTGGCGGGCGTGCTGCTCGTGGCTGCCGTCTGGCTGGTCTTCAAGAAGTAGGTCGTCGGGCGTCACACATCGTCCGACCGTTCTTTTTGGACTTTCGCCGAACCCTTGCGCCTCTTCCGCGTAAGAGGGTGCCAATCCACTAAGCACTTTAAGGATATGGCCATCGGGGGGATCGCACACATTATGATGGTGGATGACGAGGACGACTATCACCTCATCATCCGCCTGATGTTGAGAAAGGCCGGCTACGCTGGAAAACTGACGGCATTTCTAAGTCCGGACGAGGCCCTCGACCATTTGCGCGGGGAACACGAGCGGCCGGACCTGCTGTTGGTGGACATCAACATGCCTGCCACCTCGGGCTTCGAATTCCTTGAGGATTGCGAGCGCAACACGCTCCTCTCCTGCCAGGACACCACGGTGGTGATGTGCTCCAGCAGCAATCGCCCCGTCGACATGGACAAGGCCCGCACACTGACCTGCGTGCGCGACTATGTAGAGAAACCACTTTCCGTCGAGGAATTCGAACGGATCGCAAACGACCACGCCCAGCGCGCCCGCGCATAGGCCCAAGCACATGAAGAAGATATTGATCATCGAGGACGAGGCCATCATCTCGTTCGGCTACCGCCTCCAACTGGAACAGATGGGCTTTGAAGTGATCGGCAGCGCAGCCAGCAGCTTCGAGGCCGAGGAACTGATGCGTGCCGGATCACCGGACGCCATCGTGATGGATGTATACCTCAAGGGCGAGAAGAACGGACTGGAACTGGCGCGCGAGATCCGCGTGAACGATCCGCTTCCGATCATCTTCCTTACCGCCAGCAACAGGCCGGAGATCATTGAGGGGATCCGCGACCTCAAGGGCTGCCATTACCTCACCAAACCGATCGACCCCGACGGATTGAATCAGGTATTGCACCGGATCATGCGAGGCGATGCTTGACCTCTCCCATTCCTCTGCTTTTCCCGGTTCCCCGGAAGAACTGCACGCGCGGCTGCACCGGTTCTCGCATGACCTGAAGAACAAGATGGGCGGCCTTTGGCAAGCGCTCAAACTCCTGCAGGACCTGCCTGCCGGTCCCGAGCGCGATGAACTCCTCGTCTTCGCCGAGCGCAGTTACTTCAGTGGTGCGCAAGCTGTGGAGAAACTCATGGACGACCTCGCTGTTCCGCGCGGCTCCGACAAGCTCCGCAACGAAGAAGTTGAATTGACGCCCCTCATGGAGCAATGCATCGCGGGGGTCGCTTTCCGAACGCAAAAGAAAGACCAGCACGTGGACCTCGTGGCATCGCAGATCCATCTACAGGGCGACCGGGAATTGCTGCGGAACATCTTCGAGGCACTGCTCTCCAACGCCAGCAAGTTCTCTTCACCTGGTGCTTCCATCCACGTTGCTCTTTCATCCGATAACGGCCACGCCAAGATCGAAGTGGCGGACCACGGAGCAGGACTCACGGAAGCGGATCTCGGCGAATTGTTCACGCGCTATGCGTTGCTTTCCTCTCGCAGCACCGCCGGTGAATCACAGGCCCGCGGCACACTCGCCCGTGTCCGGCAATGGGTGAAGGCACACGGCGGTGAGATCGGTGCGCAGAGCGATGGGCCCGGAAAAGGGACCAAGTTCACGGTGCGGTTACCGCTTTGATCCTGCGGGAAGTTCTCAGCTCTCAGTTCTCAGTTGTCCGTTGTCAGTTGACAGGCTGCCGATGCTTGCCGCGACGGTAGACCGCATGCGTTGCCAATGCGACTCTGATAGTTCAAGTTCCGACCTGACAACTATCAACCAAGAACTGACAACTACGCCTCCTGTTCAGTAGGCAAGCTGATGTTCTTCGCCACCCTCTGCCCCCGGCTGTTCATCGCCACATTGAATTCCAGCATGGAGCCGATCGAGAGGTCACTGAATTCGACGCCTACCAGGTCATCATGCAGGAAGAAGACGTTGTTGTCCGGATATCGGATGAATCCGTAGCCGTTGTGCAGGCTCATCACCTCGCCGGTATGGCGCTCTTCATCGGTATAGTCGGACATGCTTACCAAGGGCCGCTCACCATCCATTTCGCGCGGTGAGGATTCCTTCAGCACGAACATGTCGCGGACCACTTCATCATCTTCGCGCAGGCCCTCCTCCACGAGGTCGGCCATCTCCAGCGGGTAGCTCACCGTATTCCACAGGTCGGTGCTGGTCTTGGTGGTCTGCAACTCGCCGGTGGTCTCGTCCGTGTACTCGAAGTCCCAGCCCAGCAACATCGTTTTGCAGCCCAGGGCGTGCAGCTTGCGCACGAGCGGCACATGGTCGCCATCGCTGCAGATCAACGCGACCACATCATAGCGCTTCAGCATGCAGAGTTCGTAGGTCTCAAGGGCCATCAGCACGTCAATGCCCTTTTCCCGCTTGCGGCCCATGAGGTCCTTCACCGGCAGGTAGTGCGTCTGCACGCCGTTGTACATCAGCACATCGTCGAACACACGGTCGTAATAGAGTTGATTGGGCTTTTCGTTGGCGTCCTTCGCACTGAAGCGTCCACGGAAAAAATGGGCGTCGATGACATGGCAGAGGTTGGGCGTGGTGCCCTCGCGTTCGGCCACCATATGCTTGATGAATTCATGCACACCGCCGATGTGGAGCCGTCGATGATGCGGATGCACATAGTTGTAATAGTTGCTGACATGGGTGAAATAACTCCCATCATAGAACACGCCCACCTTCAGGGCCGGGTTGCGGGGTCGATCGCTGTTCATCGCGGATAAATGGTTGGTTTGGAGCGCAAAATTACCGGCTGGACCATGCGGATCGCGCCCCGGTTCACGATATTTCACAAGGCGATGGCGCGTGCCTTCTAACTTTCGGCCATGCGCCCGGTGGCCATTCTCGCCCTCCTTCTTCTCCCTCGCCTTGCCATGGCGCAGGTGGACACGGCGCGTGCACAGCCTCTCGTCCTGCAAGACGCCATCGGGCTGCAACTCTCGCGGATGCAGGTGTATTCGGCCGCGCTCGAGGCCTGGACGTACACCTTCGGGCAGGAGCCGGGCGCCAAAGTGGACCTGAAGGATGCGGCCAACGGCCTGGTGACCGGCACTGCGCGCTTCAACTACCGCAGCAACCTGCTGGCCAGTCGGGAGGAGACCATGGGCGTGATCACCTACCATATCACCATTCAGGCGGACAATGGCCAGTGCAAGGTCCGCATCAGCCAAGTGCAGCACACCGGAAACCGGAATGCCATGGGCGGCGGCATTGACATCGGGCCGATCTATGATGGCGACAGGCCGATGACGCGCATTCCGGGCATCAGCTTAGGTACTGCCCAGAAGGTCCATGCGGACATGCGCCTGCAGGTCTCCACGCAGGTCCGCAGTGTGATGAATGCCTTTGCGGCCCGCATGAGGGCTGCTTCTGCGTCGACGAAGTAACCCGCACGCGGGCCGGGCCGTTGAAGGGAACAACCCTTTCCTCTACTGCTTTGAAAACGTCGAACTGGTATTTCTGGCCCCTCATCGCCGCCGGTGTTGCGCTTCTCTTCACGAGTTGGGACATCGCCTTGATGACCCGCGCCCACCAAGTACAGGACAACCTGCGCACGGATGTCGCCTTTCTTGACCGCTTGGGAGATGTTGGAACTTCGCTCGATGGGCTACTGACCACACATCGCTCCGACCTGAACACGGGCAAGAGCGATTGGCCCGATCATTTGAAGGAATTGCATATCGCTGTCGACTCCATTTCCGGAACACCTGCGGACGGTGTGGACATGGCCGCATTGCAACATGCACTGGCCAATGACCTGAGCGACCTCGATTCGTTGCATTGGGAGGTGATACGTACGGACCAAGGGGTGGAAAAGGCCCGTATGGATGAGGCTGTGCTTGCTTTGGTGGGCCAACGCGCACGGGGCCATCTGGAAACCGTGGTGCGCGAAATTCGCCAAGGACGCATCGGCACGGAGACCCTTCAGTTGAGCGAACATTGGCAGGAAGCGCAATGGTTGTTGCTGCTCGCCATCCTGTTCGCCGTTGTGAGTGCTGCATTGGTGGGATCCAACTCACGACTGCTACGGAAGAGCCATGTCCGCACCGAGCAACTGGCCAGTGCCAGCAGCGAGTTGGAGCGGATCAACCGCGAATTGCGCGAGACCATGCTCAGTAAAGAAGAAAAGGAAGTGATGCTGAAGGAGATCCACCACCGCGTGAAGAACAACCTACAGATCGTGCGCAGCCTTATCCGCTTCCAGACCGACAAGGTGGACGATCCGCGCGTGCAGGAGCTCTTCAACGAATGCGTGAACCGCGTGGGCGCAATGGCGCTGGTACACGAGCAGACCTACCTGAGCAAGGACCTCGCGAACATCGACGTGGGCCAATACCTCAACAGCCTCGTGCGCGACCTCGCCAGCGCCTACAACATCCGGGTGAAGCTGCGCATGGATGTGAACATCCAGGTGAGGACACTCGGCGTGGATACACTTACTCCATTGGGCCTGTTGATCAATGAGGTGATCAGCAACAGCTTCAAGCATGCCTTCACCGGGCGCGAGAGCGGCACCATCATCGTGCACCTCAGCGGAAGCGAGGAGGCCGGACTGGACCTGCGCGTGGGCGACGATGGCGTTGGCATCCCGGACCATGGACGTTGGGAAAAGCCAAAGAGCCTCGGCATGGAACTGATCCAAACCTTAGCGGGCCAGTTGAATGCCAGCATCGAACTACAGCCCGGCGCCGGCATGGTGTACGCGTTGCATTCGGTGCCGTATCCGGTGCGCAAGAGCGCTTGAGCCGAAAGGTCTCCGCTTTGGGCTATTGCGTTTGTATGAATGCCTGCTGTCAGACCGGCCCTACTCTACCGCTCCACTATCAACCGTATCGCCTGGCTGCTTCGGCCCGAAACCACCACTGCCGTGTAGACGCCAGGCGGCTGCGCGCTAGGTCAATCCTATTCCCACTGTCTTGCCATACCAATTTTCCGGTGGGATTGTAGACGGAGATTGCATGTGCAACTCTTGTATCACCGATCATGAAATGACCGGTGGAAGGATTGGGCGAAACCAAGGGCCGCTCCTTGCCTGTGCTTTCGTCCATCCCTGTGGCTATTGGCCAACAAATCTGTCCAACACCTCCCGGCCCCGGCAGACCATTGTTGGCAAGGTCGTATTGTATGCTATCATTCACTCCACAAAGTGAAAAGTACCCACTTCCTTCCAAAACAGGACCAAAACTGGTCCCCATTCCCATCTGCCAGAATACGACATCCGCAGATAATGGATTGAAGAAACTGGGGTTCAGATAATGCCTTGTTACCGTCACACCAGCATTCGAAAGTATGACCACCGAATCGACCACCATGTCTAAAATGAGGTAGGTTACGTCATTGGCTCCTGAAAGAGCGAAAAGGACATTGTGCACGGTATCACCTGCCTGCGTCGAAACATCACCAGTAAGAAATTCTGCCATGGAATCAAGCAGATAAACATAGCCCCTGCCGTTGGTGTCCGAGCGGACGTAATACTCTCTGATGATTTCAAAATCTCCCGATGAACTATTATACTCTGAGATTTTCTTGTACGAAGTGGAATTTATCACAGTGTCCGGAAACGCGCCCATCTGGAATTGGACGTTGAACCCTGGAGGCCCGCCACTATCGTCCACTCCGCACCATACGCCATTCGCGGAAGGATAGAATTGCGCATTGGCGGCAAACGAACACACAAGAGCAAAAAGAGTCAGCAATTGATTAGCCATGGCCTGAGCTATTGAATGATAACACGCCCTGTGAACCGTGCCCAAAAACTGGCGCGAGCGTCCATGCTCGTGCCTCTTTATCGCCCCTTTGTTTCCCCCACTCCCGCAAGTCTTCCCGGCCAACCGGGACGTGCGCTCCAACGTGCATGGCCGGGGCGACTTGCGGTTCCATATTCTGTGTGTCCATGCTGTGCTGTATCCGGAAGTCTTCAGACTTCTCCCCTATCAGTATGGCTCCAATTTAAGCAGTCCAAGCTTCCCCGCGATAGCAGGCGCGGAGCAATAGACGTAGTCCTCGGCCAATTCCACATAGCCTTCCACCACGGGATTATTGTGCAGATAGTTCAACTTCTGCTCGAACACCACTGCGGTGATCAACTGTATCGGTCGGTTGTCCTGCCGCCATAATTGATTGTGCTTATTGTTCGGGTTGGCCGCTCCTGCCTTGGCAAAAATGGGCAGCATCCATTCCTTCCGGCTCTCGCGATCATTCTCGGCAATGGCCTTCAAGATCTGTGTGGCCGTGAATTTCTTCAGGTCCCGCAGGATGTCCGGCAACGCATGGCCTTCGGTTGCCGCTGCGATCAAGTGGACATGATTGCTCATGATCACCCAAGCGTAAAGCAGCAGTCCTTTCTTCTCTTGACAGTGCTTCAAGCTGTCTATGAGGATATCCTTGTAGGCACGTCGTGTGAAGACGTCCACCCACTCCACCGTGGCAAAGGTGATGAAGTAGGTGCCTTCCGGATCGTGGAATTTGTAGTTCCGGCTCATATGCTCCGAAGATAGCTTGGCGTGGCAGTCTGAAGACTGCTGTATGGCTCTGTCCCTTGACCAACCGCTGAAGGAAGACCCGCAAGTCGCCCGGCCTGGTCCGTCAAGAGCTCACCTTTCGGTTGGGCCGGAAGACTTGCGGGAGCGATGGGTTGCTCTCATTTCAAACCGAATTAGCAGTCATGAATATGTCCCCACTATGCCCTCGGCTTTTTCCCGAATGCCTCTTCTTTCCACCTCTGGCCTCTTTCACCGACGAACATGGCCTTACCTGATCACCATGAGCCGTTCCATCTGTCTATATCGTTCACTGACCACTACTGCCGTGTACACGCCAGGTTGTTGGACTCTTAGATCTATCGTGTTGCCCTGGCCTTGCCAAACAAGTTCGCCTGTGGAAGTAAAGACTGAAATAGCATAGGTCTTTGCTGCGGCACCGATAGTGAAGAGGCCCGTGGAGGGATTGGGGGTGACCAAAGCATCAGGTTTGGTCGTGGAGTTTGCGGCGGGAATGCCAAGGGTCTCACTGCATGCGATTAGGTCCGGCGAACCGCACGGCGTCGTATAGAGCAGTTCACCATCAACCGTGAAACACACGAGCGTTATGCCGAGCTCTGCCGGCGTAACATGACAGGAGGTAAGACCTGTGGTTGACCCCATTCCTTCAATGATGGAGGTCGGGGTACAGGGATCAGGACTAAAATTGATCCTCCTCCGGTACGAGCCACCCATCAGGATGGAGTCAATGGACTGGACTGTCAATACGGCCGTGCTACACAGGCCCGTGTTGCCATACAATCCATGTAGCGTGTCTCCTAATTCCATGGTGAAATCGTACAACAGCGTGTCCGACGCCATGCCGGGTTGGCGCCAATAGACCATACGGGCCGCTGTATCGTCCCTCAAGTAGCCCGGTCCGAGGTCTTCCGGGGGGAAACATGAACAGCCCCCAGAATACCCCCCGGTGGTTTCATTGATCTTCTTATACAGCAGTCCGTCGATGATGGTATCGCCATCATAATAATTCTGGATATAATGGCCTGCGCCACAGTTCGAATCAATACAGCCGGTTCCCATTCCCCAAACGGCATTACTGTCCGGGAATGGATGATAAACGTTGAACTGTGCGTTGGCTCGCGGAGCGATGATGAAGCTGGCTGCGCATAGCAGTGAGCATCTGAAAAGGCACAATAGGGTATGGCGAGAGCTCCGGAGGAGATATGAGTTTCCCATGGCCATGCTGTTGAGACGCTTCCAAACCCGCGACCGCTGCTCCGCTGCAATTCTCCGGGTGTCACAAAGTAGGAATCCGCTTTCACGGTGCGCAAGAGCGCGTGAGCAATTGCTCCAACCGCTGAAGAAGGACTTGCGGGAGCGGGAGTTCGTCGCGCTCTGCGGCCTGCCTTATGCGGCACGGCCTAACATGGGGGAGCTCATGGCACCGGGGCCTGCGGTGCCCAAGGCCTGCACGGCGAACCAATAAGGCTTGTAGGCGGTAAGGCCGGTGAGCTTGCAGCGCGCCTTGGTAGTGGACCGCACATGCGTCCATACCGTGTTGGGTAAGGTGGGGTCGGTCGCTGTCTGGAAGCAATGGTAAGTGCGGGCACCCGGTCGAGGGGTCCACACCAGCGCCACTTCACCGACGATCCCGGTTGGCTTTACTGACTTCATCATGGGCTTGCCGACCGGCCCGAACGGTTCGCGCTGCTTTACCAGTTCAAAGCCGCTATTGGTGAGTACCACGGCGCGGCCGAGGGCGATCATATTCACATACGACCCGGTGGCCGACAGGGCCTTCATCACCTGGCCGGCCTTCGCAGTGCGGGCGGCCTTTGACACAGCGCTTCCTCTAGTGGCTGCGCTGTTGCTGGCAGTGTACTCTGCTGCCAAGGTCTGGAGGGTGGCCAAGGGCACCGGAAGATCCGGGAAGAGAGCGGCATTGTCCCTGAGTTTGTCGACCACATTGTTCAACAAGTTCGACAGGCCCGCATAGGAGTAGTTCGTAAATCCGGTCTTTATGGTCCTCATGGCATTGTCTTTAATGGTCCACCGGAGTGACCGGTGGTCTGGTTTTCAGCCTGTGACGGGAATTCAAACGGAACGCCCTCAATTGTGTTACAAGTTGATCCGCATGCGTTTGATGTCTATCGGCATCGATCTGACCTTCCCTCCCTTCAGACCGATCTCTGGCCGGCCCTATCTGATCTATTCTCCCTGCTGCTTGACCTCTATCCGGGTCAGCTTGATCCGGCCTCCCTTTAGCTGAACCCTGTTCGGACCAGTTTGATCCGTGCTCCCTTCATCTGAATTCCTTTCCGGGTCCGCTTGATCTGGCCTCCCTTCTGTTTGATCCCTGTCAGGCTCGGCTTGATTCCTCCTCACCTCTGTTTGATCTCGGTCCGGGTCCGCTTGATTCTTCCTCCCTTCTGGTTGATTCCATGCCAAGTCAGCTTGACCCGGCCTCACTTCAGCTGGATTCCCGTCCGGGTCAGTTTGATTCCTCCTCCCTTCTGGTTGATCCCTGTCGGGGTCAGTGTGATTCACCTTCACCTCAGCTTGATCTCGGTCCGGTTGAGCTTGATCCCTCCTCCCTTCAGCTTGATTCCTTCTCACTTCATCTTGATTCCTGTCCAGATCAGCTTGATCCGTGCTCTCTTCAGCTTGATCCCTGCCCGGATCAGAATGGGATGCAAGTATCGCAGCTTCACTCAAAGGCAGCCCAGGATCCGGACATGCAAGATCTGGACACAAGTAACATGGATCCACCGGACCACCGGCATCGGACACCTATCGGCACTCATCGCTTCTTCCATTTCACCGTTCGTCGCCCTTGGGCGGTGTTCACCTCGACCAGATAAACGCCCGAGGCGAGACCACCGCTATTCAGTTCAAGTAAGCCGCTCGGTGCGGACGCCGTCA